>Ga0153981_1000198_pt1 | contig 17053 bp, 14 predicted proteins | sample TSGA065MetaG_FD_104714 | JGI IMG/M metagenome (GOLD analysis project Ga0153981, IMG submission 104714) | Attine ant fungus gardens microbial communities from Georgia, USA - TSGA065 MetaG | ecosystem: Host-associated > Fungi > Mycelium > Unclassified | place: USA: Georgia, Magnolia Springs State...
CATCCCCAGTAGCATGGCCGCCACGCCAGCCGTCAGCGTATAGAGGATTGCGTTATGCCCGTAGACCTCAACCAGTTTGCCGGTGACCGCCGAGCCAATCACAAACGCAATCGAGCCCCAGACGCGCACTTTGCCGTAATCCATATTGATCTGGCGTTGCAGCGTGCCCGCCAGCGCATCGGTCAGCGGCACCAGCGGGCCGAAGAACAGGCTGAAACCGGCGATGTTGATCATCAGCCATGCCCAGCCGTTGCCGAACCAAAAGCCGACCGCAAACGCCAGCGTGAGCAACGCCAGGATCCGCAAACCGGTGATGAGATGCGAAGGGTCTTTGATGGAAGGCGAAATGATTAACGTGCCGAGAAAACGGGCGACTAAACCAGCGCCAAGCAACAGGCCGATGCTTTCGGAGGAAATGCCCTCGCCTTTAAGCCACAAGCCCCAGAAGGGAAGAAAAATACCGTAACTGAAAAAATAGGTGAAATAACTGAGTGCAAGCCAGCGCGTGGAACGCAATTCCATAAATCCTCCGGTGTGAGGCCAATACTTTGACAAAGCTCACAATCGCTAGCAATCCGCAGACGCTTTCTTACTCCAGTAATGTCTGCCAGCTCACAAATTCTGATACATGCCCATAAAAAAACCCGCCGGAGCGGGTTTTAGCAGCTTTACGGCTTCGCAAATATTACGCGTAAACCGGGAAGCGTGCACAGATGTCGAGAACTTTCTGTTTAACGCGTTCGATAGTGGCTTCATCGTTCACGTTGTCCAGCACGTCGCAGATCCAGCCAGCCAGTTCACGCGCTTCAGCTTCTTTAAAGCCACGACGGGTGATAGCCGGAGTACCGATTCGCACGCCTGAAGTCACGAACGGGCTCTTCGGATCGTTAGGCACGCTGTTTTTGTTGACGGTGATATTAGCGCGACCCAGTGCAGCATCGGCTTCTTTACCGGTCAGGTTTTTATCAACCAGATCCATCAGGAACAGGTGGTTGTGCGTGCCGCCGGAAACCACTTTGTAGCCACGATCCAGAACCACAGCCACCATTGCCTGGGCGTTTTTAGCCACTTGCTGCTGGTAAGTTTTGAACTCAGGTTCCATCGCTTCTTTCAGTGCTACCGCTTTACCGGCAATCACGTGCATCAGCGGGCCGCCCTGGCCGCCAGGGAAGACGGCGGAGTTCAGTTTTTTGTAGAACTCTTCGTCACCGCCTTTCGCCAGAATCAGACCGCCGCGCGGGCCAGCCAGCGTTTTGTGCGTAGTGGTGGTCACGATGTGCGCGTGCGGAACCGGGTTCGGGTAAACGCCCGCCGCAATCAGACCGGCAACGTGTGCCATATCGACGAAGAAGTACGCGCCAACGCTGTCTGCGATTTCGCGCATTTTTGCCCAGTCAACGATACCGGAGAAGGCTGAGAAGCCGCCGATGATCATTTTTGGTTTGTGTGTTTCTGCCTGACGCTTAACGTCGTCATAGTCGATGTCGCCGCTTTCGTCGATGCCGTAAGGCACTACGTTATACAGTTTACCGGACAGGTTGACCGGTGAACCGTGTGTCAGGTGACCGCCATGCCCGAGGTTCATCCCCAGAATGGTGTCGCCCGGTTGCAGCAATGCGGTGTAAACCGCGAAGTTCGCCTGTGAGCCGGAGTGTGGCTGAACGTTAGCGAAATCTGCACCGAACAATTCTTTTGCGCGGTCGATAGCCAGTTGTTCAACGATGTCGACGTACTCACAACCACCGTAATAACGTTTGCCCGGGTAGCCTTCGGCATATTTGTTGGTCAGCTGCGAACCCTGAGCCTGCATAACGCGCGGGCTGGTATAGTTTTCTGACGCAATCAGCTCGATATGTTCTTCCTGGCGAACAACTTCTTTTTCCATTGCTGCCCACAGCTCAGCATCATAATCGGCAATGTTCATTTCACGCTTTAACATCCGCATCTCCTGACTCAACAAACTAAAAATAAACGCCCCTTCCGGGTTCTGCGCAACAGTGTAAATGTTTAGGCCGCCTTCGGATAGGGTCAGTTTCAGGTTTTTAAGCAAACGATTGGCTCCAGATACAGCAAGGCTTTGATCTGCGAACCTCAACCCATAATCAAGGGATAAATTTTCAACTGAACATGCTCAAATTTCAGCTTTGTGACTCAGCCCTCACCGCACACGTCACCTTAAAAAGCCCTTACCCCTTTAGGGGGTGTTTACAGAAATTGTGGATGTATATAAGATGCATTTAAAATACATGTTTAATGAAATTTAAAAAGACACGGAGTTCACTATGCTTGATTCAGCCACTATCGCTACCGTTAAATCCACCCTTCCTTTGCTTGCGGCAACCGGCCCGAAACTGACCGCACACTTCTATGACCGCATGTTCGAACACAATCCCGAGCTTAAAGACATCTTCAATATGAGCAACCAGCGCAACGGCGATCAGCGTCAGGCGCTGTTTGATGCCATCTGCGCCTATGCCACCAATATTGAAAATCTGGCTGCACTGTTACCGGCGGTTGAACGTATCGCGCAAAAACATACCAGTTTCATGATCCGGCCTGAGCAATACGATATTGTCGGCGGTCATCTGGTGGCGACTCTGGATGAAATGTTCAGTCCGGGTCAGGAAGTGCTGGATGCGTGGGGCAAAGCCTACGGCGTTCTGGCGGGCGTATTTATCAATCGTGAAGCAGAAATCTATAAAGAAAGCGCCGAAAAAACCGGTGGCTGGAGCGGCACCCGTGAATTCCGCATTGTGGAAAAACAGCCGCAAAGCGAACTGATTACCTCTTTCCTGCTGGAACCTGTAGACGAATTGCCGGTAGTGGATTTCCAGCCGGGACAATATCTGGCGGTGTATATCCGCGATGCTTCCCTGGAAAATCAGGAAATCCGTCAGTATTCCCTGACGCAGGCACCGAACGGCAAAACGTACCGCATCGCGGTAAAACGTGAAGGTCAGGGCGCGGTGTCCAACTTCCTGCATCACTTTGCGCAGCCGGGCGACATCATTCATGTTGCCGCACCGCACGGCGATTTCTTTATGGATGTCGGCGAGGCCACACCGGTCGCGCTGATTTCCGCCGGTGTCGGTCAGACACCGATGTTAGGCATGCTCAACACGCTGGCGCAGCGTGGCCATAAAGCGCCTGTTCAGTGGCTTCACGCCGCCGAAAATGGCGCGGTTCATGCATTTGCCGGTGAAGTGAAAAGCGCGCAGACTCATCTGCCGCAACTGGAAAGCCATGTCTGGTATAACCAGCCCCGGACGAATGACTTGCCAGGCGAAGATTTTCAATATCAGGGACTAATGGATCTGAGCAAAGTCAGCGATAAAATCAGTGATCCGGCGATGCACTTCTACCTGTGCGGTCCGGTGGGCTTCATGCAGTTTGCCGCAAAACAACTGCTGGCAGTGGGCATTGCCGAAGCCAACATTCACTACGAATGTTTCGGCCCGCATAAAGTCATCTGACTTTGAGAATACCCGCGCTGAAAAGCAAAAAGGCTGACGCAATGTCAGCCTTTTCTGTTTCAGACGCGCAATGAAATCAGATAGCTTCTTCGTCCTGCTCGCCGGTGCGGATTCGCACTACGCGCGCCACGTCGAACACGAAGATTTTGCCATCGCCGATTTTGCCGGTCTGCGCGGTAGTCATGATAGTTTCAACACAGGTATCCACGATGTCATCTGCTACCACAATCTCGATTTTTACTTTTGGCAGGAAATCGACCATGTATTCCGCACCACGGTACAGTTCGGTATGACCTTTCTGACGACCAAAACCCTTCACTTCGGTCACGGTCATCCCGGTGATCCCAACTTCAGCCAGTGCTTCGCGGACGTCGTCGAGTTTGAACGGCTTGATAATCGCATCAATCTTTTTCATGGCGGACCCTTATAATCATTCGTTTGCTCTCCGCCTTCCTGAGCGGCAGCATGGTTCACAGTCTGGTTTCGGATGCCGTAGCATGCGAAGGCGCTAAAGGTATCATAGTTCAGCGGCAGGAATGTACCCGATGCCGCTGAAAGTAAATTCCCGTTACTCTTTAAAATCCGTGGCTTCCAGCTCGTGGCGGGAAAGCAACTTGTAAAATTCGGTGCGGTTACGCCCGGCAATGCGGGCGGCCTGCGTCACATTGCCTTTGGTAATTTGCAGCAACTTACGCAGATAATTCAGTTCAAACTGATTACGCGCATCGGCAAACGTCGGCAGCGCAGTGTTCTCGCCTTCCAGCGCCTGCTGAACCAGCGCTTCGCTGATGACCGGCGCAGAAGTCAGCGCAACACATTGCTCAATCACGTTCACCAACTGACGCACATTGCCAGGCCAGCTCGCCGCCATCAGCCGTTTCAGCGCATCGGTGGAAAAACTGCGGACGAACGGCTTGTGCCGCTGCGCCGCCACGCGAAGCAGGTGATTTGCCAGTAGCGGAATGTCTTCCGCCCTTTCGCTCAGCGTTGGCAATTTCAGGCTCACGACGTTCAGACGATAAAACAGATCTTCGCGGAACTCGCCTTTTTCCATCGCTTTAGGCAAATCGCGGTGCGTGGCAGAAATAATCCGCACATCGACGTCGATATCCTGATTGCTGCCCAGCGGGCGGACTTTACGCTCCTGCAAAACGCGCAGCAGTTTGACCTGCAATGACAGCGGCATATCGCCGATTTCATCGAGGAACAACGTACCGCCGTTGGCTGCCTGGAACAGCCCTTCACGGCTGCTGACCGCACCGGTAAACGCGCCTTTGGCGTGGCCGAATAATTCAGATTCCAGCAACTGTTCCGGCAGCGCGCCGCAGTTGATGGCGATAAATGCGTTCTTTCCGCGCGGGCTGGCGCCGTGGATCGCCTGTGCCAGCACTTCTTTACCCGTTCCACTCTGGCCGTTGATCAGCACGCTGACGTCAGACTGCGCGACCATATTGGCCTGCTCCAGCAAACGCAACATCAACGGGCTGCGGGTTACAATCGACTCGCGCCAGCTTTCATCCACCGACGGGCTGGACTGTGCCAGTGCTTCATCAATGGCTCTATACAGCGCATCGCGGTCGACCGGTTTGGTGAGAAACCCGAAAACGCCCTGCTGTGTGGCGGCAACCGCGTCGGGAATCGAGCCGTGCGCCGTCAGAATAATGACCGGCATTCCCGGCTGGAATTTCTGGATTTCAGCGAACAACGCCATGCCATCCATTTCATCCATGCGTAAATCGCTCAGCACCAGATCGATTCGTTCACGGTGCAATACGCGCAACGCTTCAGCACCGCTTTCAGCGGTTGTGACACGAAAACCTTCACTGGTCAGACGCATGCCCAGCAGCTTTAACAGGCTGGGATCGTCGTCCACCAGCAACAGGCTGGCTGCTTTACGTATCGTCATTTTGCGTTCGATTCCTTTGGAGGCGGCACGTAGGTTTCTGCCGGTTTCACCGTGGATCCGGTGGCCGGTTTTGACGACGAGGTCGCGTCGTTGTCCGGCAGATCGCCCTGGATCTGCTTACGCGAGGAAAGCTGACGCTCGATATCGGTCAGGTTTTCCAGCTTGCGGCGGGTATCGGCTAAATTATTTTCCAGCACCAGTTGTTCGGCAGTCATCAGCTGAAGTTTGTCTTCATTGACAGTCTGCTGGCGTGCGTTGCGGGCTTTTTCATCACCGAGCACAACTTGCAGATTCTGACGCTCACGCCACAACTGCACCAGAGGACGAATGGATCCCGGCATCTGACCACGGAATTCGCTCACTTTAGCCAGCAATGCGCGGCGCTGTTGTTGATCCGGTTCAGCACCTGACAGCAGAATGCTTTGTTTGAAAGCCTGCTGCCAGTTGGTCGCCGAAATCTGCTGTGCCTGGAAACGCGCCTGTGCATCGCTCATACGATCGGCGCAATCCATCGCCCGCAGCCAGTACAGTGAGTTGGTCATCGCTTCGCTGTCATCAAGCGCCCAGAGGGTTTCGCAGGGTGCGATGCGGAAGTCGATCACTTTGCTGTCAGGGACAATCTGGTCGGAAACTTGCTGGTAATAACGGTTATCGGCGGAATGTTGCACACAGCCCGCCAGCGCCAGTGGCGCACTCAGAAGGAGAACCCGGCGGCGAGCGACGGCGCGCACCAGACGGGAAACGAATTTCGACATAAAGGTTAATGCGTTCATTGGCCGCACCAGCCTGCAAATAGGATCATTATCAATTTTTCTCAGCCGTCAGGGGCAATTCAATGCGAAAACAAACGTCCGCACCTTCAACGGCAACCAGTTGCAGCTCTCCATGCATGCGGCGAATGCAGTCCTGAGCAATGCTCAATCCCAGACCGCTGCCTTTTACAGCCCCTTTTCGTTGCTGGCTACCCTGGTAAAAAGGTTCAAAAATCATCGCGCGCTCGGCTTCGGGGATCGGGGTTCCGGTGTTTGCCACCTCAATAACCACCCGCCCTGCTTCTTCCCGGCTGCGGACCCAAATAGTACCGGATTCAGCCCCGTAGTGCACCGCATTGGAATAGAGATTATCCAGCACGCGCTTAAGCAGTGTAGGTTCCGCCAGACATTGTGACGCTTCGATAACGACTTCGCTGCGGATCTTTTTGGCGCGCGCGGGCAGACTGTTCGCTATCACGACGTCATTCACTAAGGTTTTCAGATCGACAGCCACGCTCAGCGCGGGCGCATCCGCCAGTTTGCGGTTGTAATCGAGCAATTGTTCGATCAGCGTTTGCAGGTGACGGCTGCTGCTGTTGAGTATCGCCACCACGTCTTTTTGATCCGGCGTCAACGGTCCGGCGACTTCATCGGCCAGTAGCTCCGTGCCTTCGCGCATGCTGGCGAGCGGCGTTTTGAGCTCATGGGAAATGTGACGTAAAAATTCGTGTCGCTGTGATTCCAGCCACGCCAGACGTTCACTCAGCCAGACGATACGCTGCACCAGAGAACGGATTTCGCGCGGGCCTTTAAACCGCGTGACATCCCCCAAATTACGCCCTTCGCCCAGCCGGTTGATCATTCTCTCCACGCCTTTCACCGGCCCGATAATCATACGGGTAAACAGCACCACCAGCGCCCCGCTGAGCAGAAACAGCACCAGCGCCTGCCAGCCAAAGAACTGGCCGCGTTCGGCAATCGCACGCTGAAGTTGCTGGCCGCGGGAAAAGACCACTTCACGGGTCGCCTGAACCATTTCGGCATTCGTGCGCGAAAAATTTTCCAGCCGCGCGGAAGAGTCATTATCCGGCGCATTATTGTGGCAGATGGGTTCGGTCAGCTGCGTCAGCAATGTGCGCAGCGTCTGGTAGTAACGTAAATCCGGCAGAACAGAGGCGTGCGCATCCAGCAGCTGCGAATATTGTTTATGCTGATTCTGATAAAGGCGGGAAAGCGTCGGATCGTCGAGAACGCAATACTGGCGATAGCTGCGTTCCATTTCCAGCGCGATGCTGGACATGGATTCGCTGCGGCGCGCATCGCTTAATGTCGTGCGGTTAATATGCGCCGCCTGACGGCTGAGCTGGTCGAGGCTGTCATAAGCCTGCCAGGCCAGCACCAGTAACGGCAACAGAACTAACAGGAACGCCATCAATACCAGCTGACGTAAAGAACCGGGGAATAAACGTCCTCTTTTCAACGCATTCATCTCATTTTCCACAGATAAAGCATGCTAACTGACAACGGTTTGAACAGCCAGTGCGTCACAGAGATTGTGAAAGAGGATTTGAAAGAAACAGGAAGCATCCGACGGAGTGGTATTGCTGGATATCCTGATGGATATCCAGCAAACCGGAAGAGGTGGTGCCTCACTCAACGTGTCGTTCGATGCTTGATAACGTGCTTACGCAACGATTATCGGTCGGGTGAACGATAGGCACCGTTTCTTTGGCGTCATTCGGGCATTATGAGCATATCAACGCTTTCGCGTGAGCAAGTCATAATCAGGTGAATGAGCAACTGCCAGAATATAGCACGAAGCGTGCCAGTTATAACAATTGAATTACATGCAACTGATAAATAACAATTTTTATTTATCAGTGAAGATCTCATTCAAAAAAATGGCTGCGATCTTTGCATAAAAATCACGCTTGCTGTCGTCATTTCCCAACATGTTTTTTACTTAAATATAAAGTTGTTTTTAATCATCTAGTTAAATGTCTCCAAATGGCGACACAACAAACTGCATCTGTCGCCATTTAATGACATCACGTTATCAGTGATTGATTAAGAGCCTGTCAGTGCTCGCTGAACCCCAGTGAATTCGGGGTTGGTACCGGTTGTTCGCAGTCTGCCGGATTGTCTGCTTTCGCCGGGTCACACATCGTGGCCTGCGGCGGCAGGAAGATATGGTCAAGAATGGCGCGCGCCGTCGGCCCGGCGACCACGCCATCGCCCCCACCGTTCTCCATAATAAGCGCCATCACCACTGTCGGATGTTTATAGGGCGCAAATGCCGTATAGAAAATATGGTCACGCAGGCGGACAGGCGTCATTTTGGCGTTATAGACCTGATTCTCGCGCAGGCTGAATACCTGAGACGTCCCTGATTTCGCGGCTATCTGATAAGGCGCGGTGTGGAAGAGTTTATAACCGGTACCGTTCGGGAAATTCGCCATTCCGAACATACCGTTTTTCACTATTCCCCAGATTGGCGATTTGCCATCGGCAATTTGCTGCGTCGGCGGCATTTTATAGGGCGTGATCACTTTGCCGCTTTTTGAAGAATAGAGCAGATGCGGTGTTTCAAGTTTGCCGTTATTCACCAGCGCGCTGAGCGCACGCACCATCTGGATTGGCGTTGCAACCCAATAACCCTGGCCGATGCCCACCGAAACGGTATCTCCCTGATACCAGCCTTTTTTATGAACCTTCATCTTCCATTCGCGGCTTGGCAAAACACCATTATATTGCTCGTCGAGATCGATACCGGTGGACTGCCCGTAACCGAACTTGCTCAGCCAGGTATGAATGCGGTCGATGCCCATTTCATACGCCACCTGATAGAAGAACGTATCGGCGGATTCTTCGATGGCTTTGGTGACATTCAGCAGGCCGTGGCCGGTTTTCAGCCAGTCGCGGTAATGACGCTCGGTACCCGGCAGCGTCCAGGTCGGTGCACCGAAGAAAGTGGTTTGCGGTGTAATCACCCCTTCAAATAAGGCAGACGTTGCCATGAACGGTTTCACCGTCGAGGCCGGAGGATACAGTCCCTGTGTCACGCGGTTAATCAGTGGCAGATCCGGGTTTTTCAGCAACGCGCTGTATTCTTTACTGGAAATTCCGTTCACAAACGGATTCGGATCATAACTCGGGCTCGAGACCATTGCTTTGATGCCACCATCCCGCGGATCCATCACCACCACGGCGGCGCGTTGCCCTTTCAGGACTTTCTCGATGTACTGCTGTAGACCGAGATCCAGCGTCAGGTAGATATTTTGCCCGGCCTGCGGTGGCACTTCTTTGAGAAGGCGCACGACGTGCCCGTGGTTATCCACTTCCACTTCCTGATAACCCGTGCGGCCATGCAGAATATTCTCGTAATACTTTTCAACGCCCTGCTTACCAATATCGTGGTCAGCCGCGTAGTTCTCCGCAATTCCTTCTTCGTCGAGGCGTTTCGCGTCTTTATCGTTGATTTTCGACACATAACCGACGACATGCGCCAGCTCCGCACCGTACGGATAACGACGCTGCTGATAAGTACTGATTGAAACACCGGGGAAATCAAACTGGTTCACAGAAAAACGGGCGACTTCGACGTCGGTCAGCGCCAGTTTTAACGGGATTTGCGCGAAGTGACGGCCATGAATCATCGCGTCATGAAAGCTGTCCAGATCGTCCTGCGTCAGATCGACAATGGGTTTGAGTGCATTCAGGGTCGCTTTAAGATCCGGCACTTTTCCGGGGATCACCTGAATCTGGTAAAGCGTAATATTTTGCGCCAGCACCACGCCATTACGGTCCATGATCAACCCGCGGCTCGGGGCAATCGGCAGCATTTTGATGTCATTCTGATTCGAGCGGGTCTGGTAAAAATCATGCATTCCGACCTGCAAATGATACAGATTGAAGACCAGAGCCGCAGACATTAAGGCCACAACCAGAAACGCGATCACGGCGCGACGAACGAAAAGGACGGACTCTGCGGTATGGTCGCGGATTTCGTCGTTAAGTAAGGCCATAAGCGGGCAAATACCTTTATTGTCTGCTTCTTAAAGCGGGCGAAAAAAGAAAAATTCGGGGCTGGAAAAGTGCGCAAGGATAGCCCGTCGGGAAACGGGCGACTATAAGAAGTGTGCTAATGAAGTGGCAGGAGTGTTTCTATTTATTAACGACAGGTTATTCCGGCGAAATATGCCGCGCATCACTTCGCCGTGTTGACCTTGCAGTCGCCATAAACATAACCTTCGGTTTGCGTCGCAACCACGAAGCTGTCTTTTACATGGATATACATCAGGTTATCCTGCGCACCGGCTTTCATCGGCTGATTGTCTTTACCGATAATGTCCGTCAGTTCAGGACTGGTCACCATTTTGCTGCCGTCCGGGGAAAAACTGAACGTATTTCCGGCGTCATAAACACGCGCATCTTTATTCACAACTTCAGAAACATCATTGCCGTCATCCGACTGCGTATGATGCGTTAAAATACATTGATACTGCGTGACAGCCGATGCTGAAAACGACGCCAGCGCCAAGACAACCGCCACACAACCGCCTAACCTGACCATCAGATAAATCCATAAAGTGAGCAAGAGTTCCATGCTATCACTTGGCTGCCCGATGAAAAGAGCCCGCAAAAGATATTTTCACGGGCTAAATACTTTAAGCCAAATTCGGGACTGTACGCGGTATGAACGGCGTTTTTTTAGACAAATATGAAGCTACATGCAGAGGATCCGCTGACGATTATCGCTACTGATTACCCCGCCGGAGGCGGTCGGGAATATTCCAAAATTTAACTGAAACAGAAATCTGATAAATGAATGCGTGAACACTTCGAAGTAAAACGGATGGCTCTGTTCGTTTACTTGTTTTTTGTACTGCTGCTCAGAAAAATCCTGCCTATAATCCGCAGATTGCACTTGAGCAGTTAACAAAGGATTGAGATGAAATCTTTCAAAGTACCCGGAACGGAAATGGTCTTACGTTTCCATGAGTTGTCAGGTCTGGGCGTCCCGCTGGTCTTTATCCACGGTCTGGGATGCGCGGCATCCTGTGATTTCCCACGGGTCGCGACCGATGCATCACTGCGCCCGCGCCGTTCGTTCCTGCTGGATTTAGCCGGTTCCGGTTTCAGTGATAAACCGCAGGATTTCAGCTACAGCCTGCAGGATCATACGCTGTGCGTCATCGCATTACTGGAAAGCCTCGGCGTACCGCAGGTCAATTTAATCGGCCACAGCATGGGCGGCAGTATTGCCATCATGGTGGCGGCGCAACGGCCTGACCTGATTCAGCGCCTGATTGTTGCTGAACCCAATCTCGATGCAGGCGGCGGAATATTCAGCCGCGCAGTCGCGGAATATTCAGAAGAAGACTATCTGGCTAAAGGCCACGCGCATCTGATTAATGACGCCGTGCGCAGCAATGATCCCGTCTGGGCGGGATCGATGAGCGTGGCGTCTCCGCTGGCCATTCACCGCCAAGCCGTCGGGCTGGTCAATGGCGAACCGACGTCGTGGCGCGAACAGCTCTACAACCTGGAAATGCCGGCCACCGTTTTGTTTGGCGAGTTTTCACTGCCAGAACCTGATGTCGCGATTTTGCCTCAGCATGGTGTGCATACCACCGTGGTACCGCAGGCAGGTCATTCGATGATGTGGGAAAATCCCACCGGCGTGGCGGCGGCAATCAATGCGGCGCTGAATGCAGAAGTTTTATAAGTACGTATTACAAATCGGTCATTTCATTCTGATGCTCAAGCAGGTGTGCAAATTGCTTAACCTGTTTGGGCTCAGAAGAAGAACGTAACTGTAGCGCCAGATTGATATTTTCCAGGATGCGGGAACCTTCCACACGATGATCTCCGGCGGGTAATCTTCCCTCTGCGACCAGCCAATCCACCACACTCTTCCAGCGCCAGAGCGGTGAGTTTCCTTTGAGCCGCTGAACAGGGTTAGGGAAATTACGGGATCCGCGAGATCCGTCTTTCAATAATGCCACCGACTGGCGGGTCAGCCCGGTCAGCTCCGCAATATCGCTGAGCCCGACCAGCACCGAATCGACCGACTCGACACGTGCATTCAGGCCCGCAGATTCAATATCCCGGATCGCCGTCAGCAGCGCTTTCGCGAATGAAGTGCTTTCCCGGTCAAATTCCAGATAGACCGACGTTCCATAGAAAGAAATCAGCGCGTCATCGCAGCCGCTCTCAAAGAGCGCATCTTCCAGTTTTTCTGTATCAGATGTAACGCCTGAAAGCGTCAGCGTGAAGTTAAAAGGTGCCACAAAACCTCGTTGTCCGGATAATTGCTAAAAAGGCGGTTTCCCGCCTGAGTGTTATGTCTTATCAGGAGAACAATGATCAACCCTTCTGATAATTTGCACGGCATGGTTTTCCGGATTTCGCGGGGTAGACCAGATGCTCATCATATGTTCGCGATGTGCAGGAATACCGCAACGAACCCGTCCGAAACAGTGTGAACTGCTGCCGCCAGCGACAAAATGCCAGCCTTTAGAAATGGCATATTCAACGGCTGCGTGAATATGCTTATTAGGATGCGCCTTCATTGGCCTCCTGTGGCTGTAGTATAATCACCCGTTGACATTCGTCAACAGCCATATGCATACGTCCTCATGCACGCCGGAAGTGTATCCCCGCATCAGTGGCGAAAACCTTGAAAAAATGACATTAGGAAAAATATATATCCTCGCCTGATTTCGCCCTCAAAACTCTCCTGCGATAATCTCCTCCGCTTCCCCTGGCGTCAGCGGATAATCGAAGAACCGGCGGTAGAAATCCTGCGTCGCTTTCACAATATCCAGCGTCGGGAAAAGCTGCGGATGCAGTTTTTGTGCAACCCACTGGATCTGTAATGCCGTTTCGGTACCGTAGCGATCCCACGGGAAAACGCCTGCCGGATTTCGCCACACACGCCCCGCTTTCACTGCGTCCAGTAATGCAAACTGGCTGGCATAAGCGGAGGTTGAGATATCCCCGGCGCTGGCCGCCAGAATGATCACATCCGGTTGCCACGCCAGCAGTTGCTCGGCAGAAACCGGCTGCATGTTGCCCTTCAGCCCTTCGGCGGCATTCCGGCCACCGGCGACGCGGATCCACTGGTCAATCAGCGTATCGCTGCCATCGACTTTCAGCGGATTAAGTGACTGAATGTGCAGCACTCGCGGGCGTTGCTGTTGGGTCAGACTTGCCGTTTTTGCGCTGATGGCCTGAAGATTGTCGTCAAGATAATGAATGTAATCTCCGGCACGCTGCGCCGCCTGAGGCGTTCCCAGCACCTGCGCGGTTGTACGCAGGGAATGTTTCATTGAATCAAAATCGGTAAATTTCATTTCGATAACGGGTAAACCCGCCTGCCGCAAGGCCACCGCATCCCGGTTGCCCGCGCTGACAAACACCACATCCACTTTTTCCGCCAGCAAACTTTCGGCATTAAACGTGGTGCCTTTTACCGACAACGCCTGATTCAGCGAAGGCTGAACGCGGAACATCCACGGCTGACTTTCCGGATGATTGACCGTCGCCACAATCTTGCCGCCCGCGCCCAGCGTCATCAGCAAAGAATGATGTGCGTACCAGGCGTCGGCGATCCGGTCAGTTTTCGCGGGCAGAATAACCTGATGGCCCGCATCATCAGTCACTTCGCGGGTGGCGCTGTAGCCGCTCAGGCTTAGCAGGCTCAGCGCGCCCGCCAGAATCAAACGTGTCGGTAATTTCATTTTATCCTCAGAACTCGAGCTGCATGGAAACCTGCGCCATACGCGGTGCGCCCAACTGTGCGGACGCATTGCCCGCGCCGCTGTAACCGTTCAGGCCGCCCGGCACGATGTTGGTCCAGTAATGGCGGTTAGTCAGGTTGGTCAGGTCAAACCGGAACGTGGTGTTGGTATTGAACAGGCGCGTGCGGTAGCTGCTGCCGGCGTCAAAGACGGCGTAACTGCCGACCCAGTTGTCGTTGGCATTGTCTGTCGGACGTTTGCCGACGTAATGCACGTTGGTATCCAGATCCAGACCTTCGACGGCTGGCACACTCCAGACGGTCAGCAGGTTTGCGGTCACGCGGGATAACCCGACGATCTGTTTGTTATCGCTGGAAGAGGACGCCGTATCGCGCAGTTTCGGATCGAGGATCGTCACGCCGCCGTAAATATGCACGTCGCGGCTGACGTTGCCGTCGGCCATCAGCTCAAGGCCGCGGTTACGCTGATTGCCGTCGTTGGCGAATTCGCCGTCTTCCAGCGTGTACGCAAACGGGCGATCAATCTGGAACAGCGCCGCCGACAGATTGGTCTTGCCGACGCGCAGTTTGCTGCCGACTTCAATCTGTTTGCTGCGGTAAGGCGCGGTGATTTGCCCGGCGTTGGTCGAACCAGCCGGAGCCGTATCGCCCTGTTGCAGGCTGTCGGCATAGGTTGTATAGAGCGTCAGGTTTTCAACCGGCTTATACATCAGGCTGGCTGAACCGCTGAAACCGCTGTCGTTCGAATCGCTGGTGCGCTGACGTGTTTTGGCGTAGTTGGCAGAGGTGAGGAAACTTTCGCTGCCCGACACCAGCAGGCTCCATTTTGGCGAGAAGGTCAGCGTGTCACCGACGGAAAACGCCCGCTGAGTGCTGGTTGCAGACTGATAACGGTTAGAGAAGTCCGGATATGCGGGTTCAGGGAAACTTTGCAGATTATTAATGTTTCCGCTGCCCAGCGTCGCCGTACCACCGTTGATCGGGTTATAGTTTTTCCACACAAAACCGCGCATACCGAAAGATAAATCATGCTGTAGCCAGCCGGTATTCAGTGAACCGTTCAACGTCGCCATATAACTGTTGATCACAAAACGGGTCGCCGTGGCGCTGGATACCGTAGTTTTGTAATCCCCTTTATTGTTGACCAGCGTATTGGTCACCGCCGTGGACTGACGGTCAGCCACCTGATGCAGGAAACCGATATCAGACTGCCAGTTGCCATCAAAATCATGTTTAAGATGAGCGCTGTAAGTGCTGGTGTGGTTGTCATTCCCGGCATACGTTTGCCCCAGGTTACGCTGCGTCGGGTTCATGGCTTTCGGGAAGGCTACGCCACTTGCCAGCGCAAACGTGCCCGGCAAGCCTTTTTCCTCATAACGGTAATAGCTGAAATTGGTTTCCAGCACGGTTTGATCCGTCAGCTGAAAATCCAGCGCCAGGCTGGCGAGCTGACGTTTCTTGCGGCTGCCGGAGGTATAGCTGCCGCCCTGATCGTTAAGCAGATTCAGCCGGTAACGAACACGTTCGCCATCATCAAGCGGACCGCTTAAATCCAGCGCACCCAGACCGGAAATCCCGGTGCCCATTCCCAGCGTAATGCTGTTTTTGGTGCTATATCCCGGGCGTTTGGAAACGAAGTTAAACATCCCTGCCGGGTTTGCCGGGCCGTAAAGCGATCCCGCCAGCCCGTTCAGCACTTCAATCTGCTGGAACTGCTCGGCCGGATAATCTGTGGTGGAGACGACGTTCAGGCCGTCGATCATAGAGTTTTGCACCACACTGCCCTGGATCCCGCGCGTCTGCGGGCGGGCGCCGTCACCCTGCACGGACGGCAGATATTTATAAACGTCTTTGACGCTTTTTACCTGCTGGCGGGTAATGATACTTTCCGGCACAGAATGCACGGAGTACGGCGTATTCAGCACATCACGTTTGCCCAGAACGCCGACGGTCGCGGTTTGTGAATCTGAGGCCGAAGGGTCACCCGACGCCGTTTCCCCATTTTTCACAGTGCCATTCACAGTCATCGTGTCGGTCGTTACTGCGGCCAGCGCAGTACCTGCAGACAATAGAAGACCACAGGCGCCAGCCACTAACGGCGCTTTTATTTTTCTTTGCATTTGTAATCAATCCCTTAAGGAATAAAAAAACGATGTCCGCTGTTCAGGTCGATTTGTTGTACCTGTGCCTGATAAATGCGGGAAATCAGCGCGCTATCCACGACATCGGATGGCACACCGTCGGCTATCAGCCGACCTTCATGCAGCACTAATGCCCGGCTGGCGGCCATCAGTGCGTGTTCAGGTTGATGTGTAATCATCAGCAACGTGTAGCCCTGCGAGGCGAGGGTCTTAAGTTGCGAAAGCAAATGCAGCTGGTGGCCATAATCGAGGCCATTCACCGGTTCATCGAGCAAAATCACCGGCGTGTCCTGCACTAATGCGCGGGTGATCAGCACGCGCTGGCGCTCACCGCCGGAAAGATGGGTGTAAATCCGCGAAGCCAGATGCGCAATACCGTTCTCTTCAAACGCATTTTCAACGCGGGAAATGTCCCGTGGCGAAGGGCTGCGAGCCAGGCCGTTCACCGGCAACCTGCCCTGCATCACGACCTGCCAGGCGGTAAACGGAAAATGCGGCTGATGATGTTGCGGCACATAAGCGATATGCCGGGCGATTTCGCGGCGTTTCATGGTTTCCAGTGGTTTTCCCGCCAGCCGGAGACTGCCGCTTTCCGGTGACAAAAGCCGCAAAAGCAGCTTCAGCAGCGTGCTTTTCCCGGCACCGTTAGCACCGAGCAGCGCCACGCATTCCCCGGCATAAAGATCAAACGAGATATCGCTGAGCAGCGGGCGCTGAGGCAGTGAATAGCAGAGGTCGCGGGCGGAGATAATCATAGCCAGCCCCCGCGGACGTATTTCAGTAAAGCAATAAACGCCAGTGCGCCGAGTAATTCGGTAATGATCCCCAGCGGAATTTCCCCCGGAGCCAGCGTGCGTGCGAGCCCGTCACACAACAGCAAAAAACAGCCGCCGAGACACACTGAAACCGGCAACAGCCAGACATTACTCGCACCCACCAGCAGCCGTGCCAGATGCGGGATCAGCAATCCGACCCAGCCGACCATGCCCGCAATGCTGACAGTCAGGGCAGATATC
>Ga0153981_1000199_pt1 | contig 17038 bp, 10 predicted proteins | sample TSGA065MetaG_FD_104714 | JGI IMG/M metagenome (GOLD analysis project Ga0153981, IMG submission 104714) | Attine ant fungus gardens microbial communities from Georgia, USA - TSGA065 MetaG | ecosystem: Host-associated > Fungi > Mycelium > Unclassified | place: USA: Georgia, Magnolia Springs State...
ATGTCTGAGGATAAACCTCAGACTTAACAACATCTTTTGCTACTGTCTAAACTTTGCTTTTTTGAGCCTTTTGATTATTAAATCATCAACTCACAAATCAGTAAGTGGCCATTTGTGATAGTTGGGGAAAAAGAAAGTATGAAAGAGAAAGGGAAAAGAGGTAGAATGAGAACTGGAGTCAATGGAAAAATTCCTCGGGACGAGGAAACTTGAAGGGGAGGTCATGTTATGAGAGCCCCAAAAAGGAAGTAGTTTCCCATGCATTTGAATACTTAATCCAAAACCTCAAATCATATAATGGGATCAAGATATAAATAATGTAGGAACTAAGGCAATCAGATTACATAACAAGATTAAGTGATCATAGAACATTCTGGAAGAACATGTGATCATGGACTAGTAGTAGTACAGCCACTATAAAATAAGTATAAGTAGTAGTCCAATCCAACAAAGAACTCTATTGAGTTCTTCTTGAACATCCACCTAAGGTGATCACTAAGGACATTCACTGTCTATTGATAACAATGTAGTTGTTATGCTGGAACTCTACCATTAAAAGGAGATCATACCAGTTGTTCTGTTGTTTGTTTACAAAAACATAAAGGTATTGATCCAACTCTTGGTTGATACATTCTATCTGTCTATCTAGGTGTTATGAAATAGTTTCCAAGAAGAAAATACTTCCATATATATCCATCAACTTGAAGAACATTACTTAAACTATAGCAGACTTAATCTATAAATAGCATGTGAATGCTTATATAAACTGTACAGTACTAAGTAAAGATTATGTAATCAGAGGAGATAGGCATACAGACTATCAAACATTTGTATAAGTAAATAGCAAAATTGTTATCAATGGACAGTGAATGTCCTTAGCAATCACTCTAGGTGGATGTTCAAGAAAAACTCGATGGAGTTCTTCGTTGAATTGCTGCTCTACTTATACTACTACTACAGTGGCTGTACCCTAGAGTCCCATGATCACATGTTCTTTCCAGAATGTTCTATGATCACCTGACCTTGTCACGTGATTTGACTTACTGAGTCTCCACCCTATTTATATCCTTACTCCATTGTATGCTTTGAGGTTTTGGATTAAGTATTCAAATGCGTGGGAAACCTTTTCCTGTTTAGGGCTCTCAAAACAAAAATCCAACAGGGAACTATTAAGTTCTTCCTAAATACTCACCTCAAGTGGTCTATAAGTCTTCATGACTAAGCAACAACACTGGGGATGCCAGGCAGTAGAGGAGGCTAGCCTTATACCAAGAAGCCTGTAGAGTTTCTGGATGAAAAGTATAACAGACTGTAGACTCTGGTCTGAGACTACTTGTCTGGAGAGTCCATGGAGTTTCTAGATGTAATGAAGGAATAACCTAACTGCTCCTTCCACAGTCACTGTTGTGTAGGTCAGAATAAAGTATACCTTCTTTAACACTGAATCTACCACTGTCATTACCACATCATGTCTAGACAACTTGGGGAGTTCTACTATGAAGTCTATGCTTAGGGTATTCCATTGTATCTCTAGGACTAGGAGAGTGTATTGTATGGGTTTTATCCACAAGCATAGATTGCAAGTGCTAACATACTGTCTAATGTACCAGAACATCTGGGACCACCAGTAGTTCCAGAACACAAGCTTTAGAGTTTTCTACTAGCCAGGGTGTCCTATGATTTTTATATTGTAACACAATGAAATAATATGTCTGTAAAGTTCTGGGTTCTATGGAATATATATCTTACCTCAGAAGCAGAGCAAGCCATTGGCATTTGATTGTTCCATAGAGTACACTATCTAACAGACCTGAAGAATTTACAGTACCCTTTATCATACACTACCACTTTTGTTACTATACTTGATTGCAAATTTACCATACTTTTTGATAATGTTTATAATAACCTTGCCACACATTACTGCAACTTGACTGTATATTACTGCTACTTGGCTACTATCTGTTATCTTATTACACTAACTCAATGTTATGAGACAACTCCCAAGAAGAAAGCTATTTCTCACACATTCATCAACTTAATGGGAAATATCCAAGAATACAATGCAGGAAAGATATAAATAGCATGGGAAGGATTATGTAAGATATAGATAGTTCTTAGTAAGGGTCATGTGATCATAGGAGATAGGTATATAGACCATTCAATATTTGTATAAGTATCTAGTGAAATCTAACAAGGAACTTTATCAAGTTTTTCCTGAACAACTACCTTGGTTGAGCTCTAAGTCCTCACAACTGTACACTAACACTTAGTAATAGTAATTAGTGATAGTAATTAGTAATAATTCTGAGTAACCAACAGATTGACTATGTTATACTCTGTAACACTATATAATGGAGTATTCCTACTTACTATTGCTGACTTCAGCACACTAGCATTAGCTTACTAAGAACTGTACTATTATAACTCATCACCCTAGTCTACCCAGCCTAGAGTACCAGTAGTAGCCTAGCTTTGTTATCAACTAAGCCTTCTCCCTAATTCATCTTTCACTATTTGTGGGCAGACATAGGAAAAGACTCAATCTGATTAGTTAAGGTCAAGCCCATCAACTTGAGAACCAAGGCTTGACAGACTAGTCAATTAAACTCATAAAATGGCTAAGTTTATTGGCTAACAAGCTATGATTACTAGCTCAGTAATTATTCAACTATAGTACAGTACCAAAAAGCTAGTAAAAAAATAAATTATATAACTTAGTTCTGTAATACAGTTAATAATTTGAGTAGAGACTTATCACAGCCACTGTAGCAACTTTACTGCACTTTCTGATTTCTTGACTTCTACTGGGTTACTCTACTAGATTTTTGGTTCCTAGGCTCTCTAGTAGTCTTGGATAGCCTTAGAACCTATTTAAATGAAAATTATTTTCACAAGTGAGTTGACCATCTCACTGAAAATATGTTACTATTATACTAGTAACTTTACCATGTTTTTTGGTTTCTTGACTTTCTTTGGGTTATTCTACTAGATTTTTGGCTTCTTGGCTGTTTGGTAATCTTGAGTGGTCTTATAATTTATTTATCTCTTCAATAAAGTTCTCAAGTTTTATTTTAAACTATGTTTTGGTCTAACTATATAAAGACTAATATTGAATTTGTAAAATTTTGTAGGTTTATATCATTTCTAGAACTTCAACCCAAATATTGTATTTTCAGCTCTACTTTACTTATAAATCATAGTTTTTGTATGTATAAGAACCAATATTCTAAGGTCTGTTTGCTGAGTTTTCTCATTTTAGAAATTTCTCAAACATTATGCACAATACTTCTTGAGTTCATCTCAAGAAAATTCTTCAATACTGGTACAAAATGAAATAAAATAATCTCTTTGTATATTATATTTTTTTCTAGTTGATTTTTTTTAAATACTTTTCTATAGAACTAGCTAATATTTAAGCTTTGATTCAAGCACTTCAATCTTTAACACAATCTTCCCAGCCTTTGAATCTACAGCAATTTTCCCAGCCTCTCTTATTGTCTTTAACTTCAAATATCCCTTTCTAGCCCTTCTAGTTTGCCTTGCCAGTCCAATATAATCCTGGATTTATCCATTCTACTTTAGTTTCACTACTATCTATGCCATCTACTCAAATATACTCTTATTTTCCTTTACAGTCCTTTCCATTACCTTCATTTCAAAATATTCCTACTCAATCTTCTCAGTTTTCTATGCCAGTAGTCTACTATGTTTCCAAGTTTTTTACTCTAGCTCCATCTACCAATCTATCACTTACAACATTAGCCAATCTATATTCTTTTTTTCTTCTCTAGTCTCTTTCAATGTCTTCAGTCCAAAATATTCTAGCAGCACAATATATTCCTGAACTTCCCTCTTTTACTCTAGTTCCATTAACTAATCTACTACCAATAATATTAGTAAAGTCATACTCTTATTTTCCTAACAGCCATTTTGAGTGGAATTTTACTGAGGCTGAACTTATCAAAGGAAAGTAACTATCTAATCATTGGGCTTATGAAGTAAAAAAAGATTATAACCAGAAAAATGGATAGAAAAAGACTTCTTGTTGGCAAGAAGGATTCAGATCTGTACAACAATATTTGGGAATCATCCAATACTCAAGCTATGACTGCAAAGTTCTTATACAACCTAGGACCACAAGATCTGGATGAGAAATTTAGATTTAATGGAAATATCAATGTGGAGAACCTTTTTTTTATATTTCTTATAGAGTTTGGGCAATAGTTTATACATGGAAAGATGGAAAATACTTTGTACAAGATAGTTTTCATAATTACACTTCCCCTTTTGTCAACATTTATTTAAATCTTGATAAAGAGGCTCAGTTTGATGAAATAGTACTTAATAATCTTAATGTTGGTCTTTCTGGTTTACAACTAGGTATTTTGCCTTTGACTGGACCTGGAAATCAGTCAAGGATATTTCTCATGCCTTACACAATTGAGATCATGTTATCTATCAGAGAAGTAAGACTAGAAAAAAGTTTACTCTTCATAAACTTATAGTTTTTCTTTTGTCTATCAAACAATTTACTGAAGATTACTCTTAGTTTATCAAAATGTTATAACTTGGATTAGAGAACATTATCTGCATGCAAACTTCCTTTATGGCATCCTAAGCTCTTTATAGCAATAATGAACTTGAAGAAGATATTGTATGTAAAATGGTTGCTAATACAGCTCATGGTTTTTAAAAGAATAAAAGCTGGGTTCTTATGATGACCTCAGTCTTCTCACCAGTCCTCAAGAGATAGATGCCTATTCTAATGTCTTTTATAAATGGTAGCTTGATAGAATATCATAAAGTTTATTTTATTACAACCTTTCAAACTATTACTACTTAAGCTTTACAAAAAATTATTTGATAGTTTATAATCTAGGTAATGAACTTTAGTGAAGCTCAAAGAGAAGGTTTTCTTAAGGCATTTACTGATCTTTTTTCATCAAATAGAGATCCTAGAAACAGAAAAGAGCTAAGAAATATAGAAGAGAAATTGATTCAAGAATGTAGAGAGTATTTTAGAAGATTGATCACAAGGTGTTCAAGGATCAGTGGTATAGTTTCTGTTTCTAAAAGGGATGAGTTTATCATCAAGGCACAAAAACTCATGGAAATCAAGTTATTGGATGAATTTCAAAGTATAGTTCAATGGATCCTGGATGAGTTCCCTCATACTGCCAACTGGATAAAGTACTGACTTTGAAAACCTTATGCTTAAATGATTTTTCCCACTTATATATCTATAGATTCTGAGCTATAGGAGGTATTGTCAGCTACAACTAATACTCAAGAATCTTTGTACTTTCAGCTATATTGTGCAGCTGGTTGTGATAAGGGATTTTTTAAAGGACTAAAATCTCTCTATAGTTGGGCACTTTCTTTTGAAGATAATTACAAAAACAAGCAAAGTACAGTTTTATTTTCTCTTTTATAAAAATAAAACTAAGAAATATATCTCATAGTGAATATTCTGACTTACTATAGCAAGACAAACCAATAGAAACAAAAGAGATCAAATATTTCAATATTACTTTCTACTTCAACTAAGCCTAGTCATAAATCAAGATCTTTCAAATCCCAGACTTCAAGAAAGAAATTTATTAATAATGGTCATAGTTCTGACTCTATATAGAAATTAATTCCTAAAGGCCCTGGCTCTCCACAAAAGAAGTCTAAAATTGTATTCAATTATGAAAAACACATTTGGAGAACTATATTATCTATGGAAGCAAAATTTGTATTGGCTTGATACATCTCTTCAGCTACTTTATATCTTTGTCTGTGGATTATTTTCAGAGTTCCAGGAAGTTATAGATACACTTCAAGACAACTCTGTTCTATTTAAAGTCTTTGAATGCTTTCAGCACTGTTTTATAGAAGATCATGACTCTGCTTGGTTTTCTCAAGAACATAATACTCTATGGTCTAATTTATATGCTTATTAAATCATAGAAAATAAATTTGGCTTTCAGTCATTATTTGCAAGTGATTTTTCTCTTATTAATAAAGATTATTGATATTTTTTCATAGAGCTGGTTATGGAAAGAAATTGCTAAAGAAACAAAGCAAAAATAGATTGACAGCTCAACAATCTTGTCTATATTCTTTGTTCCTATAATATTCAACATCTGATATTACACTGGTGACAACAGAACTGGAGAAAAGCATATAGAGCTAACAAGAATGCCTTTTATTATCACAGATATATTTGCTTTTTCTGATGACTATTTATATTTCAATGGCAATTTTTGAAGACTGGTTCAAATACTAGGTTGGAATAAAAACTGAAATAAAGCTTTTCAATATAACTTGCTGGAGACAACATAACAATTCTCTTTTATGCTTTGGAATTCTGAGTAGTATCAATTCTCTGGTGTTAAATCTATTACTTATTTTTGTTGTCAAGCTATCAGTTGGTGATGATAGAACTCCTTTGGACTAGAATATTCCTCAACATCTAGAGCCTTTGGGATTAGACTAGGTCAAGAAATCAAAACTTGTCTATGATCTTATAGGTTTTAGATTTATAAATGAAGCCTAAAATCACTTTATAGTATACTATCAAGATAGAAGTATTACTGGAGTAACAACATATGATGAAATACAAAATCACAGAAGAGCTATTTGAGTTTCTAATCTCCATTCTTCAATATATCTTTCTAGCATCTCTCTCTTGTTACCTCCTAGTTATTTTTGACACAATATTATCTATAGACTTTGTGGAGGAAGAAGAGCTCAAAGCTGCTTTTATAGACAATGTATCAAAAAGTGTCAAGAGAAGCTAGAAATCTTATTCTCAACCAGAGATCCTTTACTTATGTCCAAAATTTTATATTAGGGAGATTTGAAGAAAGTGCAACCAGAGTACTGAACATGGAAAATCAACTCAGTATCTACCAAGACTAATGAATATGTTTATCTCTCTTATACCTATGTCTCTCTAGCTCTTTCTTTTCCCAAGGAAAAAAAAGAAAACATTGTAGATTTTATGACTCCTTCTTCATTATTACTATTTATTGGCTCTTTTTTATACTCTCTCACTTTTAACAAGTATTCAACTTCTACAATACTAGTCAACTATCCTATAAAAGGTCAGAGAAGTCCTTTCATAGATATACAGGATCTATGGAAGAAAATTCAACCAGAAGTTGAGTTAAAGATAAGTATATCAATTCTAAAATATCTGTATTTTGTACTTGTTTTTAATTAGAAAGAACAAATAAAGGTTGTTTTGCCTACTCAACCTTTACTTTCTAAGCCAAAACCTATAAAGAAAAGATCTCAAAAGATAATCTTTGAAAAGAGTCTTGAAAAGAGTTTTGAAAAGCAAAAACATGATAAAATAATAGAAGTTGTTTCAAAAGGTAACAAGTACCTTACTATACCAAACTACCTAAAGTAGTAGTTGAAATTCAAGTTCCACCACCACCTTCTACTAGATAAAACTTAAGAAAGAGAAAGAATCTAGTTAAATAGATATTGTATTTAATCTAATATATATATATCAAGAAAATTGAAGTTTAAATAATTGATAATTTAAAGACAAGCCATTTTTATCAACATAGTGTCCAATCCATAGTTCTATTCTCTTTCCTAGTGCTAAATCTTGTCTTGAATAATCATTTATAACAATAAATAAATAAAGTAGAGGATATAATATTTTTTTTCTCTCCACAAGTAGAATTACTGCAAATTTGAGTAATTGGTGACAATTCTTTACAATAGTTAGTTGATATAGCAATCAATATATTCAATAACATACCTGGATAACAATTTTTTTTTCTTCTACTAATTTCTATCTATTTAAAACATGGCAAAATTCATATAAACAAGTATAAAGATTACCAAGTGGTCTATATAGATGATTGGACCATTTCAAAAAACAAATACCCTGTTTTTTATGCTGAATAATCATAATAGACTTTATTTTAGCTCCAAGATCAAGATTAGCTAGAAAAAGACTTGGAAAAATAACAGGGTTTTGAAAAACAAAAATATTTCTAATAAAATTTATTAAAAATGAATAGTATATAGTTGGATGAAAGTTTGTGTTAACAAATGCCATTGTTAGCCAGAAATGACTACTGAATAGTAATAAGCATAGTTTCTTTCATTTTGAAAAAAACTTCTAACTTTGTAAATTAATATATTTGCTGAAGTGAATTGATTTTCTAAAAAGGACCACCACAACAAACAAAAAAGAGAGATAATCAGTTATCTCTTTTTAAGTGCTGTATAACAAAAAATAAAAAGATATAGGGAAAAAACTAAAGAAAATAATTAAGTTAAAAAATTGTTTTGAATAAATTTTATGTACTTACATCCTGAGATTGGAGTAAGTATATATTTGGTTCTGGATAAATCTAGAACTCTCCTTCTAGGGTTACATAGGTATATATAAAAGTAATAAATCAGTTGAATCTAAAAAAGACTTAGTAATTATTATGAAGTATTTAAAAAAAACACACTGTGAAAGTTGTTAGGGAAGTTCTTTTATTTGGGCTTATTACAAATGGCCACTTACTGATTTGTGAGTTAATGATTTAATAATCAAAAGGCTCAAAAAAGCAAAGTTTAGACAGTAGCAAAAGATGTTGTTAAGTCTAAGATTTATTCTCAGATATACAGTCCTTAAATATATGATTATGGTGGTCTGTACACAAGAATAGTCTACCACATGATCACTATCTATTGTTCTACATATAGGAGTGCTATTGTTTCTGAAATAGAGATAACTTAACTGTCTTAGAGCAGTCATTTGTTCTATTCAAGGACAGATAATAATCTATGGGTAAAGATCAATGTTATATACAAACATTGAGGACCTTATATCTCTATGGGATCTTATTTCCTCTGGTTCTATTTATAGCTGAAAGAAGCACATTGAAGAGAGCTTCACAATGGTTATTGAAGCAAATGATTATATCAAGTGGTTCCTAAGATATCAGAGATTTAGTGTCTGGTAACTTGGTGATTGCCAACTGATCTGCTGATAACTTGGTGAATACTGATTGCCTTGAGACATTTTTGGTACTGTTTGAAAGGTCTTCTTAAGAGCTTTTGGTGGCCATTTAGATTGTTGAAATTGGTCAAGTATCCCTGGAGTTATGGTCTGAATGAAGTTTGTAACAGAGCTTTAGTTCTACTTCAATCAAGCTAATGCTATGTACTGAAGATCCTCTAGGAAAATAAGGTTTGATATAACCATAGACAAAACAAGATATACATGATGTTGGATCAAAGCTAGAAAGTCAGAAAACCAAGATACAAAGATTATCCATTAATATAAGAGAAAGTCATGCTCTTGTAGGACTAGCATTTGAGACCATGAAAGACTGCTGAAGAAGAGAAAAAGGCTATTTTATATCATTAAAAGGAGAAAATTGAAGGATTTCAAGTGTATATGATATGCTTGATGTTGAATTGCTAGATTTGTTGACCAGCAATAAGAACAGATAAAATCACCAAGTTCAATATTAGTAGAAACATAGTTAAGACATTCTGTATAAGGATTTTGGCCACAAGAACAAATATACAGTTGGCCTCCTTCAGTATACCAACTACAAAACTAATATTTTGGAGTTAGGGTATAGATGAATGGTATTATGAAGTTTGAACCTATATGTTATGAGACAGTTCCCAAAAAAGAAACTATTTTCTACATATTCCTCAATTTAGTAGATAATATTCAGAAGTACAATGCAAGAGGGATATAAATAGTGTGGGAAGGCTTATGTAAGATATGTACAGTTATTAGTAAGGGTCATGTGTTTGTAGAGGATAGGTACATAGACCAATAGACATTTGTATAAGTAGTTGTATAATCCAATAGAGAACTCTATTAAGTTCTTTCTAAATAACTACCTTGGTTGAGCCCTAAGCCTTCATGACTTTGCACTAATATAGCATTACTTTGTTCTTCAATCAACATAGGATCATATACCAATTTTTGGAAAGAGAAAGTTAAAATATCTTTTTGAGTACTGTCTGGTGATATAATTTGAGATCTCATTGGATATAAGACATTAAAATGTGTAGAGTTTGTCTTTTTTGTGATTTTAGACATAGGTAGAAGAGTAGGTTCTAAGTGAACTTGGGAAAAGTGAGATGGATATCCTTATTATGAAATATTCAGTTAGTTGTGACAATAAATCACATGATCTCAAATTAAACTGACAGAGATTCCTCTTATTTTTGGATCAAGAATTTCTATAAATTAAGTTGTTTGTAACAAAATAAATACAAAGACTATTATATTACAAAGTCCCCTTTGATAGCTATTAGAGAGGCCTCTTCTAACAGATACCAAAGGGGAAAAAATAGAAAATAAGAACAAAAAATCTATTGAAATATAGGTATTAGTAAATCTACCTACATATAGGTATTAGTGAACTGAAAAAAAAACAAAGGTAACTTACAAAAGACAAAGTACTAGAAAGTACCCTAATGCTTGTAGTAGAGGGAATATAGGGAGAATATAGTCAGTGAGCAACATTGTCAGAAAAGAGAAAACAAAATAGAAAAATACATATGGATGGTCACAAGTGGAGATATATCCATGGAGGGTTGACAACCTATCATACAAGAAAGGACAAATAGAGGGGCTGAGATAAACATCCTATATACATAAATGGGTTAGTAAATAAATAAAAATCAAAATAAAATAAGTCAATGACGTACTGGGAACTCTACTTAGTATAGAGACAGGGACATGTCCAGGGAGCACAGACAAGACATTGTATGAGACAGAACACATAGTGGAGGTAAGATGAACATTCTAAGAAAAAAAAGATCAGTAAATCAGATAAAATAAAAATAAAATATATGAATGATGTAGCTAAGACTTGACATGAGCTGGGTACAGGAGCATGTCCAGGAGGTGCAAATGAGCCATTGTATGAAGGAAGGACATATGATAGAACAGAAATGAATACCTTATAGGAAGACATAGGTTAGTAAATACCATAAACTCTCTCTGTGAGAAGAGACAATCTACTGTGTGCTCTGGCAAGTAAAAAAGTAGAAAACAAGCCTCTAGATCCCACCAGGGTAAGCAGTATAGCACACAAAACCCCAAACCCCCCCTAGTCTATAGCTATTAAAGACCAAACTGCTAGACAAAGGAGAGATGGAGATATCCTCTTATCCAGGGCCAAGGAAGAGACTTTACCACACCCATGTCATAACAGCCCTGGGCACTGGATGATAGTCAGTAGAATAACAGGTATAAGTTCTCAGTAAGGAAATCTCAAAGAACTAGCATAACAGTATACTGGTTTTGTTTTCTGATACATGGAATGATATGACTAATCATTATATCATGCCCAATTTCTTATTTTATTTTTATTTATTTACTGACCTATTTTTTTCTTAGAATGTTTGTCTTGTCCCTACTATGTATCTGTAGTGACTTAGCCTAAGATGACTTAATCACACTCCAAGTCTGAGTTAACAAGGAGAACTCAATAGAGTTCCTATTGGATTCTATACACTACTTATACAACTACTATATGGTCTGTATACTACTTTCCCACACTTATTATATAACATTATTATATGATATAACTCTGTGATATCCTTGATATGTGACCATAATATGTGACATTTGTCATGTGACACCTTCCCACACTCCTTCCTTATATAGTAGGTCCAAATAAGAAAAGTAAAGTAAAGTAAATAATAACTTAGCCATTTTACCAAGTCATAATAGTGTCTTGCCTTATATAATGTCTCATTGACTCTCTCTGGATATGTTCCTGCCCCCACCTCAAGTAGAGTTCCCAGTATGTCTTTTGTATATTTTCTTTTGATTTTAATTTATTTACTAATTTTTTTTTTGTAAAGTGTTTGTTTTGTCCCTACTATACATCCTGTCTTGTACAATGTCTTGTCTACACTCCTTGGATATGTTACTGTCTCTACACTAAGTGGAGTCCTTGGTATGTCATTGACTTATTTTCTTTTTATTTTTATCTAATTTACTGGTCTTTTTTTTTTCATAGAATGTTTGTTTTGTTTCCACTATATATCCTACCTTATATAATGCCTTGTCTGTGCTGCCTGTATATATTCCTGCCCCTACCTCAAGTGGAGTCTCTGGTAGGTTATTTACATATTTTCTTTTCTTTTTAGTTATTTACTGACCTATTTCTTTTCATAGGATATTTGTCTTGGCCTTTATATATCTTCTCTTGTACAATGGCTTGTCAACCCTTTCTGAAATATCTACTCTAAGCTCCCTTGTCACCATATATATGTCATATTTGTTTTTAATTTATTGTATATTTTCTCTTATTTACTGACAAACTTCTTGTAGATCATTGTTGATACCATACTTATCCTTTGGTATAATGGTTTATGAAATTTCTTCTTATGTAGCTGCAAAAAATCTTTACAATTTTCTATTGCTTTATGTAAAGTAGACAGCAAATAATTGATATTGTTATACTATACTTGCAATGAACCTAATCAAAACTAATCCTTGTTGCTGCTAAGACTTGGAGAGAAGACTGAATTGTTAGACTGACTTGCTCATTGGCTTTGACATCATTAGCAGTTGTGATAGAAGATACTGCCAGGATTATAACAGTAAACATTGTTGAAAGGTAAAATTAAGATCCCTTATTTAAGCAGTTATCTAAGTTCCTTAAGTTGAGTATTTCAACATCCATGGTACTAGTCCCTTAAGCAGTGCAATTTGTCTACCACTCCTTTACTGCTCCTCTACCAAATGCAGTACTATACTGCATTTGTCACAAATAGTCACAGATTCTTGCTCCACTGATATTTTAATAAATATCATTATTCTACTATTGGAATATTCAAGTACAGATTGATTTTTAAGCTATATATATCTTAAATCCTGTTACTGTATTGTCTTAGATAGAAATTATGTACTTATCTAGATTTTTATATATATTTTCAAAACATGTCTCTCAATACAACAGAGTCAGTAATTATACTCTAACCTTACTACTATGTTCTCAAGTATAGAAGAAAGTAGTTTGGATAAGATTTAAATAAAAATATACAGGCTTATACTTGATTTATTAGCTGTTCTTACTTGTTATTTTCATACCTATTTTCTGTTTTTATTTCCATGTCAATATATATATTTATTTTCTCCCTGAGCATTTCAATAACCTCAAAGTTACCTTTGATATAGCATATAGTAACTACAATACAGAGTAGAGCAAGAGATAATATCAATTGTTAACAATATTATTGCAATGTGACATAGTAGTGACATGTTTGTGATATGTTTGTGACAGGGTACAGTAAGTGCAGTAGGGGGTACTGTAATTTCTCTATGTCTATCTTGGATACTATGACTTGGCTTTAGTATTCCAGGTATAGTATTGAGGAAACTGCCAGTAGATAAGGTCCAAACCATTATCATGTATAGAGTTGTAATCAAACCAAGCAGTGAGTTGAGTTTTTTTCACATTTTGCCTGGCCAATACTTCATTGGCAGTCTGGTGTATATGAAAGTTAACATAGTACTCATTGGGAAAATGGATAGGAAGATGTTAGACAGCTAGTGACTCTCTATGTATGTTGAACTCAAAGATCTTTTAGCAAGCTTCAGTTGGACTAATAAACCAACCATCCAAATGTGCTTTGATCTCATCCTACACCCTACTACTAATCTCTATAGTTGCTCTATTAGGACTCTTGTAGATGTACTTGCTTAGATACTTAACAGTTTCCAATCCAGTAGAGATTTTTACATTGATATAACAATCAAAGAGAAGAAGAAGTTGAGGACAGTAAGTAACCATATATTGATTGGTGAACTTGGCTCTATTGCATTCAAATACCAAGCCATTGTTAGACCTAGTATAGAGTAGATAACTGTCCTCAGCCCAGTCTTTTCTATCTCTATAGTCTTTAGAAAAGCATTTACTACATCATCCATTGACTATATACTTGGCTTGGGGATTGTCAACACCATATGGACCATGTAATATATATTTGGTGACTTTTGTATGGAGAAGTAGCTGTAGTTAAGGATCAGGCAGTTGTGCTAAAATTATAGAGTTTATGTAATAAGGGTCTCAAATACAATCTTAAGAGTATAGAAAGATAAGCAGATGAATATGGAAAAGACCTCTCTTCTGGAACTCAATAGTGTGAATATGAGCTACTGCAGTACCAAAGAAGCTATTATCAATCAGCCTGAGAAGCACTTTCTTTTTCTGCTCAAAGACCTATGATACAATATTAGGATGATCAGTGGCTTTTTGTCCAGGAAAAAGACTCTGAACAATTTCTGACCACTTGGGATTAGCAATTATAGTGAGGAAGAGGTCTGGTTTGTGAAAATGCCTGTAAATGGCCATAGCATCCTAGAACAACTGAGTCATAAACCTAGGACTCCCTACATAAGAAGAAGAAAGAATGAGTTTGTATTCTAAAGGTCTAACATTTTCTCCATCATATCTATTATATATAGCAGCATTCTGTAATCCCTGGTAGAGCTCAGATCTAGAAGTATGTTGATGTGTTCTAGCCCAGTTTAGTCTCCTCTGCTTACAGTTTGCCTATGCATCAACAACAAATTGCTGAAATAGCTTTCTACTATATCAAGAATATAGATTTGTACATATATTAGAGTCTGATCAGCATGAGGGAGGAGAGCACCAGTGAGATGATGAAGCTCTCCCTGGATTTTAAAACAGTAGGGGCCTGACTGTCTAGTGACTGAGTTATCAATTTTGACTTCTACTGAAGTCATAGCAAAGGTTGTATTATACTGTTGTATATTATTGTAGAATTCTCTTGAGGAATAATCATTTCCAGTCAAGTAATTGTAGAGGATTCCAGTAAGTGGTTGGAGAGAAGACAGTTGGATCTGTCCTTGTAAATAGTACATGCCAAACTTGGGATGATTGACTCTTGAGAAAGTAAGTTTTTCACACTCAAAGTAAAGAGCATGACAGTGAGAGTAGATAATAGTTAGCATGCCCAAATTGCTATACTGTATATTGGCCTCCAAGAATAGCTGTCCAGTAGGTGGATAAAGTGCAGAATGAGGAACATGTGGTGGGATATTATCTATAACAATAGCTTCTTGATCCTGATAATTTATAAGAATACAGAATTTCATTGAGCATAAATCAACACATCTGAATTATATTATCTTCTATATCAAACTCTTGAACATTTCCTTTTCTAACATCCTGTAATATCTAATTAGAATTCATTTATCAACAATCAATGAAATTTGTTACTTATAACTCTTAGAATGTTTTCTTGTATATTCCTATCTATATTTAGGTCTCCATTACTACCTCTATTCTGGTGTCCTTCATAATCAAGAGCATCTGTATCCTCATTTCTCCATTTCTCTATTATTTGATTGATTTGAACTATATGAACAGACTCAACTCTTCTTTCTGCCTATAACACTTCCAACTGTTCTGCTACTCTCTGTTGTTGTAACTGCCTCTCTTCTACCTGTCTCTGTCTTTCTGCTTCTACTCTTATCATTTCTGCTCTATAATTCTAAGTTGTCCTCTATTGTTGCTCTCTTGATAGCATTTGTTGAGCAAGTTGACATTTATGCAAATCAAGTATGATATCATCAAGATTCTGTGGAACATGTACAGAAGTCATGTGAAATCTTCCTCTTCCTTTTTCCCTATTCCAAACAGGAGCTGAAAGAACATTTTAGAGTAAAACAGATAGTTGATAGTTCTCTAGAACAACCACATGTCATTGTGCTTGCTCTTCAGTGTTATGAGATGGTTCCCAGAAAAAAAACTATTTCCTGCACATTCCTTAACTTAGTAGATAATATTCAGGAGTACAATACAAGAGGGATATAAATAAGTATGGGAAGGCTTATATAAGATATGTACAGTTATTAGTAGAGGTCATGTGATCACAGGAGATAGGTGCACAGACCAACAGACATTTATATAAGTAGTTATACAATCCAATAAAGAACTCTATTAAGTTCTTCCTAAACAACTATCCTAGTTGAGCTCTAAGTCTTCATAACTCTATACTAATACTCAGCTCTTCTAGCTTGATGTTCTTCTCTAACAGAATCCATCTCTTATAGTTTGTCTTACTGTCTTACTTATAACTATTCTAAGAATAAAGATATACTATCACTTCTAAGAAAGAGATCTCTACTCTAAACAACTCTCTTAAAGAGCAGTTGTTATTCCCTTGTGTATAAGGATCACAATAGATCCCAAGCACTAGGTTACTAATAGAAAGGTATACAGGTATACTACTACAGTACTGCTCAAAGAAACAATCTGTCTAGAAGAGTAGACTTGAGCTTAGTCACACCAACTATACTCTACACCACAGCTGTAGAGTACTGTCCCCTTTACACCTAGGGCCCAGTATCTAGTCAAGGTATAGAGAGAGTAGAGGGGTAAAAGAGAAAAGAGAAAAGACAGGAAATAGTAATTGGAGACAAAGAAGTTGATGAGCTGGTACCATCACTGTATATTTGTACATGTTTATTTTACTTCCACACAACCAATTTGGGTTGAATATGAAAAGAGGAGGGTGGTGATGATGGAGTCAATTTCTTTAAATTTTATTAAAATAAGAAAAGGAAAGGAAAAAGTCAATTACAATTTTTCCTGATTTTTCCTAATTTTTCCTGAATTTATTTGAATTTATTTGAATATTTGAGTGAAAAGAGAGACATTAGGTAAATCTTAGTTATGATTAGGTAAAGCTTTGTCATGCTTATTCAGCCCTATCATTATTCCACATTTGGTCTCACATATATAATAAACAAGATTTTTATCTGGGCCTCTGGCCCAACTTGAACCCTCTACTAATTCTAAGTGAAGTTAATACTATGTTGTCTATCAGGTTGCTGTGCTCCCTTTCTCCAACAGTCTGTGTAAGTATAACAGTGAGTAGTCTTGTGTATGTACTATAGTGTTACCGAGGAACAGTGAATGTTCTTAGTGGTCACCCTAGGTGGATGTTCAGGAAGAACTCGATGGAGTTCTTTGTTGGATTGCAGCCTTATTTATACTACTACTACAGTGGCTGTACCCTA
>Ga0153981_1000202_pt1 | contig 16737 bp, 18 predicted proteins | sample TSGA065MetaG_FD_104714 | JGI IMG/M metagenome (GOLD analysis project Ga0153981, IMG submission 104714) | Attine ant fungus gardens microbial communities from Georgia, USA - TSGA065 MetaG | ecosystem: Host-associated > Fungi > Mycelium > Unclassified | place: USA: Georgia, Magnolia Springs State...
ACCCGCCGCGACCTGCTGGTTTCACCCGCATCCGCATCAGACCAGCGGCTATCAGGTGGCAATGGGGCTGGCCGGATTAGTCCTGATTGAAGATGAAGGCAGCGACGCATTACAGATCCCGAAACGCTGGGGCGTGGATGATATTCCGGTCATTTTGCAGGACAAACGCCTCAGCGACGCCGGACAGATTGATTACCAGATGGACGTGATGACTGCCGCCATCGGCTGGTTCGGCGAGCACATGCTGACTAACGGCGCGATTTATCCGCAGCACGGCATTTCGCGCGGCTGGGTGCGCTTTCGTCTGCTTAACGGCTGCAATGCGCGCTCGCTGCACATCGCCACCAGCGACCAGCGGCCGATGTACGTGATCGCCAGCGACGGCGGTTTTCTTTCCGAGCCGGTAAAAGTCAGTGATTTGCCGTTGCTGATGGGGGAACGTTTTGAAGTGCTGATTGATTGCAGCGACGGTAAAGCGTTTGATCTGGTCACATTGCCGGTGAAACAAATGGGTATGACGCTGGCACCGTTCGACAAGCCGTTGCCGGTACTACGCATTCAGCCGACATTGACCCAAAGCGGCGGTTCACTGCCGGACACGCTGGTGCCGGTTCCGGCGCTGGTTTCTACTGATAATCTGCCGACCCGCTGGTTGCAACTGATGATGGATCCGCAGCTGGATCAACAGGGAATGGCGGCGCTGATGAAACGTTACGGTCACAGCGCGATGGCCGGCATGAGCATGGATCACGGCGGCGGTGATATGGATATGGCGGCGATGCCGGGGATGTCCGGTTCAGGCCATGACAGCCACGGCGGTATGGCCGGAATGGACATGGGCAAAGTGGCCGGAAGTTACGATTTCATGCAGGGCAATAAAATCAACGGCAAAGCCTACGACATGAACGTGCCTGCGTTCGATGTGAAACAGGGGCAATACGAGAAATGGACGATTTCCGGCGAAGGCGACATGATGCTGCATCCGTTCCATATCCACGGCACACAGTTTCGCATTCTTTCTGAAAACGGCCAGCCGGTCGCGCCGCACCGTCAGGGCTGGAAAGATATCGTCCGCGTCGAAGGCGCCCGCAGCGAAGTGCTGGTGCGCTTCAGTCACCTGGCGGATAAACCGCATGCCTATATGGCGCATTGCCATCTGCTGGAACACGAAGATACCGGCATGATGCTCGGGTTTACGGTGTCGGCATAAGCTTCTTTCTAATTTCCTTTCTGTAATTCCCTGAAAAAATGGCCCGAGACTATTCTCCGGGCCATTTTTTTACCTGCCATTCCCGCCCGTTTTAATTCTCTGCCAGTACCTGATTATGAAAATTTCATTTCGAAAGGTAAATCTTTCGAAATGTGATCAATATGGAATTATTATGAGTTCAATATGATTATATTTTCAGCGTGGAGTGACAAAACATGAAAGCTTAAAGCTCACGTATCCCTACAGGAGAACAAGATGATTGAAGTGATTACACACGGTGCCGAATGGTTTATCGGCCTGTTTCAAAAAGGGGGAGAGGTTTTTGTCGGTATGGTAACCGGCATTTTACCGCTCTTAATCAGTTTGCTGGTGGTCATGAATGCGCTGATCGTTTTTGTGGGTCAGCGCAGGATCGAACGTCTGGCGCAGCGCTGTGCCGGAAATCCGGTTTCACGTTATCTGTTGTTGCCGGTCATCGGCACATTTGTTTTTTGTAACCCGATGACGCTGAGTCTCGGGCGCTTCATGCCTGAGATTTACAAGCCGAGTTACTATGCGGCGGGTTCCTACAGCTGCCATTCCATGAACGGATTATTCCCGCACATTAATCCTGGCGAACTGTTCGTTTATCTCGGTGTGGCCAGCGGGCTGACCACGTTGGGATTACCGCTCGGGCCACTGGCGGTCAGCTATTTCCTCGTTGGCATGGTGACCAACTTCTTCCGGGGTTGGGTGACCGATCTCACGACGCGCATCTTCGAAAGGAAGATGGGCATTCAGCTTGATCGTCAGGTTCAACTTTAAACGCGGAGCAGAAAATGAGCGTTACCATTCGAATTAACCGGGGTGAAGGTGGCTGGGGCGGTCCGTTACTGATTGAGGCCGTACCAGGCAAGAAAATTGTGTATATCACGGCGGGCACGCGTCCGGCGATCGTCGACAAACTGGCGGAACTGACGGGTTGGGAAACCGTTGATGGTTTTAAAGAAGGTGAGCCCCCGGCAGAAGAAATCGGTGTGGCGGTGATCGACTGCGGCGGAACGCTGCGCTGCGGTATTTATCCAAAACGTCGGATCCCGACCGTGAACATCCATTCGACCGGCAAATCCGGCCCGCTGGCACAGTTTATTACAGAAGACATTTATGTCTCCGGTGTGCGTGAACACGACATCGTTTTCGATACCAGTGAACGCGAAAAACCGGCACCTGTGGACAGTAAACCCGCACCTACAGCGGCTGTGAGAGACTACGACACCACCAAAAAAATCACCGAGCAAAGTGACGGACTGCTGGCAAAAGTCGGGATGGGCATGGGGTCGGGCGTCGCGGTGCTGTTCCAGGCGGGGCGCGATACCATTGATACGGTGCTCAAAACTATCCTGCCGTTTATGGCGTTTGTGGCGGCACTGATTGGCATCATTATGGCGTCTGGTCTTGGCGACCTGGTGGCGCACGGCCTGACGCCTCTGGCCAAAAGTCCTGTCGGACTGGTGTTGCTGGCGCTGATTTGCTCCTTCCCGCTGCTGTCTCCTTTCCTCGGCCCCGGTGCGGTGATCGCGCAGGTCATCGGCGTGCTGGTAGGCGTTCAGATCGGGCTGGGCAATATTCCGCCGCATCTGGCTTTACCGGCTCTCTTTGCGATTAACGCGCAGGCGGCTTGCGACTTCAATCCGGTCGGGCTTTCACTGGCAGAAGCCAAGCAGGACACCGTTCGCGTCGGTGTGCCGTCCGTGCTGGTCAGCCGTTTCCTCACCGGTGCCCCGACGGTGCTTATCGGCTGGGCCGCGTCCGCCTTCATCTATCAGTAAGGAGTCACCATGCAAACTATTTATCAAACCAGGATTACGCATATCGGAGACTTTGCCCGCGAGGCGTTATCCGATCAGATGCTGATTACATTCCGCGAAGGCGCACCGGCTGATATTCAGGATTATTGCTTTATTCATCAGCACGGCCAGACCGAAGGCGAACTGCATCGCGGAGCCTGCATGGAACTGGCTGATGTGCTTTATCCGGTGACCGCCGTGGGCGAGGTGGCGATGCAAAACCTGCGCGAACTCGGACATATCACGCTGCGTTTTGACGGCAGCGCGGAGGCGGAATATCCCGGCTGCGTACATGTAAAAGGCGTAACGCCTGAAGATATTCCGCTGGGCAGCATATTGAAATTTATCGATTAACACTAAAGTCAGGAGTCAGTTATGGAACAGGTTGCAGTCGTGATCGGCGGTGGGCAGACGCTGGGCGCATTTCTCTGTCAGGGGCTGGCTGAATCCGGATATCGGGTTGCGGTGGCAGATCTGAATGAAAAGAATGCCGCAGAAGTTGCGGCACAGATTAATCAGCAGTTTGGAGACGAAAGGGCATTTGGATTTGTGGTCGATGCCACGAATGAAATTAGCGTTGAAAAGCTGGCGAAGGCGGTGGATCAGACCTTTGGCGGCGTCAGTTTGCTGGTCTACAGCGCGGGAATGGCGAAGGCCTCGCCGATTACCGACTTTGCTCTCAATGATTTTGATCTCTCACTTCAGGTGAACCTGGTCGGGTATTTCCTTTGCGCCCGGGAGTTTTCCCGTCTGATGATCCGCGACCGAATTCCGGGTCGCATCATCCAGATCAACTCCAAATCCGGCAAAGTGGGCAGCAAACACAACGCGGGTTACAGTGCGGCGAAATTCGGCGGCGTGGGGCTGACGCAATCTCTGGCGCTGGATCTGGCGGAATACGGTATTACTGTCCATTCGCTGATGTTAGGGAACCTGCTGAAATCGCCGATGTTCCAGTCATTATTACCGCAATACGCTAAGAAACTCGGCATTCAGGCCGACGAAGTAGAACAGTATTACATTGATAAAGTGCCGCTCAAACGCGGTTGTGACTATCAGGATGTGCTGGATATGTTGTTGTTTTACGCCAGTGATAAAGCGTCTTACTGTACTGGCCAGTCAATCAATATTACCGGCGGCCAGGTCATGTTCTGATGCCATCCGCCCTTGTCTGAGACCGGGGCGGGTTTTTTAAGGAGAAAACGATGACCTCGACTTCAGCACTGATTGCGTGCGCGATGCTGGCATGGGTAGCGCAGATTGTGTTGGGCTGGTGGCAGTTGCAGCGTTTCAATCACGCGTTTGACCAGCTGTGTTTATGCGGTTCAGTGGGCGTCGGGCGTTCGGGCGGTCGCTTCAAACCGCGCGTTGTGCTGGCGCTGGCTTTCGATAAAGAAGAAAAGGTCTGCGCGGGTTTTCTGCTGCGCGGACTGACCATCTTTGCCCGTCCTCAGCCCTTTACTGCTCTTAATGGAATGAAACGCGAACAATTAATGACAGGTGTGATCTTCCCGAAAGATCCGAATATTCAAACCGCACTATCATTAGCGATTGAACCGAAATCATGATATTTTCACTTTAAAAGCTATTATCTTTCAAAAGGAATGATGGCGAGTGAATTTATCTGAAAATTTGAGCGGAAATCGTGATGAAACCTAAGCAACGGCAGGCGGCGATACTGGAGCATTTGCAGCAATTTGGTAAGACGGCGGTGGAAGATCTGGCAGCGCATTTCGCCACTACAGGCACCACCATCCGGAAAGATCTCACTCTGCTGGAAGAAGAAGGTGCTGTGATTCGTACCTACGGCGGCGTGGTTCTGAGCCGCGAAGAAGGCGACCAGCCCATCGATCGTAAAACACACATTAATACCGGTAAAAAGCTGCGCATTGCCCGCGCCGCGATTAGCGAAATTCAGGACGGCGATTCCCTCATTTTCGACGCAGGCAGTACGGTCATGCAGATGGTGCCTTTCCTCAGTCAGTTCAATAACATCACGGTTATGACCAACAGCCTGCATATCGTCAATGCACTGGTCGAGCTGGATAATGATCAAACCATTCTGATGCCGGGCGGCACCTACCGTAAAAAATCCTCTTCTTTCCATGGCAGCCTGGCGGAAAGCGCTTTTGATCAATTCAACTTCGACAAACTGTTTATCGGTGCTGATGGTGTTGATCTGAACGGGGGTGTCACCACGTTTAACGAAGTTCACGGCGTCAGCCAGGCGATGTGCAATGCCGCCGAACGTATTTTCCTGCTGGTAGATTCCTCAAAATTCGGGCGCAAAAGCCCGAACGTGGTCTGTAATTTGGGCAAAGTCGATACGTTGATCACTGACAGCGGGTTAACTGCTCCTTATCGTGAGGCCATCGAAAAACTGGGGATCCGCATTATTTTAGTCGGGGAAGACGATGAATGATTCATTACTGAACTATGCACGCGAAACGCTGGAAATTGAGATTGAAGAAGCGAAACGTTTACTGACGCGGCTTGATGATAATTTCCTTTGTGCGTGCAGCTTATTACTAAATTGCACCGGTAAAGCAGTGGTTTCCGGTATGGGGAAATCCGGCCATATCGGCAAGAAAATCGCGGCATCGCTGGCCAGCACCGGGACGCCGGCGTTCTTTGTTCATCCCGCCGAAGCCCTGCACGGCGATCTGGGGATGATTGGCAGCAATGACGTGCTGATTTTCATTTCTTATTCCGGCCGAGCAAAAGAGCTGGATACGATTTTGCCGTTACTGAAAGAAAACCAGACGCGCCTGATCGCCATCACCGGCGGCAAAAATTCCTCGCTGGCGCAGGCGGCCGATTGCGTGCTCGACATCAGCGTTGAGCGCGAGGCCTGCCCGATGGGGCTCGCGCCGACGTCCAGCGCAGTAAATACGTTGATGATGGGCGACGCGCTGGCGATGGCACTGATGCGCCACCGTGGTTTCGGCGCCGAGGATTTCGCGCGGTCACATCCGGGGGGGAGTCTGGGCGCCAGATTGCTCAACCGCGTCCATCATCTGATGCGCACCGGCGATCGTCTGCCTGTTGTCGACAGCCAGAAAAATGTCATGAATGCCATGCTGGAGCTGAGTCGCACCGGCCTGGGGCTGGTTGCGGTGTGTGACGCCAGCCTGCATGTCGTGGGCGTTTTTACCGACGGCGATTTGCGCCGCTGGCTGGTGAAAGGACATAGCCTGGATGATCCGCTGGTGAGCGCGATGAGCCGTCCGGGATACCAGCTTCCTGCCCAATGGCGGGCGGGTGAAGCGTTGGAAGCCCTGCACGAACAGCACATCAGTGCCGCACCGGTGGTCGACAGCGAGGGTATTTTGGTGGGAGCCATCAACCTGCATGACCTGCACCAGGCCGGTATTGGCTGACACCGGCGTTACTCATCGGCGGGTTCTTTGATATAATCCCATCCACTATATGGTCGCCGTTTCTTCCAAAAACGGCGATAAATATTCTTAAATCAGGTGGTTAGTCTTTATATGAAACATCGCGTTGATGTCATGATTTCCGAACAGGAAATCAAAACCCGAATTGAAGAGCTGGGCCGTAAAATTACCGACCACTACCGTGACAGCGGCAGCGAAATGGTACTGGTCGGGCTGCTGCGCGGTTCCTTTATGTTCATGGCCGATTTGTGCCGCGCCATTGATGTGCCGCATGAAGTCGATTTCATGACCGCATCAAGCTACGGCAACGGCATGTCTACGACTCGCGATGTCAAAATCCTGAAAGATCTCGACGAAGACATTCGGGGCAAAGATGTGCTGATCGTCGAAGACATCATTGACTCCGGCAACACGCTGAGCAAAGTGCGCGAAATCCTGCAACTGCGCGGCCCGAAATCACTGGCAATTTGTACCCTGCTCGACAAACCCGAACGCCGTGAAGTTGAAGTCAAAGTGGAATACGTCGGTTTTGCGATCCCGGACGAATTCGTTGTCGGTTTCGGCATCGACTACGCCCAGCGCTATCGCCATCTGCCGTATGTCGGCAAAGTGGTTATGCTGGACGAATAGTGCCTGGCTACCCGGTTTAGCCATTTCCGGCGCGGGAAGTGCTCGCATTCCTCATGGACTTTATGTCCATTGCAGTTGCCCCGCGCTTCCCCCGTCAGAACTGACGTCATCGGCTACGCCCTTGACAGTCTTTCCCGAAAAATCTCACTAAAAAAGGCACATTTTTGTGCCTTTTGTTTTTTAATTTTCTGTAGAGTGGGGCGGCTTGTTATTGCGGGTTGCCGTTCAGTAAGGCGGAGACGCCCTGACGGTAGCGCTGTTCCAGCGTTTCGCGGCTGGTGGCGTCGACTTCGAGATTGCGCAGTCGTCCGTCCTGAATGCCGTAAACCCAGCCGTGCAGGGTGACTTTCTGGCCGCGTTTCCAGGCTGATTGCATTACGGTGGAGTGGCCGAGGTTGTAAACCTGTTCCACGACGTTCAGCTCACACAATTTATCGAGACGCTGATTTGGTGACAGTTCGCCCAGCAGGGAACTGTGTTTGTACCAGATGTCCCGGATATGCAATAACCAGTTATTAATCAAACCCAGTTCAGGGTTTTCAACCGCTGCCTGTACGCCACCGCAACCGTAGTGACCGCAAATGATGACGTGTTCCACTTCCAGTACGTCGATAGCATATTGCACAACGGACAGGCAGTTGAGATCAGTATGGATAACCAGATTGGCGACGTTACGGTGAACAAACAGTTCGCCCGGTTCAAGCCCGGTCAATTGCTCAGCGGGAACACGACTGTCGGAGCAACCGATCCACAGAAAACGGGGTTTTTGAGATTGGGAAAGTCGTTCAAAGAAGCCAGGATCTTCGTCGATCATGGTCTTGGACCAGTTGGCATTATTACTGATGAGCTTTTCTATATCATTCATTGAGGTTAATAGCCTGTAACGAGCCAACAGCGATGGAGTAATATAGGGCAATGCTCCGTCTTTTAAAACCGATTCAACATCTCCTTTTACGCATTCCTACAACAGGGTTTTCACAACAAGGTACGCTTCCTTTATGAATTATGCATTGGAACTGGAAAAGTTAACCAAAACTTACGCCGGTGGTGTACAGGCTTTGCGCGGTATCGATCTGCGCGTCGAAGCCGGCGATTTTTATGCCCTGCTGGGGCCGAACGGTGCGGGTAAATCGACGACCATCGGCATCATCAGCTCACTGGTGAACAAAACTGCCGGTAAAGTTCAGGTGTTCGGTTACGACATCGACAAAGATATCGTCAACGCCAAGCGTCAGCTCGGGCTGGTGCCGCAAGAATTCAACTTCAATCCGTTTGAAACCGTGATGCAGGTTGTCGTCAACCAGGCCGGTTACTACGGCGTGCCGCGTCCGCTGGCGCTGCAACGTGCCGAAAAATATCTGACCCAACTGGATCTTTGGGGCAAGCGTAATGAGCGTTCCCGCATGCTTTCAGGTGGCATGAAGCGTCGACTGATGATTGCCCGCGCGCTGATGCATGAACCGAAACTGCTGATCCTCGACGAACCGACCGCCGGGGTAGATATCGAACTACGTCGCTCGATGTGGGGTTTCCTGAAAGAGCTGAACGCGCAGGGCACGACCATTATTCTGACCACGCATTATCTGGAAGAAGCCGAAATGCTGTGCCGCAATATCGGCATCATTCAGGGCGGTGAACTGGTGGAAAACACCAGCATGAAAGCGCTGTTGTCCAAGCTCAAATCCGAAACCTTCATTCTGGATTTAGGGGCGAAAAGCCCGCTGCCAGTGCTGGAAGGCTACCGCAGCCAGCTGACAGATACGTCGACGCTGGAAGTTGAAGTCATGCGTGAACAAGGCCTGAATTCCCTGTTCAGCCAGCTGAGCAAGCAGGGCGTACAGGTATTAAGTATGCGTAACAAAGCTAACCGTCTGGAAGAGCTGTTTGTCACGCTGGTGAACGGCAGCGGGGAAAAGAAATAATGTCGCAACTGTATTGGGTAGCACTCAAAAGTATCTGGATGAAAGAGATCAACCGGTTTGGCCGGATCTGGATCCAAACGCTGGTTCCACCGGTGATCACCATGACACTTTATTTCATCATTTTCGGCAATCTGATCGGTTCGCAAATCGGCAGCATGCATGGTTTTACTTACATGCAGTTCATCGTGCCGGGCCTGATCATGATGGCGGTAATCACTAACTCTTATGCCAACGTGGCTTCGTCTTTCTTCAGCGCGAAATTCCAGCGCAATATTGAAGAGCTGCTGGTTGCACCGGTGCCAACGCACGTGGTGATCGCCGGTTATGTCGGCGGTGGCGTGGCGCGTGGGATTTGCGTGGGGATTCTGGTCACGGCGATTTCGTTGTTCTTCGTGCCGCTGGTGATCCATTCCTGGTGGGTGATTGCGCTGACGCTGCTGCTGACCGCGATCCTGTTCTCGCTGGGCGGTTTGCTGAATGCGGTGTTTGCCACCACGTTTGATGATATCAGCCTGATCCCGACGTTCGTGCTGACTCCGCTGACGTATCTGGGCGGCGTGTTTTACTCGCTGTCGCTGCTGCCACCAATCTGGCAGGCGATTTCCAAGCTGAACCCGATCGTCTACATGATCAGCGGTTTCCGCTACGGATTCCTTGGCGTCAGTGACGTTCCGCTGATCTTCACGATGAGCGTGCTGGTGGCGTTTATCGCGGTATTTTATCTGCTGGCGTGGTATCTGATTGAACGCGGACGCGGTCTGAGAAGTTAATCCCCTTCATCTTTCGGGCCGCCTCTGCGTTGGCTGCCCTCGTGAACCCCGGTCACATACTTATGTATGCTCCCGGGGATTCACTCAATTGCCGCGTTACTCGGCAGAGCCTCGCCCCATAGGGGCCAGCGCAAGCGCTGTTCAAAAGGCTAAAGCCTTTTGTGATGCAACTCGAATGATTGGGGGGATTCAGATTTTTTATAATTCTTTATGTGTTGCTCAGAGAATCAAGCCACCTGAACCGGCACGGCTTTCGCGGTGCGTTTTAGCTGGTTCTCACCTTCAAAATAAGCCACTTTCGGTTTGTGCTGGCGGGCATCAGCGTCAGACATCTGCACGTAAGAGCAGATGATCAGCAGATCGCCGACACAGGCGCAGCGCGCCGCAGCGCCGTTAACCGAAATAATACGCGAACCGCGTTCTGCCGCGATGGCGTAAGTTGAGAAACGCTGACCGTTATCAACGTTATAAATATCAATCGCTTCGTATTCTAAAATGCCTGAAGCATCGAGAAAGTCCTGGTCGATGGCGCAGGAACCTTCGTAGTGCAAATCTGCCTGAGTCACGTGAACCCGGTGCAGTTTGCCTTGCAGCATAGTGCGGATCATCACATATACCTTACTTGCGTAAAAAATCAGGGAACCCACCGGGCGGAGATAATAAAATTCCGATATTTCCGGCGGCCAACATAGTTGCCGATTTGAGCTGCGCTGTCTACTGCGTCAGATCAACCTCTTGATTATCAATCAGCCGGGCTTTCCCTAACCATGCCGCCATCAGGATCACCGCAGATGTGCTGTCGACGGACAATTCCTGCAAGGTTTTGGCATCACGAATAAACAACTCATCAGGCGTAAATCCGGCTTCACGCAGCTGTTGCGCGGTTTCCTGCAACATCTCTTCAACGTGACGCTCGCCCTGGCTTAGACGCTCCGCCAGCGCGGTCATGATCTTGTTCAGCTGTGGCGCTATTTTACGCTCTTCCGGGGTCAGATAACCATTGCGCGAACTCAGTGCCAGACCGTCTTTGGCGCGGACAATCGGTACGCCAATAATTTCAATGTCGTAGCCCATGTCTTCAACCATCGTGCGCAGCAGCGCCAGTTGCTGGAAGTCTTTCTGGCCGAAACAGGCTACCTGCGGCTGCACCAGATTGAACAATTTGCTGACGATGGTAGAGACGCCACGAAAATGCCCCGGACGGCTCGCGCCTTCCAGAATGGTGGAAATCACCGGTACATCGACCTGCGTCTGCGTTGTCAGGCCTTTCGGATAAACCTCTGCCGGAGACGGAGCAAATACCAGATCCACGCCGCGCTTGTTCAGCTTTTCGCAGTCTTCCTGCAACGTGCGCGGATAACGTTCAAGATCATCCGCTCGCTCAAACTGCATCGGATTGACGAAAATACTCACCACCACCACGTCGCCACGCGCTTTGGCTTCTTCCACCAGCGTCATATGGCCTTCGTGCAGGTTGCCCATTGTCGGCACCAGCGCGATGCGTTTGTTATTTTTACGAAAATCACGGATCTCGCGACGCAGCAGCGCCACGCTGTCAATTATCAGCACACTTCTTCTCCCGATTATTTAAAGGAATGCTCTTCGCCCGGATACACGCCATGCGCAACCTGATCGACATACAAACGCACCGCGCTGCGGATATCGCCCGCTTCTGTGAGGAAGTCTTTGGCAAATTTTGGCGTATGGCCGCCGGTAATGCCGAACGCGTCATGCATCACCAGAATCTGTCCGTCGGTCACGTTACCGGCACCAATGCCGATCACCGGGATGCTCAGTTCTTCGGTCACGCGGCGCGCCAGTTCAACGGGTACACATTCCAGCACCAGCAGCTGCGCCCCGGCTTCTTCGAGCATCATCGCATCTTTGATGAGCTGGTTTGCGGCTACTTCGGCGCGCCCCTGCACTTTGTAACCACCAAAAATGTTCACGGATTGCGGCGTCAGCCCGAGATGGCCGCACACCGGCACGGCGCGCTCGGTCAGCATTTTAACTGTATCGCACAGCCAGCTGCCGCCTTCGAGTTTCACCATATTGCCGCCGGCACGCATCAGGATTGCCGCGCTTTCAAACGCCTGTTCCGGTGTGGCGTAACTCATGAACGGCAGGTCTGCCAGCAATAAAGCCTGAGGCGCGCCACGGCGCACGCAGCGCGTGTGGTAAGCAATTTCCTCAACCGTCACCGGCAGGGTGGAATCCTGCCCCTGAACGACCATGCCCAGTGAGTCACCGATCAGCATCACGCTGATACCCTGTTCGGCAAACAATTGCGCGAAACTGGCGTCATACGCGGTAATGGTCGCAAATTTGTGTTTTTCCTGCTTCCATTGGCGAAGCTGGCTCAGCGTTGTTGGTTTCATGAACACTTTCCTTTGAATAATTCATCGGATGAATATGATGCCAGTATTCTACTGTATGAGCCGAAATGCAGACAGCAAGATCAGCAACGGACTCTATGATTCAGGTCTTAAGAAGTGATTAAGAAGCTTCGCCTATAATGAAAAAAACGGAGGGAACCATGCGAATTCTATTGGTTGAAGACGACAAAATGATTGGCGACGGCATCAAAGCCGGGCTGACAAAACTGGGGTTTACGCTCGACTGGTTTACTGACGGGCTGACCGGTAAGGCCGCGCTCGACAGCGCGCCTTACGATGCGGTGATCCTCGATTTAAGCCTGCCGGGAATGGACGGCATGGAGCTGCTGCGTGAATGGCGCAAGGCCGGTCTCGACACGCCGGTACTCATCCTCACGGCGCGCGATGCGCTTGAACAGCGCGTCGGCGGATTGCAGGCCGGTGCGGATGATTATCTGTGTAAGCCGTTTGCGCTGGTGGAAGTGGCCGCGCGTTTACAGGCGCTGATCCGCCGCCGTCATGGCGTGGTTACGCCGAAAGTGACGCACGGCGCAGTGGAATTCGATCCGGCCGCCCGAAGTGTAACGCTCAACGGCGAAACCGTCACGCTCACGCCGCGTGAAGTTGCGGTGCTGGAACTGTTCCTCAATCACAAAGGCCGCGTACTGGCGCGCACCCTGATTCAGGAAAAACTGTACAACTGGGACGATGAAGTCAGCAGCAACGCGGTTGAAGTGCATATCCACCATCTTCGCAGCAAACTCGGCAAAAGCTTCATCCGCACCGTTCACGGCGTGGGATATACGCTGGGCGATGTTTCATCCGGGGAGAACGCGTGAAGGAGCTGAAAAACCTGAGTTTGCGCCTCCGGCTGATCCTGCTGTTTACCGTGCTGGCACTACTGACGTGGCTGATTGCCAGTGGCGTGGCGTGGCACCAGACCCGCAAACACATCAACGAAGTGTTTGATACCCAACAGATGTTGTTTGCCAAACGTCTGGCCGCTACCGGGCTGGGCGACCGGTTGAATATGCAAAAAGACGCCGAGCTGCCGGACACCAAAAAGATGGTACGAAAAGGCTCGCGCGGCCACACCGATGACGATGCGCTGACGTTTGCGATTTTCAATCAGCAGGGCGACATGCTGCTCAACGACGGCGAAAACGGCAAACGTATCCGCTTCGACGGCAACACGCAGGGCTTTAAAGATGACGAGATTAAAGGCGACCACGACGACTGGCGTATGGTCTGGCTGACGTCGCCGGACGGGCAATATCGCGTGGCCGTCGGGCAGGAATACGACTACCGCAATGATATGGCCTGGAGTTTAGTCAGCGGGCAACTGACGCCGTGGCTGGCTTCATTGCCGGTATTGCTGCTGGCGCTGATTGTGATGGTGACGCTGGAACTCCGCCCGCTACGCCGGGTGGCAGAGGGGCTGCGTCAGCGATCGCCGGAAGATGCCACGCCGATTGTCACAGACCGTCTGCCCGGTGAAGTCCTTCCGCTGGCAAACGCGCTGAATTCTCTGTTCGACCGTACCAGTGAAATGCTGGTCCGCGAACGCCGGTTTACTTCCGATGCCGCGCATGAATTACGCAGCCCGCTGGCGGCATTGCGCGTGCAAACCGAAGTGGTACAGCTGTCCGGCGACGACACTGAAATGCGTGAACATGCGCTGGAAAACCTGACCACCAGTATCGATCGCGCCACGCGGCTGGTGGATCAGCTGCTGACGCTTTCGCGGCTGGAAAGTTTTTCAGAACCTGAAGAACTGGAGATCATCGACTGGCCTTCGCTGCTGGCACAAAATCTCGCTGAGCAGGATTATCGCGCGCACAGCAAAGGCATCGAATTACGTTTTGAAGAGCAGGGAACGCCGCCGCAAATGCGCGGGCAATCTCTTCTCCTTTCGCTGATGGTGCGTAATCTGCTGGATAACGCGATTCGTTATTCTCCGGCGGGAACCACTGTGTCGGTCACGCTGAATGCGCAGGGATTAACGGTAGAAGATCAGGGGCCGGGGATCTCGGAAGAACATCTGGCGCGGCTGGGCGAACGCTTTTACCGGCCACCAGGCCAGGAGCAAACCGGCAGCGGTCTGGGCATTTCGATCGTACAGAGGATCGCACAGTTACATCACTTGCGGGTGGAGTACCAGAACAAAGCAGAAGGGGGATTACAGGTGCGGGTAAGTCGCTGAGCGGCTTACCATTTTTTCAGGCCATTCAGCGGAACGCGATCCAATACGCTTTGCAACGTTTCGCCATCCGGGAACACCAGATCCGGTGCCAGATCCGCCAGCGGGTAAAGCATAAACTCGCGGTTTTTCATATGATAATGCGGCACGGTCAGACGTTCAGTCTCGATCACCCGATCGCCATAACACAGCATATCCAGATCTAATGTCCGCGGACCCCAGCGTTCGGCTTTGCGGACACGTCCCTGATTTTGCTCGATGGCTTGCGTGCAATCGAGCAGCTCTTCCGGTGGTAACAACGTATCGAGCGACACCACGGCGTTCAGATAATCAGGCTGATCCTGCGGCCCCAGCGGTTTGCTGCGGTAAAACGGAGAGACAGCGACAAAACGGGTGCGCGGCAAATGTGCCAGCGCCTCCAGCGCGCAATTTACCTGGTCGAGAGGTCGTGAGAGATTGCTTCCCAGAGCCAGGTAAACGCGGATCATTGACCGCCGTCCTTGCGGGGAGCACGTTTACGCGGACGACGTGTCCGTGCGCGGCGCGCAGGCGTTGCGTCGTCACCGAGCGTACCGAGCATGGCTTTCTGCGAGGCCGGTGTGGCTTCCTGGAATTCACCCCACCACTGCGCCAGACTTTGCAGTTCGCGATGCTGTTCAACTTCAGCGCGCAGAACCAGTAAATCGTAAGCGGCGCGGAACTTAGGATGTTCCATCAGCTTGTGCGCACGTTTGCCCTGACGGCGGGACAGACGCAGCTGCAATGCCCAGATGTCACGCACCAGCGTGGTAATACGTTTTGGAATAGCCAGCGTGCGACATTGTTCGTCGAGCACGTCGTTCATGGCCAGCGCGAAGGCGTCGTAATACGTCAGACCGCCTTCCTGCGCCAGTTTCTGTGCATGTTCAATCACCGGATACCACAACATTGCCGCAAACAGGAACGCCGGATTGACGCGCTGATCGTTTTGCAAACGGTAGTCGGTATTTTTCAGAACCTGCAACAGAATATGTTCCATCGGGCTGTCGCCATGCTCAGTAAACTGGCGGGCAATCAGCGGGAACAGTGGCTGGAACAGCTGGTATTCACACAGTTTTTTGTACGTGGCATAACCGTAGCCGGCTTGCAGCAACTTCAGCGATTCTTCAAACAGACGCGCAGGCGGAATTTCCTGTAACAGGGTCGCCAGACGTGGGATCGGCTCAGCGGTTTCCGGGCTGATCTTCATGTCGAGTTTTGCCGCGAAACGCACCGCACGCAGCATACGCACCGGGTCTTCGCGGTAGCGGGTTTCCGGATCACCAATCAGGCGGATGATGCCGTTTTCCAGATCACGCAGGCCGCCGGTGTAATCGCGGACGGTGAAATCAGCCACGCCGTAATACAGGCTGTTGATGGTGAAGTCGCGGCGCTGAGCATCGTCTTCAATCGTGCCGAAGATGTTATCGCGCAGCAGCATGCCGTTCTGGGCCTGCTGGGAAACGTTTTTATCGTCGGTTTCTTCGTACTGTTCGTGGTGACCACGGAACGTGGCGACCTCGATGATTTCCGGGCCGAACATCACATGGGCCAGACGGAAACGGCGGCCAACCAGACGGCAGTTACGGAAAAGTTTGCGCACCTGGTCAGGCGTTGCATTGGTCGTGATATCGAAATCTTTTGGCTTTTTATCCAGCAGCAAATCGCGCACGCCACCGCCCACCAGGAAGGCTTCATAGCCAGACTTGTTCAGTCGGTACAGAACTTTCAGGGCGTTTTCGCTGATGTCACGGCGGGAAATATTATGCTCATCGCGGGGAATGATGGTCATCGCACGGGTTTCGCCCGCGTAATCAAATGACGGGCGCGGTTTCTGGACGTGCTCGGTACGCGGAGCACGCTGTTCGCTGCGTTCGCCACGGTTGTCGGTACGTTCACCACGATTGTCGTTACGTTCGCCACGCGGCTGATAAGGCGCTGAGCGACGGTTGTTGTTATTACGACGGTCGCCCCGGTTTGCGTTGTCATCCCGACGGCCACGGTTTTCGCGGCGTTGCTCGTTGTCACGACGTTCAGGATGGTTTGCCTTCACAGTGTTTTCAGCCACAGGAGACGGATCGCGACGGGAATTGTCCTCACGATTAACTTCTCCATGAAGTGCGGCTTCGTCATGAACAGCCTTTTCTTCACGAACGACTTTATCTTCACGGACCAGCACCTTACGGCAAAAATTGGCTACTCGGGTAAAAATGGTACACCTCGATAGTGACTGAAAAAATTGGCGTGACGCAAAAACAGCGGCTAATCATAGCTCACGATAGCCTCTTTGAGAATGCCGATGTCAGTTCAGCGGTGATTAAGCGCCCTGACGCGGTATCTCAGAGGGCGTCCAGTGCGTTGTCGCCCAGCGTAATAATAAAGGCAAAG
>Ga0153981_1000203_pt1 | contig 16680 bp, 14 predicted proteins | sample TSGA065MetaG_FD_104714 | JGI IMG/M metagenome (GOLD analysis project Ga0153981, IMG submission 104714) | Attine ant fungus gardens microbial communities from Georgia, USA - TSGA065 MetaG | ecosystem: Host-associated > Fungi > Mycelium > Unclassified | place: USA: Georgia, Magnolia Springs State...
AATCAGGTTCTATACAGGTCAATAAGGTCAATAGGTTCAATAAGTATACCCCCCACCTTATTGCCTATCTATTTTCATTGATCAATCAAAATAAGTATTCTAATTCTAATGTATTCTAATGCTATTCTATCTTAATAATAATTAAAGAAAGTAAGTTGGAAGCATTTAAGAACCTGGAATGGCCAAGTATTTGTCATATTCAAGGAGGCATGTATGGCAAGAGGACTATTGGAGGATGATCATGAGTGGAGGATTTTCTTGAAAAAAGCAATTGCAATACAGCCTGGAATAGCATGATGTAGCAACTTAGCCTGAGATGACTTAACCACACTCCTGGTCTGAGTTGACAAGGAGAACTCAATAGAGTTCTTGTTCAATTTCTGTACAGTACTTATACAACTACTACATGGTCTGTACACTACTTTCCTATACTCATCATGTGACTCATCATGTGACATCACCCTGACATGTGACATGTAAAATATCATGTGATACTTTCCCACACTCCTTCCTTGTGTAGTAAGTCCAAATGTGAAAAGAAAAAAAAAGAAAAGAAATATAAATAATGACTTAGCCATTTTGGCTATGTTATGACACCACCTCCCTCTCAAGATTCCTTGTCCCAAGGATTCTTACATCTTATAGTAGAGGTCATAGATATTCCCCATCTCATCATTGTCTTCTTCTATCCATTCCCTAAGTCATGAATTTTCTTGCTCAATTTCTTTTTCCTTTTCTTTTATTATTTCTATTGTTCTTTATCCCTTTGCTCTTCCTCCTTTCCATTGTCTCCAATTCCTTTCTAACCTTGCCCAGTATTCCTCATTATACCTTTTTTCCAACCAACCAAATAGCTTTCTTGCTGTAAATCTTCCTGGTAGTTCTCCTCTTCTAAATATTCTCTCTTTTTTTTCCTGCCTTCTGACATCTTCCATATCTTGTCAATATTCTTTCTCAAATTCTTCAACTACTTCTTTTGCATTCCCCAGATTTTCCTTCCCTTTCCAAGTATCAGATTCTGCTGTGAACCCTTTCTACTGTACCAAATACTTATCTGTAATGTGACTGTTGGATTGAGCTAACCCTGGGACTGAGTTGTCTTTTATTTGGGATAAACAAAGAGAACTTGACAGAGTTTCCCTTAGATTTGGGCTACTACTTATACCTTTTACACATGGTCTGTACTACTAACCCTAACCTACTAATGATCTAATGGAATCTACTAGAATGTTCCTTGATATGTGACCTGTGTAACATAATTGATCTTGTAACTGATTTTGTGATGAATGTGACAGGTCATGTGATCCTGATCATGTGACTCCCCTATTATCTAATTAAAAGTAAAGTAAAGTAAAAGATAAAGGTTTAAAGAAATAAAAGTTATTATGGCTAAGGCAGCTTATAACATTGTCCTTTCCTCTTATTCATCACTTGTTCAGGATTCTCTCAATCTCCTATTTCTCTTCTCCTTGGATTATAACTGGAGCTGGTTGCTCCTTCCTTTGTCCTTCTACTTACTCTATGTATCTACTTACTCTGCTAACATTTACTACTGGATGTATTCTTACTGTACTGGGTAACTCCAATTCAACTACATTTGTCAATACAATTTTCTTTACTTTATAGGGGCCTACAAACCTTTCTGTCAACTTCTCTGTCCTCTTTCCAATCATTTGGTATTTCAAGTCCTTAGTGCTGAGTATTACTAAGTCCTCTACTTTATATTCATCAACTTCTTTTCTCTTCTTGTCTACATGCTTCTTCATTTTCTTCTATGCCTTTCCCAGTGCTGCTTTTGCTTCTTTCTGTACCTCCTTTATTTTAATCACAAACTTCTCCACCCCTTCATATTTTCCTTTTCTCCTTACTTCAAATTCCATTCTATGATCTTGCCCATAGTTTGTCTTAAAGAGCGATGTCTTCATACTCAAATATACCTTATTGTTTTAGGTGAACTCAGCCATTCCCAACCAATCCAGCCACTGCTCTTGTCTGTAGTCTATGAACATCCTCAAGTACTGCTCAAGTTCTTGGTTGACCCTCTCTATTTGTCTATTTGTCTGAGAGTGGAATACCATTGACATCTTATTCTTAATCTCCAATATCCCATTCAACTCCTTCATCAATCCTGCTGCAAATTGGGGTCCTCTATCCAAAATGATACTTTCAGGTAACCTATATAGTTTCCACATATTATCTCTAAACAGCCTAGCTAGCCCTTCTGCTGATGTTTTCTCTATAGTAGAAATAAAATGAATCATTTTTGTTAATCTGTCTACTACCACTAAGATTGAGTTGTATCCCTGTGCCAATAGTAGCTTTGTAATGAAGTCTACTGATATATAACTCTAGGGCTTTTCTAGTATTGGATTGGGCATCAATTTGCCTGCTGGTTGTTCTATGTGGTTTTTATTCCTTCAACAAGAACTGTACCCTTCTATATATTACTTCATCTCCTTTGTTACTCCTGGCTACCAAAAGTTTCTCATGACCAATTCTACTGTTTTCTACTGCCCCCATGTCCTTCTACTAGTGTATTGTAATGTAACCTAATAATCTCTGCTCTTAACTTCTTATCTTTAGATACATATACCTTCCTCTCCTTGTACATTATGCCATTGATTTTTCTCCATTCTTTATCTTTTAGCATTTTTACCCCTGCTTGTTTCATCTCTTCTACAGCTTTGACCACTTCATTATCTTTTACCCTTGACTGCCTTATTTTCTCTAATAAGTCTACTTCTTCTATGATTATCTCCACTCCCTTTGTTTTTCATACTTCCAACTATTTTGTGTCATAACTTGGCAAAATGGCTAAATCATTATTTATATTTCTTTTCTCTTCTCATTTGGACTTACTACACAAGGAGTGTGGGAAAGTGTTATATGACAAATGTTACATATCACAGTCACATGTCAGGATGTCACAGGGTCATATCACATAATGATGTTACATGATAAGTGTGGGAAAGTAGTGTACAGACTATGTAGTAGTTGTATAAGTAGTATACAGAATCTAATGGAGACTCTATTAAGTTCTCCTTGTCAACTTGGACTTGGAGTGTGATTAAGTTATCTCAGGCTAAGTCACTACATTCTTGTAAGACCTTAGACTATGATAACTTAGATCCACCCCTAGTCTAAGTTGACAAGGAGAACTCAATAGAGTTCCCATTTGATTGTTGTATACTACTTATATACATTCTTGTATTTACTTCTATTTATAAAGTCCTGTACATCTCTTTTGAGTCATTCCCTCTTACATGTCCATTGATTTCCTAATTAAAAGAAAAGAAAAAGAAAAGAGATATAAATAATGACTTAGCCATTTGGCTGAGTCATAACACCACTCCCCTCTCAAGGTTCCTTGTCCCAAGGATTTTACAACTCATAGTAGGGGTCACAAATGTTCCCCATTTCATTGTCATCTTGTTCTGTCTATTCTTTGATTCCCAATTTTTCCTGCTCAATTTCCTCCTCTTCTTCCTTTATTGTTTTTATTGTTCTTTGCTCTCTTGCTCTTCCTCCTTTCCATCTCCTCCAATTTCTTTCTAATCTTGCCCAGTATTCCTCATTATACTTCTTATCTGACCACCCAAATAATTTTCTCACTGTAAACTTTCCTGGTAATTCTCCACTCCTGAAGGTTCCTTCTTCTCTTTCTTGTCTCCTAATGTCTTCCATGTCTCACTGGTACTCCTTTTCAAATTCTTTGACTGCTCCCTTTGTGTTCTCCAAGTTTTCTATCCCTTCCCAAGTGTCTGACTCTGCTGTAAATCCCTTCCATCATACTAGATACTTATCCTTTCCTCTAATCCATTGCTTATTCAATATTCTCTCAACCTCCTATTCCTTTTCTCCCTCAGTTATGACTGGGGCTGGTTGCTTCTTCCTCTGCTCCTCTACTTGCCCTATGTATCTATGTATCCTACTGACATTTACTACTGGGTGTATCCTGATTGTGCTAGGTAACTCCAATTCAACTGTATTTGCTGATACGATTTTCTTCACTTTATAGGGGTCTACAAACCTTTCTGTCAACTTTTCTGTCCTTCTATCAACCATTTGGTATTTTAGATCTTTGGTGCTGAGTATCACCAAGTCCCCTACTTTATACTTATCAACTTCTTCTCTTTTCTTATCTACATATTTCTTCATCTCTTCCTGTGCCTTCCCTAGTGCTACCTTAGCTTCCTCCTGAACCTCTTTTATCTTTATTACAAATTTCTCTGCTCCTTCATATCTCTCCTTCCTTCTTACTTTGAACCCCATCCTAGAATCTCACCTATAGTTTGCCTTGAAGGGTGATATCTTTGTACTTGAGTGTACTTTATTGTTGTATGCAAACTCTGCTGTTCCTAACCAGTCTGGCCACTGCTCCTGCCTATGGTTGATAAACATCCTTAAGTACTGTTCCAACTCCTGATTAACCCTTTCTGTTTGTTCATCTGTCTGAGGGTAGAACACTGTCAATATCTTGTTTTCAATCCCCAACATCCTATTCAACTTTCTCATTAGTCCTACCACAAACTGGGGTCCCCTATCTGAGATAATACTTTCAGGCAACCCATGCAACTTCCATATGTTATCTCTAAACAACCTAGCTAGCCCTTCTGCTAATGTTTTCTCTGTAGTAGGGATAAAATGGACCATTTTTGTTAATTTATCCACCACTACTAAGATTGAGTCATATCCCTGTGCTAATGGCAGTTTGGTAATGAAATCTGCCAATATATATGTCCAAGGTTTCTCAGATATCAAATTGGGCATTAATTTGTCTGCTGGCTGTTCTATGTAGTTTTTGTTTCTCTGGCAAGAATCACATCTCTCTATATATTGTTTTACCTCTTTAGTTACTCCTGGCCACCAGAAGTTTTGAGTGACCAACTCCACTGTCTTCCACTGTCCTCCATATTCTCCTACTAGTGTATCATGATACAGCCTAATTATTTCTGCTCTTAATATATTGTCTTTAGGCACATATACTTTTTCCTCCTTATACATTATGCTGTCTACTTCCCTCTACTCCTCATCTCTTAGCATCTTTACCCCTGCTCATTTCATTTCTTCCACTACTTTGACTACCTCATTGTCTTTTACTTTTGACTTCCTTATTTTCTCCAGTAGATCTATCTCTTCCACAATTACTTCTACCTTTTCTGTTTTCCTAACTTCTAGCCATTCAGACTTTACTAACATCTTATCCTCATTGTCCCTTTCCACTCCTACTTCCCAGTCTGGCCTCCTACTCAAGCTATCCACCTTTCTGATTTTACTCCCTGGAACATGCTTTAGTGTAAAATCAAATCTTGATAGGTACAATGCCCATCTCACTTGTCTTCTATTCAATTTCTGTGCCTTTATAAAGTATTCAAGATTCTTATGATCTGTCCAAATCTCAAACTTAGTTGTTGTTCCTTCCAAGAAGTGTCTCCATGCCTCCAAGCATCTAACTATCACCAATATTTCCTTGTCATGTGTCACAAACTTCATTTGGACCATAACTCTGGGAATACTTGACCAATTTCAATGATCTAAATGGCTACCAAAAGCCCTTAAGAAGATTTTTCAAATAGTACCAAAAAACATCTCAAAGCAATTGGTATTCACTGAGTTATCAGCAGATCAGTTGGTAATCACCAAGCCACCAGACACTAAATCACTAATATCTCAGGAACTGCTTGACATAATTGTTTGCTTCAATGACCATTGTAAAGCTCTCTTCAATGTGCCTCTTTTGGCCATAAATAAAACCTGAGAAGATAAGATCTCATGGAGATACAAGGTCCTCAATATTTGTACATAATACTGATCTTTACCCATAGATTATCATCTGTCCTTGAATAGAACAAAGAACTGCCCTAAGATGGTTAGGTTATCTTTATTTCAAGAACAATAGCACTCCTATATGTAGAACAATAGGTAGTGATCATGTAGTAGACTGTTCTGGTACACAGACTACCACAATCATGTATTTAAGGACTATATGTCTGAGGATAAACCTCAGACTTAACAACATCTTTTGCTACTTGTCTAACTTTGCTTTTTGAGCACTTTTATCATCAAATCAACCAATCACAAATCAGTAAGTGGCTATTTGTGATACCAATATATTGTCTACAAAGGCTGCCACTTTTTCTCCATTGATTATATCTCTTAGGATTTTGTTTATCATTGCCTGGAACATAGCTGGTAAATTTGTCATCCCAAAAAACATAACTGTTGGTTCAAAGGACCTCACATGTATTGTAAATACTCCCTTCCACTCATTATCTTCTTTTATTCTCATATTGTTGAAACCCCACCACAAGTCCATTGTAGTGAATACTCTTTTACTCCCCATGTTATCTATTAAATCTGTAATTAATAGAAGTGGGTAGTTGTTCTTTACCATTTGATTATTTAGACTATAGTAGTCCATCACCATCTTCTTACTTCTATCCTTCTTGCCTACAAAGAATACTGGTGATGTCTGAGGGGATTTTGATGGTCTAATGTATCCCTTTCTTAGCTGATTGTTTATGAAGCTCTGAACTTTTTCCCTTTCATCTTTGGACAAAGGATAAATTCTTTCTTTTTGTGGTTTAAACATCTTCTTGAGATCTATAGCATGATCCCAAATTTTTCTTGTTGGCATCCTCTCTAATTCTACCTTCTCAAATACCTTCCTCCACTTTAGGAATTTCTTTGGAACCATCTCCTCAATTTTCTATGGTCTGTTTCAACTTCTTTCCCTCTTCTCCAATCTTTCTTATCATCTATCACCTATCTTACTATCTTTTCCTTTTCTAATATTACTACTCTTTTTTCTTTCTTTGTCTTCTGCCCTTTTTTCAACTTTGTATTTTTTCCACATAGCAGTGGGCATTTCATTATCTTGACTTCTCCTGCTTCCCAGTTAATTTCTAGATTGTGTGCTTGCAACTATGGTATTCCCAATATAATGTTTGTCTTTTCTAAATCACACATATCTATTCTCATCCTTTCCATATGGCTTTTATAATACACATTTACTTCCACTTGGTATGTAATAGCCCATCTACTGTTGTTTGTCCCATCTATATTTCTAACTACTACTGGTCTATCTAGCTTCTGCAGCTTAAACCCATGTTTTGCTACCATCTTTCTGTCCATGAACATCCCCATTGCACCACTATCCAAGAGTGCTTTCACTGTTACATCTTTATGCATATTTACTTTCTCTATCTCTATATTCAACCACACTTCTCTTAGTATTTTGAACATCCTCCTGACATTTCTTTGCTTGCTCTTCTCTTTTACTAAGCTTTTCAGAACTTCTATTCACATGCCACCTTGCTGTGCCTCTTCCTGTATAGGGCATGCCACCACTTTCCAGTCCTACTATGGCTGCTTCTTTTCTGTTCTATATTCTGGGCATACAATTCTCTTTCTATTCTCTTCTGACATTCCTGCCACCATGTCCTTTTATTCATATCAAATACACTTTACCCCAACTGCTTCTTTTTCTCTTGCTAAATTTTCTCTCCATCTCCATGCTTTGAGACAGTGACTACATTAAATATTCTTCAGCTGTTCTCCAGAAACAAACCCCTGTCCCTGGTTTTCTTGTGTTTTGGTGCCTTTGTACTCACACCCTCCATACTCCACAAATATCATAACCTCCCATCTTATCATTTATCCTTGCTCTTCTAGAGCTGCACCTCTCAGGGACATATCCTACATACTGCAATACTCCTGCACTTTTCTCCATAAGGAGTGTGCTGGCCTCCTCTCTTGCTGTGTCTTTTGTGGACAAACTGCATGTGCCACTTTGTTATGAGATGGTTCCTAGAAAGGAAACTATTTCCAGTATATTCCTCAACTTAGTAGATAACATCTAGGATTACAATGCCAGAGGGATATAAATAGCATGGGAAGACTTATATAAGATATGTACAGTTATTAGTCAGGGTCATGTTATTGTGGGAGATAGGCACACAGACCAACAGACATCTGTATAAGTAGCAGAATAATCTAGCAAAGAACTCTATTGAGTTCTTCCTGAACAATCACCTTAGTTGAGCTCTAAGTCTTCATGACTTTACACTAACACACTTCCTCACTTTTTCTCCTTTTCTTTTCAACCTTAATATTTGGACACTTCCACTTGTAGTGTTCTATTCTCCAACATCTGAAATATTATACTTCTTTCTCTACTGTCTCCTGTCTGTAAGGGGACATCCTAGGGATACACTTAGTTATTAGGTAAGCTCAGTATCTATGGGCTAAGTATATCTTCTATATTGCATTCCCACTCTCTCCTGTGCTTCTCCTATCTTGTATTGTCATGGTGATGTCTATTTAACTATATAAGGACATTGTGGTATTATTGGTTAGTGTTCATGTGACTGTGCACAGACCACCTGTTGTAGTATATATAACAGCTTGTATAGATAGATCTATCTTTACTCAAATATCACACTAGCTTCCAGGACCTTTTCCTAGCTTATTGAGTGACTGCCTCTGAGTGTTCCTCTTATACTGTCTCCTTACTTTTACTTCTTCTCTAACCCCACACTGCATCATCCTACTTGCTATTACTTCAAATTTATTCTGGGAAACCATCTCTTTCTTATTTTTGTTCCTGCAATTATGGGCTAGATATCTAAACTGTAAGGGTGACTGAAGTGGAGTGACTCCAGGAGAAACCTCAGTATATAAATAAACTCCAGAATGCATTACAACTCACCTCCAGGAGAAACCTTAGAAAATAGGATGAAGCTCCTGGAGGGTAATCTATACTATATATACAAGTCCTCTTGACTATGGAATGTCTCAGCCATCAGGAATAGGAATGCAGGAGTGGGCAACTAATTAAATATGAGGTGATTGGCATTTAATTAGTTGCAGGGTTACTCCAGTGCACTACCACTAGTGTGTCAGGAGTGGACTTTGGTATAGTCCTCTTATATTCACCTTCCCTCCAAGGTTGCTGTGTCTCAAAGCAATGGGTCTAGGTCTGAAGATAGCATTGAAATCTATCTGGTGGATGTATCTTGGGGCAGCTGGGTACTTACAATAGAAGTCTGCTATGAAGTTAGGTGCTGAGATGTTGGAGATGGACTTCCAAAAGTTGTGCTCCCAGCTGTATCCCTTCTACTTGACCAAAAACTAAAACCTCCTCTGGTGCCAGCAACTGTCCAAAATCTCTTCTACCTTCTATTCTTTCTCTCCATCTACAATGATAGACAGTGGTGGAGGCTCCAGTCTTCTGCCTGGGATCAGGTCAGTTGGAGCAGTAGAGAGCTTTACTACATTAAACACGAGATGGAGTTTTTTCATTGCTGGGGGCAGTTTGAGTCTGTAGACTATAGGTCCTACTTGTCATTCTACTTGGTAGGGTCCAAGTCTTCTGTGTGATAGCTTGGCAGAGATATCACAAATGGCCACTTACTGATTTGTGAGTTGATGATTTAATAATCAAAAGGCTCAAAAAAGTGAAGTTTAGACAGTAGCAAAAGATGTTGTTAAGTCTGAGGTTTATCCTCAGACATATAGTCCTTAAATACATGATTGTGATGGTCTGTGCACAAGAACAGCCTACCACATGATCACTACCTATTGTTCTACATATAGAAGTGCTATTTTTCTTGAAATAAAGATAACCTAACCATCTTAGGGCAGTTCTTTGTTCTATTCAAGGACAGATGATAATCTATGGATAAAGATTAGTGTTATGTGCAAATATTGAGGACCTTGTATCTCCATGAGATCTTATCTCCTCAGGTTCTATTTATGGCCAAAAGAGGAGCATTGAAGAGAGCTTTATGATGGCCATTTGAAAGGTCTTCTTAAGGGATTTTGGTGGTCATTTAGATCATTGAAATTGGTCAAGTATTCCCAGAGTTATGGTCTAAATGAAGTTTATGACACAGTGTTAATGCTAAGTCATAAAGCTTGAGGTTCACCCTAGATGGATGTTCAGAAAGAACTCAATAGAGTTCCCTGTTGGGTTATACTAACTACTTATACAAATATCTGTTGGTCTGTGTGCCTGTCTCTTGTGATCATATGACCCTTACTAATAACTATACATATCTTATGTGATTCTTTCCATGCTATTTATATCTTTCCTACATTATACTCCTGGATGTTTTCCACTAGGTTAATGAATGCATAGGAAATAGTTTCCTTTCTGGGAACTATCTCATAACAGCCAGAGGTTATACCAGAAAGCTAGGTAAGGGTCCTAGAAGCTAGAGTGATATTTGAGTAAAGATATATCTACCCATACAGACTGTTATATATACTATGACAGATGGTCTGTATGCAGTTACATGAACACTAACCAATAATACCACAATGTTCTTATAGTTAAACAGGCATTACCATGATGATACAAGACAAGAGAAGTATAGGAGAGAGTGGGAACATGATATAGAAGATATACTTAGCCCATAGATACTGAGCTTACCTAATAACTAAGTATGTCTTTAGGGTGTCCCCTTATACACTAGTAGTAGTACACTGGAGTGACCTTGCAACTAATTAAATAGCAATTACCTCATATTTGATTAGTTGCCCCCTCTTATATTCCTATCCCTGACTACTGAGACATTCCATAACTAGGGGGACTTGTATATATAGTGTAGATTACCCTCCAGGAGCTTTATCCTATTCTCTGAGGAATCTCCTGGAGTCTGCTCCAGTTACCCTTACAGTTGTTATTTAAAACTATAATTAATAATTGAGAAATAAAGAGAGAAATAATTAGAAAACACACCCTCTCTGTTGACTTTCCCTTTTTTCCTCAATACTATGCAGGTAGCCCAGCTGCTACCCCCACAATGTCAATTGTTGATGATATCATTACAATATGATAGGGTGTGACAGGGTGTGACAAGCATAGTAGGGAGTGTATGTAAGGGCAACTGGAGCAGAGTAGGCTCCAGGAGTTAGGATAAGGCTTCTAGAGGTGTACTCTACAGTATATATACTGCTATAGTCTATCTATCCCTGGTCCTACAGTCCTATCAGTCAGGGTCAGGAGTTGCTGAGTCGAGCTAGAGACAATTAAATATTACATAGTAATATTTAATTAGGCACAGGGTTGCTCCAGGAGGTTGGTCTGGCATTCCAGAGGTGGTATTGGTAGGGTCCCCTTACAGTGCTGTAAATGCCCAGACAGGACAGCATTCTGCAACATAGTCTTTTAGAGTTGAGTATTGCTATGTGAATTAGCATTACCCAGTCCATCATAATCATATGTTGAGTTGAGGAGGAACAAAAAAGGGACAGTGAAATTTTGCTGCAAATGTGCAACAAGCTTCACATTTGCTGTCTCCATTCCTGAAAATACAAAAATGAAATATTTGATCATCAGGAGATGAAAACCAACTTATTTTTACTGTAGCACTCAATATTCTCTCAAGAACGAATTTCCATTAATGGACTCTTCTCTCTTAAACCACCATCATGGGGTTGCTGAGTATTGGTAGAAATAAAGGTTTGCCTGTTTGTATTGAGTTTCAAGGCCTCTGAGCCATCATATCAGATGGAAGCAATAGCCTTGAATCACTTGAAACTTGAATGAGCAACAGAGTCATGACTGGAAAATGTTCCTATCCAAAGAGAGCGTTCTACAGTCCGTTGCATGGCATCTGTTGTATCCAGGAATAACTCTAACAACAGTTCTTGCTTCTTGTCTTCTGAATCTAGGACCCCTAAGTTGCCTCCAAAGGCTATTCTTACTAACAGTTTTAATGTAATACCATCAATAAAGCAAGACATCTGCTTGAATCTTGTCCTGAAAATATGACCTTCGTTAATTTTATGCCACAATGACTTCGGTACCTATTCGGCTTCGCCAAAAATACAATGTTCATGAATCAAAGTAAATCACTAGACAAGCTGGTGCCAAATTTGATGGAAGTGCATATGAATAGTCGTTTATAAGAGGGGAAATAAGGATCTAACAATGTTGGGAAGCGTGAGTCTATCGAGATGCATCGAGCCGTAAACAAATATGCAGCAATGATCTCAGATCCTTCATATTGTTGGTATTAAAAATAGAATTGAGTCATCCATCATCTTGTAGGCAGACACGCAGAAGTTGATTCTTTAGTATTCAAGGCGACGATGTGCTTCTTGTTCATAGGCCAGGAAGCATCACTAGGTACTGCTTGCGGCACAACATCGGCTTGTGCTTTCTGGAGCTGTATCCTTATCTATACGTCGCCATATCAAAAAATGTGCTCATAGTATTCTAGACTTAGGTCAAGTTATATTGCGCGGGAGCATGCAACCCACCGTAATGAGGGTAGAATATGATGGCTACAATACATATCTCATATGACCTGTTTGGAAGATCAAGATTTTTGAAGCCATGGAGCCGTGTTGCCACTTTTCAACATGCAATAAAATAGACGATTCTCTTCCAAAATATCTTTTTTTCATTCTCGGACAGAAATAATTTCATTTGAGTGACTGATAGTTCTGTTTAAGGTGGTTCCAAGCTGTGAGGTAGTGTTATATGAAGATTTGGTGCTTTGAGCCGGTATAAATGTCATAACTCCAAAGTTGACGCTATGCTTCATATATCGTTATCTTAATCTCTGCCACGTTGTTTTGCAGAAGGGATATGTTACTCCTTGTTGATATTTTCTTTACTGTCAACCAACTTTGAAAATACCATAGTACATGTGCTCAGACTGGACGGTCCTTACTTCCAAAACCTCCAAGGCAGTTGAGAATTGACCGTTATTTCCAGACCATGCATTTCATATTGCTCCTAAGTATTCTTGCCGTCACTGTCTCCTTCTCTATCACTGCACCTGCTGCAACACATACAGTGCAGACATTCACCAGCGAGAAAACCAGAAGGCTCACTGTAAAGCTAAAGCCTGGTGTGGCAGGGATGTTATCTGAATTGAATGTAGATGCTTCAAGGAGGTAAGAAAAGCAGTGGAGGCTTCACTGCATATCAAAGATGTGATTTATCAGACATCTCGCTTCTCAAAGGCAATAGTCATCAGCATTACACCGCCCAGTAATCAGTTATTGAGATTGAACCGAGATCTTGAATAGCATTCTCTAAAGCTTCAGACTGTGAAACCTGTCTGTTACTAACTGTCAATTGAATGGCAAATTATAGAGAATAATGTAAGCCACAGCCGAGTTCCTTCAGTTATCATATTTTTCCATCACCCATTGTAAAAGTCGAGATGCTGAAATGGCTCACCAGTCTCTGCTAAGATCAAGTTTCATCAAAGCTGTGATCCATTATTACTGGATTGAGAATATCAGATGTTTGGGCTTGATCAGATTTTTTTGTCTGCGCGCAACCGAATAGAACTCTTTTACTTCTATGACTAGGGCAGCACGTTCCTTTATGTTGCAGTGGTTCTTCAACCCGTGTCTCAGCACCATCCAGATATACAAGAACTAAAGCCCAATATGAGGCTTCTGTTAATTATGATTGGGACTGTCATGTCGTCATTTTTGGGCAACTGAATTGGACATGCATACTGAAAGCCTTCAAATTCATCTGTAATCTAGCATATAGTCCAGGAATGCTGATGACCGTCGCGAAAGTCAAAGGATAAGTTAAAAATGTCCTATTACTCACCAACCTAATTCAGAAATATCAGGGATTCAGAAAGTGAGTGCTTGGCGCTGTTGTTAAAGGTTGTGTAGATTGTTTATATTGGTGTATATTGGGACAGTGTCGAGGGAAACGACTCTTGCTGGATATATCTGGATATATCTGGAGGACTTGAATAAAATCTCTTTTAAGTTTATTTGGACAAATGTGCGTCACTACCACCTGCCAAGGGACAGAATGGCCTCACAATCAGCCGTATGGTGTTAGCGGGCTCTGCAGCTGCGTTGTAGCTTATGTTATGGGGTCTTTGAGGTCCTTCGCTTGGCAGATGGAAGATCATGTACGCTTTGGAGCGATGCTAACAGTCTTATGTCATGATCCTGGGATCCATATGGATAGATATGAGCTCACATCGTACCCATTGACAAGCTTACCAACATTTACGAAGAGTCATTTCATGTCACTGACCTAGGAACTCAGTTGAAGCCTTCATCGAGCACTGGCAAACTACAGAGTAATTGAGAAGTGTAAAGATTATGGCTCAATCACTAATCTGAGATAAGGATAAATTGATCCAACCGAGGACTCAGAAACAGGGATAGAGAAAATAAGGACGCTGGAAGTCGAATGGGATATCTACCAGACTGTGATAAATATCAATAAATGGTACACAATCAGATTTTTATTAATTAGCTCCACATATAAATCGGGTATCACTGATTTTGAGCTGTCAGGAGCGTTATAAGTAGGTATTAATGCGAAAAAGGTTGACCTTACTTGCAAATCTTGTTCCTTCATCTCTGAAGGTTTCCAAGGCTTTCCAAGCTTTCCCAGAAAAAATGCTTTCACGTGCAAGTTCGGTTCCTTCCTTGTAATCTTTAGCAATTCCAGCAACCACCAGAAGCGCAGAGGCGTTCATCAGTACAAACTCCAACACCGGAATGAGATCTTCTGGGACATTGTCTCCCGAAGAGACCATACGTTTGAACGTTTCCGCGTTTTCTTCCGGACTTCCACCCATGACACTGCTCAAGCTATGCCGACTCAATCCAAAGTCTTCAGGTGTGACTGTACGTTCTGTTATTCGACCATGATTTAGGTCCCAAGTCCATGTAGGACCAGCACAGCTAATCTCATCTATCTTCTCATAACCACAGACGACAAGAGCGCGTTCCACGCCACCTTCATGAAGCGATTGTGCAAAAGTATAGCCGAGCTCTCTTTCAACGACTCCAAGGACCATTCCACGAGGGCTGGCGGGATTGATGAGAGGACCCAAGACGTTAAAAATAGTGCGGCATGGTAGTGCTTTTCGGTATGGTACAATCGCTGCCAATGAGCGGTGATAATGAGGTGCGAGAATGAAGGTGAAGGGAATACGCCTGATCGGGAGAGCCGTACCAGGTGATGGGGGAGTAAACAGGCAATCGAGCGCCTGAAGAAGATCAGCTGAGCCTGAAGACGACGTTGAAGCTCGGCTCCCATGCTGTGTTTGATATCAGCACTTGCAGTTGAAATGAAAGCATGACAGCAGACCTTGATTACACGAGCTCCAGCGCCAGCAGCAGCGATCCCAGCAGCAGTACTAACGTTGAAGAGATTGAATCCATCTCCCCCAGTTCCAACAATGTCAACGGTGAAATCCTTGTCAAGATCCCCAATAGCGGATTTGAGGGCACGTTCACGAAGAACTGCAGCCGCAGCTGACAGAGATTCTGGTCGACGCTCCACCCTGTGGATATGTAAGGCAACGAGAAATGCACCAATTTGTGCCGGGTCCAGAAGATCTGGAGTGAAAAGGTGGTTCAAAGCCTCTTTGAGGTCATTAGCAGAGACATATTCAGGTGTCTGGACCAGTCGAGCGAGGAGGGGATGGAAGGTTTGCATAGATAATTTCTTTGGAACCATAGCTGAGCCTTAGTATTTAAACATGCTGGGGCATAAAGATCATGTGGATAGTTCTAGTCCAGTGAAATATTTGATTATTGAGCCAAAGTTAAATCCGACAGGATCAGGTGATGAGATATCGTGGTATCAACTTCTTGAAAAGATATTCTGACATCTCATGGCCACACTAGAAAACCAGCCATTGTTCTCAAGTAACGGAGGAAAAATTCTAAATGGAATTAAGTCAAGTGTGTAGTGTTTTGTATCAATGGATCCTACACAAGTCATTGAAATATGGAGCACTACCCTAAAAATAATATAATTCTTCAACTCATCATCAATATCAATTCTTGGTTTCCACTGTCACTCAATACTCATCATATCACTATAGCTACTCCAGAGACCACATTTAATTCCATTCATATTTAACTGTAGCTTACCTCTCCAGTTTTCAACACTCAGTCCTAGGTATTCATAGGATATAAGCTCAGGCTGTCACAAACTTCATTTGGACCATAACTCTGGGAATACTTACATACAGTTCTTAAATACATGATTGTGGTGGTCTGTGCACAAGAACAGCCTACCACATGATCACTACCTATTGTTCTACATATAGAAGTGCTATTTTTCTTGAAATAGAGATAACCTAACCATCTTAGGGCAGTTCTTTGTTCTATTCAAGGACAGATGATAATCTATGGATAAAGATTAGTGTTATGTGCAAATATTGAGGACCTTGTATCTCTATAAGATCTTATCTCCTCAGGTTCTATTTTATGGCAGAAAGAAGTATATTGAAGAGAGCTTTATGATAGTCATTGAAGTAAATGATTATGTTAAGCAGTTTCTGAGATATCAGTGATGTTATGAGAGCCCCAAAAAGGAAAAGGTTTCCCATGCATTTGAACACTTAATCCAAAACCCCAAAGTATACAATGGAGTAAGGATATAAATAGGGTAGGGACTCAGTAAGTCAAATTACGTGACAAGGTCAGGTGATCATAGAACATTCTGAAAAGAACATGTGATCACAGGACTCTAGGGTATAGCCACTGTAGTAGTAGTATAAGTAGGGCTGCAATTTAATGAAGAACTCCATTAAGTTCTTTTTGAACATTCACCTAGGGTGATCACTAAAAAGGTTAGGGTTAGGGTTAGGTTAGGGTTAGGTTAGGTTAGGGTTAGGGTTAGGGTTAGGTTAGGGTTAGGGTTAGGGTTAGGTTAGG
>Ga0153981_1000205_pt1 | contig 16654 bp, 13 predicted proteins | sample TSGA065MetaG_FD_104714 | JGI IMG/M metagenome (GOLD analysis project Ga0153981, IMG submission 104714) | Attine ant fungus gardens microbial communities from Georgia, USA - TSGA065 MetaG | ecosystem: Host-associated > Fungi > Mycelium > Unclassified | place: USA: Georgia, Magnolia Springs State...
AATTAGCCGAAATGGTTTCCGCGACGATCAGCGTCAGCCACATAAAGCCCAGCGCAAAACGAACGCCGACCATAATCGACGGCAGCGCGCCCGGTAAAACCACCTGAATAAACAGCGGGAAACCGGATAAACCGTAGCTGCGCGACATTTCCAGCAAACCGCGGTCAATGTTACGGATGCCGTGATAAGTATTGAGATAAATCGGAAACAGCGTGCCCAGCGCCACCAGGAAAATCTTGGCGGATTCATCGATGCCGAACCACAAAATCACCAGCGGGATCAGGGCCAGATGCGGAATGTTACGCAGCATCTGGAGCGAGCTGTCGAGCAGACGTTCGCCCCAGCGTGAAAGCCCGGTGATAAAGCCGAGCAGTAAACCCAGACTGCCGCCGATGGCAAAACCGGTCAGCGCGCGGAAGGTGCTGATCTTCAGGTTCTGCCAGAGATCGCCGCTTTTGGCCAGTGTCCAGAAGGCTTCCACCACCGCGCTCGGTGCCGGAAGTATGCGGTTAGACAACCAGCCAGCTTCAACCGCCAGCTGCCAGCCGCCGATCAGGACAACCGGAACGACCCAGGGCGCGGCGCGGTTCAGCCAGCGTTGTGATCTCGTCATCTTTATTCTCCTTAATGCTGGCTGGCGGCACGTTTATTCGCAAAATCGTGCGCCACAAGTTCACCGCGCGGCAAAATGGCTTTTTTCACGGTTTGATCGTCTTCGTGTTTTGCCAGATCCAGATGCGGGAACAGCAGCTCACTGACGCGGTACGCTTCTTCCAGATGCGGATAACCGGAGAAAATAAAGGTATCGATGCCCAGATCGGCATATTCCTGCATGCGGGCCGCAACGGTCGGGCCGTCGCCGACCAGCGCCGTGCCGGCTCCGGTGCGCACCAGACCAATGCCTGCCCACAGGTTCGGGTAGATTTCCAGTTTGTTGCGATCGCCGCCGTGCAGGGCGGCCATGCGGTGCTGACCGACGGAATCAGTTTTCGCAAATGCGGCCTGCGCACGCTGAATAGTTTCGTCATCCACGTTGGCAATCAGCTTGTCGGCGGCGCGCCAGGCCTCTTCGTTTGTTTCGCGGACAATCACGTGCAGACGAATACCGAAACGCACGGTACGGCCTTTCGCTGCGGCTTTCGCACGGACCTGCTCGATTTTTTCTTTCACCAGTGCCGGCGGTTCACCCCAGGTGAGATAAAGTTCAACCTGCTCAGCGGCCAGATCCTGCGCTTCGTCAGAAGAACCGCCAAAATACAGCGGCGGACGGGGGTACTGAACCGGCGGGTGCATCAGGCTCGCCCCTTTCACCTGAATGTGTTTGCCTTCGTAATCCACGGTTTCCCCTTCCAGCACACGACGCCAGATACGGGTAAATTCGGCGGACGCTTCGTAGCGTTCCTTGTGATTGAGGTGCAAACCTTCGGCAGCCAGTTCGGTGGGATCACCGCCTGTCACCAGATTAAACAGCGCACGACCGCCGGAAAGCCGGTCCAGCGTGGCGGCCTGACGGGCAGCCAGCGTCGGAGAAATAATCCCCGGACGCAGCGCGACCAGAAATTTCAGACGCTGAGTCACCGAAATCAGTGAGGCGGCCACCAGCCATGAGTCTTCACATGAACGGCCCGTTGGCAGCAATACACCGCCAAAACCCAGGCGGTCGGCGGCCTGTGCGATCTGCTGAAGATAGCCGTGATCGACTACTCGCGCGCCTTCTTCAGTGCCTAAATAACGGCCATCGCCGTGGGTAGGTAAGAACCAAAATACGTTCAGACTCATGTTGTTTTTCCTCTCAATTCGTCACGGGTGCCGCTCAGCGGGCGGCTCAATGAGTGATCAGTTAGCCTGTACAGCGGGCTTCCAGATGCGATCTTTAATCTCAACAGGTTTTGGCAAAATATGGTTTTCATAGAACAAATCGGCGGTTTGCTGTTGGCGTTTTTCCGTTTCAGCACTGACCGGTGTGATTGGCATATCCGGCAGATGATCGAGATAAGACGCCACGACTTTATCCGGCAGCCCCATCGACTGGGAAAGCAGTGTGATGCTTTGCGCACGGTCGGTTTTCGTCAGCGCATTCGCCTGCGTTAACACGTCCAGAACGGCGCTGATAAATTGCGGATTCGCTTCGGTATATTTTTTCGGTGCCAGATAGAAAGAACCGGTCTGGTGCAGCGTGGAACCGTCGGTCAGGACGCGAACATCGCCCTGAACTTCAGCGGCGGAATAGTATGGGTCCCAGATAGCCCAGGCATCGACGTCATGCTGCTGGAAAGCCGCGCGGGCGTCAGCAGGCGTCAGATAAACCGGCTGGATATCGGTGAATTTCAGCCCGGCCTGTTGCAGCGCACGAAGCAGTAAATTGTGCGAACTGGAGCCTTTTTGGAAAGCCACTTTATGTCCTTTCAGGTCCGCGACAGTTTTAATCGGGCTGTTGCTGTCGACCAGAATAACTTCAGCTTTCGGCTTCGGCGGTTCAGAACCGATATACAGCAAATCCGCGCCCGCGGCCTGCGCGAACAGCGGTGGCAAATCACCGGTTCCGCCCAAATCAATGCTGCCAACGTTCAGTGCTTCCAGGATCTGCGGCCCTGCAGGAAATTCCACCCAGCTGATTTTGGTGTCCGGGAAACGCTTTTCCAGTAACTGATGAGATTTCGCCAGCACCAGGCCGACGGATCCTTTCTGGTAGGCGATGCGTAACTGTGCGGGATCTTTTTCCTGCGCAAGCGCCGCACCGCTTAGCGTCAGGCTGGTCAGCAGCCCGGCAATAACTGGCAGGCGGCGTAATAAAGAGAAGGATGCTGGCATGGTTAATTCCTTTTAAAGTTAAACGCGTAATGCCTGAGCAGAAAGGGACGCGACTGACGGCGCCAGCGGGCGGCGGCGGCTGAGTGCCAGATAGAAGTTCTCCAGCGATTCCGTCAGACGCTCTTCAAGTGCGGGATCAAGCTTCGCCGGGTAACTCTGGTAATCGGTGATCAGGCTGTCATCGGCGAAAACGCCCTGCAAAACTTCCTGGGCCTTGAGCGACGCCAGTACCGGTTTGAGCGCGTAATCCACGGCGAGCATGTGGCCAATCGAACCGGCGGTGGCCAGCGGCAGTACAACTTTATGGTCGAGCGCGCGTTCCGGCAGCAAATCCAGCAATGTTTTCAGTGCACCGGAAAACGAGGCCTTATAGACCGGCGTTGCCACGATCAATCCATCGGCGCTTGCCAGTTCAGCAGTCAGCTGTTTGAGCTGCGGGCTGGCGAAATTTGCGAAAAGCAGGTCGTCAGCGGAAAAATCCTGAATCGTATAGGTGAAAACCTCGACGCCGCGGCTTGCCAGCCACTGATGGCTGAGCGCCAGCAGGGAGGAAGAACGTGAAGGTTGTCGCGGGCTACCTGCGATTGTTATAACGCGCATCTCTCTTCCTTATAACAAAAAGTAATAGAACCATTATTTTCTTTAACAAAGTGGAGTAAACGTAACAGGGGGACGCTGCGCACCGGAAATCTCAATTTTGGCTATGAATAGTTTGAAAACGGATAAAGCAGGGATGAAGCGGGCGCGGGGGGAATAAAAGTAAAATTAAGGTAAATAAAAAGTAATCGTTTGCGTACGGAAACAATTATTGTGCCAATCCGCTGGTTATCGTTTCCAATTGCCTGACGCTTAGTCGATAATACCGCCCCGTCTAGCCACCGGGAATCCAGGAGTCTCCATGTATTATCCTTTTGTCAGGAAAGCACTGTTTCAGCTCGATCCAGAACGCGCCCACGAGTTAACCTTCCGCCAGTTAAGCCGCATCTCCGGCACCCCACTTGAGTTTTTAATTCGTCAGTCCGTTCCGGCCAAACCGGTGACCTGCATGGGATTAACTTTTAAGAACCCGCTGGGGCTGGCTGCTGGCCTGGATAAAGACGGCGAATGTATTGATGCACTCGGCGCAATGGGATTTGGTTTTGTGGAAGTGGGAACCGTGACGCCGCGCGCGCAGGCGGGTAATGATAAGCCACGTTTATTCCGCATCGTTGAGGCAGAAGGCCTGATTAACCGCATGGGTTTCAATAACCACGGCGTGGATAATCTGGTGAATAACGTCAAAAAATCCCATTTTGACGGCATCCTGGGGATTAATATCGGCAAGAATAAAGATACGCCGGTCGAGCAGGGTAAAGATGATTATCTGACCTGTATGGAAAAGGTATATCCGTACGCGGGTTATATTGCGGTGAATATTTCTTCACCAAACACGCCGGGATTACGTTCACTGCAATACGGCGAAGCGCTGGATGATTTACTGGCGGCGATTAAAAATAAGCAGCTTGAACTTCAGCAACGTCATCAGAAATATGTGCCGGTTGCTGTGAAGATCGCGCCGGATCTTTCTGAGGAAGAATTGATCCAAATAGCCGACAGTCTGGTGCGTCATAATATGGATGGTGTGATTGCGACTAACACGACGCTCGATCGTAAACTGATCCAGGGCCTTAATAATTGTGATCAGGTAGGCGGACTAAGCGGTCGCCCGCTGCAACTGCGCAGCACAGAAATTATCCGTATGCTGTCAAATGAATTACAAGGTCGTCTGCCTGTTATTGGCGTCGGTGGCATTGATTCTCTGACGGCAGCGCGTGAAAAAATGGCAGCCGGTGCATCATTAATTCAAATCTATTCCGGATTTATCTTCCGCGGACCAGGTTTGATCAAAGATATTGTTACCCACCTCTGATATTTTTCATCCTTAAGGCGAGTCAGGGGTTTATTTATTAACCCGGCTCGTCTATATTTTGTCCACTGACCATTATTCAGGCTCAGGATTTGTCTGATACCCGTTCGTAATAAAAAATTCTATTCTTATCGGATCAGGTAACAATAGAACATCACGAACAAACAGGCAGAGGGCATCGCGCAAACAGGATGACGAAATGAAAATCAAACCAGATGATAATTGGCGTTGGTATTTTGATACTGAACATGACCGGCTTATGTTGGATCTCGCTAATGGCATGATTTTCCGTTCCCGATTCCCCGCTAAAATGTTAACGCCGGATGCGTTCGGCGATATGTCATTTTGTGTCGATGATGCGGCGCTGTATTTTGATTTCGAAGAACAGTGCAAACATATTCGCCTGGCCGCCGAGCAGCGCGCCGAATTAGTATTAAATGCATTAGTCGCCTTTCGCTTTTTAAAACCGCTGATGCCTAAGAGCTGGCATTTCAGTCAGCAACATCGTCCTTTCCAGCCAGCAAACGGTCAGCTTGCGCAGGTGCAGGTAATGGAAAGTGGTGAGCAGGCGACATTACTGGTGGTTGAGTCCGGCGATAACGCCAGTCTGTGCCTGCTGGCGCAGGAACGTCTGACAGTGGCAGGGCGCGGGATGGTGTTAGGTGATGCGATCAAAGTGATGCATGACCGGCTGATGCCAGCGGCATTCCGGGTAGACAGTGATGTCTACGATCAGGCAGTTTAAGTTCTTTAATTCCGGTTTAAACTGCCTGACTCTGCATTAACTGCGTTTTCTAGCCGATGATAATATCTGAGGCCGGAATACAGCTGCACGACAATATCATTCCGTCTTTGCCCACTGCGCTTTCTTTCAGCGGCGAAACTTTTCCCTCTTGTAATGTCATTTTGCAGGCACCACATATTCCAGCACGACACGAATATGGGATCCGTAATCCCTGCAATTCCAGTTGTTCGAGCAAAATCTGCTGATTATTCCCGGTAAACTGCGTGCCCTGATAATTGATGGTCACGTCCTGTGCAGTGCTTTTCGGTGCGTCGAGGTTTTCAACCACTTCACCTGCGCCGTAAGGCCGCGGTGGTTTGGTGGCCAGCACCTCAACGCTGTCGCCCGCGCGGATCACGCCGGTATTTCGCGCAATCATATTCTGGCCGAAATCCACGTCGCCATCGCTGGCAGTACGGTAGCCCTGCAAGGTCTTCAGCGGTTCGCCACGCGGATGTTTACGTCCGCGCTCAATGCTGACCGTGGTGAAAATACAGCGGCTGCACGGTTTGACCAGATCGAAAATGACTTCGCCGATGCGGATCGTCTGCCAGGTATCTTCGGCATAAGCTTCGGTGCCACTGACCACAATGTTGGGCCGGAATTGCTCAACGCGTACCCCCCCCGGACAGCGGCGCTGTAAATCCTGCATCGACGCTTCATTGATCAGCAAATACGGGAAGCCGTCGGCAAACGAAAGCGGGACTTCCGGATGTTTTTTCACACGGCGCGTCGGCTCTTCGCCAACCCAGCGAAGCTGGACGTCACGCTTTAAATATGCACTTAACCAGCGATTTACCGGTTCCGGCGCGATGAGTGAGGTAAACTGATTGCCCCAGACTTCTGTCGGAGAGTTTTCACCGGCGAATTCACGGAATTTTACGCTGATGCTGTCACCTTCTGGCGCAGAGATCATCAGGCCATCGGGCAGGATCACCGGAGTGAACAGGACAAGGTGGGGATACTGGCGGGCGGTAATAAAAGTGCCTTGCGTATCGGTAATCATGAACTGGCGGTCGAACGTCAGTCCTGTTGCTGTAACCAGTGCGTGGGAGACTTGCAGACCACGCATGGATTTGACCGGGTGTACGAATAAACGTGAAAGAATGGGCACTGAACGTCGCCTCTCTGTATATAAAGTCTTAAAGAGAACCAGAGACTTTATGACAAGCGGTGGGGATTAGCTATAATGCGCAACAATTTTATTTTTGGTGATATGTCGATATGAACTCTTTGTTTGCCAGCACGGCGCGTGGACTGGAAGAACTGTTAAAAAGCGAACTGGAAACGCTGGGTGCGCAAGCCTGCAAAGTTGTGCAGGGAGGGGTGCATTTTGAAGGTGACGATCGCCTGATGTATCGGAGCTTACTGTGGAGCCGTCTGGCTTCGCGCATCCTGTTACCGCTGAACGAATTCAAAGTTCACAGCGATCTGGATCTTTACCTCGGCGTGATGGCGATTGACTGGCCGTCCGTGTTTGGCGTGGAAAAAACGTTTGCCGTGCATTTCAGCGGCCTGAACGACGAAATCCGTAACAGCCAGTACGGGGCGTTGAAAGTGAAAGACGCCATCGTTGACAGTTTTACCCGCAAAATGGACGAACGTCCGAATGTGGCAAAACAGCAACCGGACATCCGCGTTAACGTGTTTCTGCAACGTGATACTGCCAGCGTCGCGCTGGATCTCAGCGGCGAAGGCCTGCATCAGCGCGGCTACCGTGACCTGACCGGTCAGGCTCCGCTGAAAGAAAACCTGGCCGCGGCTATCGTGATGCGTTCAGGCTGGCAGGCGGGTACGCCAATGGTCGACCCGATGTGTGGTTCCGGTACGTTGCTGATTGAAGCAGCCATGATTGCCGCCGATCGCGCGCCGGGCCTGCATCGCCAGCACTGGGGCTTTACCGGCTGGAGCAAATTTGACGCTGAACTGTGGCGTGAACTGACTGCCGAAGCGCAGGTTCGTACCCGCCGTGGCGTTCAGGAAACATCATCACGCTTCTTCGGCTCTGATATCGACCGTCGTGTTATCGAGATGGCACGTGCCAACGCCCGTCGCGCGGGTGTGGCAGAATTGATCAGCTTTGACGCTGCCGAAGTCGGCAAACTGGTGAATCCGCTGCCGGAAGGCCCGACCGGGACGGTGATCAGCAATCCGCCATACGGCGAGCGTCTGGAAAGCGAACCGGCTCTGATTGCGTTGCACAACATGCTTGGCCGCATTATGAAGACACAGTTTGGCGGCTGGCAGCTCTCCTTATTCAGTGCGTCACCTGAGTTGTTAAGTTGTCTCCAGCTGCGCGCTGAGCGCCAGTTCAAAGCGAAAAACGGCCCGCTGGAATGTGTGCAGAAAAACTACCAGCTGGCGGAAAACCCGACCGGCGCGGCAGGTGCGCAAATGGCAGAAGATTACGCCAACCGCCTCCGGAAAAATGTTAAGAAACTGGAGAAATGGGCCAAACAGCAGGGCATCGAATGCTATCGTCTGTATGACGCCGATTTGCCGGACTACAACGTGGCGGTTGACCGCTACGGCAGCAAAGTTGTGGTTCAGGAATATGCGCCGCCGAAAACGGTTGATGCGCAGAAAGCCCGTCAGCGTTTGTTCGACGTGATTAACGCCACGATGTCCGTGTTGGATATTTCTTCCAGCCAGCTGATCCTGAAAACCCGTGAACGTCAGAAAGGCACCAGCCAGTACGAGAAACTGGCACAGAAGGGCGAGTTCCTGTTGGTTGAGGAATTCGACGCTAAACTGTGGGTTAACCTGACGGATTATCTCGACACCGGTTTGTTCCTGGATCACCGTATTGCCCGCAAAATGCTCGGCGAAATGAGTAAAGGAAAAGACTTCCTGAACCTGTTCGCATACACCGGCACGGCCAGCGTTCACGCCGGTTTGGGCGGTGCGCGGAGCACAACCACGGTAGATATGTCCCGTACCTATCTGGAATGGGCAGAGAAAAACCTGCGTGCCAATGGCCTGACCGGCCGTCAGCACCGCCTGATTCAGGCAGATTGCCTGTCTTATCTGGGCATGTGTGATGAACAATTCGATGTGATCTTTATCGATCCACCGACGTTCTCCAACTCGAAACGTATGGCCGACAGTTTTGACGTTCAGCGCGATCATCTGGCATTAATGAAAGATCTGAAACGCATTTTACGTCGCAACGGCACCATTATGTTCTCGAACAACAAGCGCGGCTTCCAGATGGATCTCGACGGACTGAGCAAACTGGGGCTGACCGCCAAAGAAATCACCAGCCAAACCCTGTCACAGGATTTCGCCCGTAACCGTCAAATTCATAACTGCTGGCTGCTGTCCCACGCCGGCGAGGAAAAATAAAGTTTATGTCGTTAATTAGTATGTCAGGTGCCTGGCTGTCATTCAGTGACTCGCCGCTGTTGGATAACACCGAATTACACATCGAGCCGAACGAACGCGTCTGTCTGGTTGGCCGTAACGGCGCCGGTAAATCGACGCTGATGAAAATCCTTAACCGAGAAGTGCCGCTGGATGACGGCCGTATCGTGTATGAGCAGGACCTGATTGTTGCGCGTTTGCAGCAGGATCCGCCGCGTAACGTTGAAGGCACGGTCTTTGATTTCGTTTCTGAAGGCGTGTTCGAGCAGGCTGAACATCTGAAGGCGTATCACGCCATTTCGCATCTGGTTGAAACAGACCCGAGCGAAAAGAACATGAACAAACTGGCGCAGGTGATGGAGATCCTCGATCACCAGGGCCTGTGGCAACTCGACAGCCGCATCAATGAAGTGCTGCTGAAACTGGGTCTGGACGCGGATACAGAGCTTAAATCTCTGTCCGGCGGGTGGTTGCGTAAAGCTGCGCTGGGCCGTGCGCTGGTCAGCGCGCCGCACATTTTACTGCTCGACGAACCAACCAACCATCTTGATATCGAAAGTATCGCCTGGCTGGAAGATTTCCTGAAAGAGTTCCAGGGCAGCATTATCTTCATTTCCCATGACCGTTCTTTCATCCGTAACATGGCGACCCGTATTGTCGATCTCGATCGCGGCAAACTGGTGTCTTATCCGGGTAACTACGAAGAATATCTGCTGGCGAAAGAAGAAGCCCTGCGCGTTGAAGAATTGCAGAACGCAGAGTTCGACAAAAAACTGGCACAGGAAGAAGTGTGGATCCGCCAGGGCATCAAGGCACGTCGTACCCGTAACGAAGGCCGCGTTCGCGCATTGAAAGCCTTACGCCAGGAGCGTTCTGAACGTCGCGAAGTCATGGGCACCGCTAAGATGCAGGTCGTTGAAGCTTCGACTTCGGGCAAGATTGTCTTCGAAATGGAAGATGTCAGCTACGCGATTGCCGGTAAGCAACTGGTGAGCCACTTCTCCGCGCAGGTGATGCGTGGCGATAAAATTGCGCTGGTTGGCCCGAACGGCTGTGGTAAAACCACCTTGCTTAAACTGATGTTAAGTCAGATTAAGGCCGACAGCGGTCGCGTTCACTGCGGCACCAAGCTGGAAGTGGCGTACTTCGACCAGCACCGCGCCGAGCTTGATCCGGAACGTACAGTGATGGACAACCTCGCCGAAGGTAAGCAGGAAGTGATGGTGAATGGCCGTGCACGCCACGTGCTGGGCTATCTGCAAGACTTCCTGTTCCATCCGAAACGTGCAATGACGCCGGTAAAAGCGCTATCCGGCGGCGAACGTAACCGTCTGCTGCTGGCAAAACTGTTCCTGCGTCCAAGCAACCTGTTGATCCTCGATGAACCGACCAACGACCTGGATGTGGAAACGCTGGAACTGCTGGAAGAGATGATCGACAGCTATCAGGGCACCGTGATGCTGGTGAGCCATGACCGTGAATTTGTTGATAACTCGGCCACCGAATGCTGGATTTATGAAGGCAACGGCGTGATTAACAGCTATGTGGGCGGTTATTTTGACGCACAGCATCAGCGTCGTAACCAGAAGCCAATTCGTCAGGCTGTTGTCACGGAAAATAAACCGGCGGCGCAACCAAAAGCAGAACCGGCCAAACGCACGGCAAATAAGCTCAGCTATAATCAACAGCGTGAACTGGAACAATTGCCTCTGCAAATCAGCGCACTGGAAGAAAAAATTGAAGCCCTGCAACAGAAGATGAGTGATGCTGATTTCTTCACACTTCCTCATGAAGAAACACAGAAAGTGCTCACTGCTTTTGCTGCCGCAGAGCTGGAATTAGAGCAGGCGTTTGAACGTTGGGAAGCGCTGGAAGCGCAGAAAAACGGCTAACACTGCATTACGATTGGCAACCGGCGTAACGGAAATCCGGTTGCCACTATCCTTTGCCTTTGCGCTGTTGAGGAGTCGATAGTGTGTTCTGACGCCCATGACAATGACCCGCACATCCTGTGTCCCCAATGCGACATTCTGGTGGCCATACCTGGTCTGAAAATAGGGCAAAAGGCCGTTTGTCCCCGTTGCCATACGACGCTGACAACCCGCTGGAATGAGCCACGCAGGCGTCCTGTCGGTTATGCAATCAGCGCATTATTCATGCTGTTGCTGGCCAACCTTTTTCCTTTCGTCAATATGAACGTTGCCGGGCTGAGCAGTGAAGTGACACTGGTGCAGATCCCGCAGGTTTTGGTTTCTGAAGATTACGCCAGTATGGCGTCTCTGTTTATGATCGTGGTGCAACTGCTTCCGGCGGTTTGCATGTTCTCGATTATCCTCCTTTGCTACGGCAACAAAATTCCGGTTCACTGGAAAGTGAGCGTCGCGCGTACGCTGTTTCGGCTGAAAAGCTGGTGCATGGTGGAGATTTTTCTCGCCGGTGTGTTGGTGAGTTTCGTCAAACTGATGGCGTACGGTGATGTGGGGATTGGCACCAGCTTTATCCCCTACGTTTTGTTTTGCCTGCTGCAACTGCGCGCGTTTCAGTGTACCGATCGCTTCTGGATGTGGGAACACATCGAACCCGCACCTGAACTTGTTCAGCCATTACGGGTAGGCGAGAGCGGTTTGCGCCAGGGGCTGCGCTCCTGCCATTGCTGCATGGCGATTCTGCCTGCGGAGCAGGAAGTGTGCGGGCGCTGTAAAAGCAAAGGCCACGCGCGACGTAAAAATAGTCTGCAATGGACGATGGCCCTGCTGGTGACGTCTATTTTGTTATATCTCCCGGCCAATATGCTGCCGATTATGATCACGCAGGTTCTCGGGAATCCGATGCCTTCAACGATCATGGCCGGTGTTGTGCTGCTGTGGAGTGACGGCTCTTACCCTGTGGCAATGGTGATTTTCATCGCCAGTATTATGGTGCCGACATTAAAAATGATCGCCATTGCCTGGCTGTGCTGGGATGCCAACAGTAATAAGCAAATCGACAGGGAAAGGTTGCATGTCATTTATGAAGTTGTTGAGTTTGTTGGCCGCTGGTCAATGATTGACGTGTTTGTTATTGCGGTGCTGTCAGCCCTGGTAAGAATGGGGCAACTGATGAGTATATATCCGGATATCGGCGCGCTGCTGTTTGCAGGCGTTGTCATTCTTACGATGTTCGCCGCCATGACGTTTGACCCAAGGCTCATTTGGGATCGCGCTGGAATGAAGTCTGCAAAGGAGCCACAAGATGGCAGGAAATAACATGGCAGAACACGACGGAACTGCCAAAGTCGAAAAAATTAAACGCTGGTCTCCGGTGTGGATTGTGCCGATTGTCACGGCACTGATCGGGGCCTGGATCCTGTTTTATCACTACAGCCATCAGGGCCCGGTAGTCACGCTCATTACTACTACCGCGGAAGGCATTGAAGGCGGCAAAACCACCATCAAAAGTCGCAACGTGGACGTGGGCAAAGTGGAGACGGTCACGCTCAGCGACGACCTCCAGCAGGTCATCATCAAAGCCCGTCTGAATACCGGTATGGAAAAAATGCTGCGTGGCGATTCCGTATTTTGGGTGGTCAAACCGCAAATCGGGCGCGAGGGTGTTTCCGGCCTCGGTACGTTGTTGTCCGGCGCATATATTCAGCTACAGCCCGGTAGTAAAGGTGGCGAGAAAGAAGAATATAAGCTGGATGATTCACCACCGCTGGCGTCACCGGATGCGAAAGGCGTCCGTGTTATTCTAGAAAGCGAGCGTTCAGGGCAACTGAATCCAGGCGATCCGGTGCTGTTCCGTGGTTATCAGGTCGGTACGGTTGAAACCAGCCACTTTGATCCTAAAGCCCGTAACATCAAATATCAGCTCTTTGTCCGTGCGCCATACGACACGCTGGTGACCGACAATGTGCGTTTCTGGAAAGACAGCGGAGTGAATTTCGACATGTCCGCCGCCGGTATGCGTGTGGAGATGGGGTCACTGACGACGCTGTTTAGCGGAGGCGTAAGCTTCGATATTCCGAACGGCTGGACGCAGGGCGCTGAAGCGAAAAATGGCGATAACTATCAGCTGTTTGACGATCAGAAAAGTATTCAGGAATCACTGTATACGCGTCATATGGACTACGTGATGTTCTTCTCGGATTCCATCCGTGGGCTGCAAAAAGGCGCGCCAGTAGAATTCCGCGGTATTCGTCTCGGTACTGTGGCCGAAGTGCCGTTCCCGATGAATGTGCTTAATCAGCAAATGTCAGATGATTACCGCATTCCGATCCTGATCCGTATCGAACCAGACCGCTTCGCACAGTTGTTGGGCAGCAATTTCAATATTGACGATCATATCCGTGACGGCATCGCACATGGTCTGCGCGCCTCCATGAAATCAGCCAACCTGCTGACCGGGGCGATGTATATCGATCTGGATTTCTATCCGAACGAGAAACCGTGGAAAGGGCCGCTGGAAATTGCCGGACATAAACTGCTGCCGACCGTGAGCGGCGGGTTTGCGCAAATCCAGCAGAAACTGATGACGACGCTGGATAAAATCAACAATCTGCCGATTGAGCCGATGATGCGTGAAGCGACCAGCACGCTGGCTGAAAGCCAGAGAACGATGAAATCTACGCAGAAAACCATTGAGTCTCTGAACGCGATTGTCTCGAGCAAAGAGATGAAAAATCTGCCTGCGGATATGCAGCAGACGCTCATTCAGCTTAACCGTAGCCTGAAAGGCTTCCAACCTGGCTCACCGGCCTACGGCAATCTGGTTGGCGATATGCAGAGTCTGGATAAAACGCTGCGTGAGCTTCAGCCGGTATTGAAAACGCTGAATCAGAAAAGTAATGCACTGATTTTCGCCGCCCCAGGGCAAGATGATCCTCAGCCGAAGAAGGCCAAATAATGATGAAATGGATACCTGTCGTCTTAGTATTATTCCTGTCTGCATGCAGCAGCAGTAACGAGAAAACGTATTACCAGTTGCCGGTACTTAGCAGCACGCCAGTGGCGGGTAGCACGATGGCATCCGGTTCAACCGCGCAGCGTCACTTGTGGGTAGAACGGGTGAGTGTGGCTGATTATCTGGCGGGAACCGGGTTGGTTTATCAGACCAATGATGTGCAATATACACTGACTCAGAATAACCTCTGGGCCAGCCCGCTGGATCAGCAGCTTCAGCAATCCCTGGTGACCTATCTGCGCCGAGATTTGCCGGGCTTCCTGGTTTCTTCGCAGGCGGGCGGTTCTGACGATCAGGATGTGCTGAACGTGAATGTCACCGGCTTCCATGGCCGCTACGATGGTATCGTGGTGGTCAGCGGCAGCTGGACGTTGACGCACGCTGGGCAGACAGTTCAGCGTGATTTCGCGCTGAACCTGAAACAAAACGAAGACGGTTATGATGCACTGGTCAGAACGCTGGCGACAGGCTGGCAGCAAGAAGCAGGCCAGATTGCATCACAGATAAGATGACAATTTTTTAAGCTTAATATTTTTTAAGTTAAAGACAAAAAATCCCGGTTTCTGACTTTTCAGACACCGGGATTTTTTTATGACGATCAGCCAGATGAGCATTACGCTGGCGCGATTAGTTTGCGCGCAATCGAATAATATAGCTCACGAATGTGACATTGGCGTGAATTTTGCGCATTGACCTCTCCTGCGATTGCGGCTATTTGTTAGGTGTGGACGCAGAAGCGCTCCACTGTTTTCTTTCCACCTGACCTGAATAATGAGGGATACAAGGCATGAAGAGACAAAAACGCGATCGCCTGGAACGGGCACAATCACGTGGATATCAAGCAGGTATTGGCGGACGCTCTAAGGAGATTTGTCCGTACCAATCATTAGATGCCCGATCACACTGGCTCGGGGGTTGGCGACAAGCCATGGAGGACAGGGCCGTCACCGCTTAAGCGGCTCCCCTGTCAGAATAAGGAACGACCTCCGCTGCGCGCGGAGGTTTTTGTTTGTGGCTCTCTCAGCTGAACTTTAAAAGATCATAAAAAAACGGCGAGCACAGGGCTCACCGTTTGTCTGGCATGAACTGAAAGGGCTCTTAGAACGCCGCCGCGTCTTTGAACAGGCCGACTTTCAGATCCGTTGCAGTATAGATAACTACGCCATCAACCAGAACTTCGCCATCTGCAACGCCCATGATCAGTTTACGGTTGATCACGCGTTTGAAGTTCAGGCGGTAAGTGACAAGTTTAGCCGTCGGTAATACCTGACCGGTGAATTTCACTTCACCCACACCCAGTGCGCGGCCTTTGCCTTCGCCACCGAGCCAGCCCAGATAGAAACCTACCAGCTGCCACATTGCATCCAGACCCAGACAACCCGGCATGACCGGATCGCCGATGAAGTGGCAACCAAAGAACCACAGGTCAGGATTGATATCTAATTCAGCTTCAACATAGCCTTTGCCATGGGTGCCGCCATCTTCCTGCATCTTCACGATGCGGTCCATCATCAGCATGTTGCCTGATGGTAATGGAGGGCCGCCTGCACCGAACAGTTCACTGCGGCCAGAAGCTACGAGGTCTTCTTTCGTATAGGAATCGCGTTTATCTACCATGTTCTATGTAAGCCTTATTTTAATGAAGGGCGGAGCTTAGCTTACAGCTGTAAGCTGAACAACTCCGATCAGCTGTGGTTGAACCAGTTCAACCAGCGAAGAGGCCACGGATAGCGGGGGCTGCCCTGAGACGTGACAAGTGCAATACGCTGCTGAATTAATCCCAGCAAACTTGCACGCTCTTCTTCAGCTTCTCCTTCGTTGGAGTAAATCAGTCCGGTCAGGATAGGCAGCGCTTCGTCTGCGCTATCGACTGCCCATAAGTGAAACTGGCCGTCGCGAACGGCGTCAATCACCTGCGGATGCAGGCACAAATTACGCACGTTGCTGGTTGGCAGAATGACCCCTTGTTTACCGGTCAAACCGCGACGCTGACAAACCTCGAAGAAACCTTCGATTTTTTCGTTCACGCCACCAATAGGTTGCACATTCCCAAACTGATCGACAGAACCGGTCACCGCAATTTGCTGGTTAATCGGCTGCATCGACAGCGCACTAATCAGCGCGCAGAGTTCAGCAAGGGAAGCGCTGTCGCCGTCCACTTCACCGTAAGACTGCTCAAACACAATCGAAGCGGAGAAGGGCAGAGGCTGGTCGAGTTCTAACTCGGAGATCAGGAATGCCTGCATAATCATCATGCCTTTCGCATGAAGATTGCCACCTAATTCTGCCTTGCGCTCAACGTCGGTAAATTCGCCGTCGCCGGTGTGTACGACACAACTAATGCGCGAAGGTTCACCTAAAGCACGCGGATGACCCGGATATTCCAGAACAGAGAGGCCGTTGATCTGCCCGACCACTTCTCCTTCAGTTTCTATGCGGATTTGCCCAAGCTCAATTTCATCCTGCATACGTTCCTGCAGGTAACTTTCGCGCCATGCACGTGCGCTGGACGCGGCTTCCAGCGCCTTGGCGCTCAGCAGCTCATCTTCATTATAAAGGGCAGCTTCACTGAGTTGCGCGTTCAGCCAGACCGGATCGAGCGTCAGACTGCCCTGATCGGTGCTCTGGCGGATTGCCAGCTTAAAGAATTCAGGCCATGCATCGGCAGCAAGGCGGGGAATTTCCAGCTCATCGGCCAGCGTGTTGACATATCCACACCAGGTTTCCATGTCGCTTTCTTCTGTCAGCGGCAGGTCAGCTTCAAATTCGCCATAAATGGCAGAATCCATCAGCTCCGGTTCCATGTCACTCAGATCGCCCAAAGAGAGACGGTCGCCAACCAGAATCAG
>Ga0153981_1000209_pt1 | contig 16598 bp, 12 predicted proteins | sample TSGA065MetaG_FD_104714 | JGI IMG/M metagenome (GOLD analysis project Ga0153981, IMG submission 104714) | Attine ant fungus gardens microbial communities from Georgia, USA - TSGA065 MetaG | ecosystem: Host-associated > Fungi > Mycelium > Unclassified | place: USA: Georgia, Magnolia Springs State...
GCAAGCGTTGCGTAATGCACCTGATGCCAGTCGTTCGGCACGCCGTCAGTGGCAGAATACTGGCACATCGGCGGAACAGCGATACGGTTTTTTAACGTGACGTCTTTCAGCGTAAACGGCGTAAAGAGTGCGGACATAATTTTTTTCCCGGTGAGTTTGGCATCCGGCGATCAGAGTGCCGTCGGACAGCTATATGCGGAAGTGAAGAAATATTATAGTGCACATAATATTTCGTTATAACTCAAAGAGTGCCCTGCCGATGCGCAACCTTAAAAGTCTCGACCTCAACCTGTTAAAGACTTTCGACGCACTGCTCGACGAGCGGAATGTCACCCGCGCCGCCGAGCGACTTTCCCTGACGCAGCCTGCCGTCAGCAGTATGCTGACACGTCTGCGTGACAGTTTTGATGATCCGCTTTTTGTCCGTTCACGTTACGGCATTGTGCCGACGGAGCGCGCGCTGGCGCTGGCAAAACCGGTAAAACGGGTCATGGCGCAGATTGAAGCGCTGCTGGAGCCGGAAGCCTTTATTCCTTCAAAATGCGAAATGACATTCACGCTGGCGGCCACGGATTACGCACTGAGTGTGATTATCGTGCCGTTCTTTTCCCTGCTGCAACAGCTTGCGCCGGGCATTCATCTGTCGGTACAGCGCGCCGAAGAGGCCACGGTTCAGGGGCGACTGGAACGTGGCGAAATCGACCTTGCGCTGCTGACGCCGGATACCACGCCACCTGATTTACACATTCGCCATCTGTACGACGAACGTTATGTTTGTACGCTGCGCAAAGGCCATCCGGCGCTGATAAACGGCGCAATTTCTCTCGATACGTTCTGCCGGTACGATCACGCGCTGGTGTCGCTGAGCGGCGAGAATTTCGAAGGCGTGACCGATAAGGCGCTCCAGGCGTTGGGAAAAAAACGTAACGTCGTGCTGTCGGTGAACAGTTTTCTGGTGCTGCCGCCGGTGTTGCAAACCACTGACCTGATTGCCGTGGTGCCGGAGCGTCTGGTGCGCAACGTCGCAGGGCTTGAGGTATTGCCGCCACCACTGACGATCCCCGGTTTTACCAAAGTCGCTGCGTGGCACGAGCGCTCGCATTTATCGGCGGCGCACCAGTGGCTGCGTCAGCTTCTGGCACAGGCGTGCAGCGGGGAGTAAATCGCGCCACATCATGATATTTTCAAGGCTTCATCTGCTTTTCACATGTTAAAAAATGCGGCAATAAAACCGCGCACAGAAGGGTTATTCCATGGAAAAACGTCCGGCAGTGACCATCACTTATTGTTCCCAGTGCAACTGGCTGTTGCGTGCCGCGTGGATGGCACAGGAACTGTTGAATTCGTTCAGCACCGATCTGGCGTCCGTCACGCTGGTGCCGGGAACGGGTGGAATTTACGAGATTAAGGTCGATGACGAGCTTATCTGGGAACGCAAAAGAGACGGCGGTTTTCCGGACGCCGCTTTGCTTAAACAGCGCGTGCGCGATATCTGCTTCCCCGACCGGGATTTGGGGCATGTGGATAAGAAGAAAATACCTGAGGCGGGAACGGATTCTGCGGAATAAATGAATAAGGCAGAGATCTCCCTGCCTTATTTTTTACCCCAACACTACTCTTTACGTGAAACGTGCTCGGCGGCGGCGCGGTTGGCTTTTGCCACGGAATCGGCCAGCGTTTTGCCCTGCAAGAGTGACGTACACAGCATGCCCATAAAGCAGTCGCCTGCGCCGTGCGTGCTGATCAGCTCGACTTTTTCGGCGGGCATAGACTGGCTGCGTTCACCGGTTTCGCACCACGCGACGCCGTGTTCACCTGCCGTGACGACCACAGCCGGATAATGGCCGCCGAGCCATTCGGCGGCGGCGCGGGCGTCGGATAAAGTATTCACAGCAATTCCGCTCAGGTCGCGGGCTTCTACTCCGTTGACCACCAGCAAGCCGACGGCGGATTGCATCGCGCTGCACATCGCACGCGCCGGGGCGGCGTTCAGGCAGACGCGGATGCCGCGCTGATTTGCCGCTTCGGCTGCCGCCAGATTGACCGCTTCCGGCACTTCGTTTTGCAGCAGCAACATCTCAACCTGTTGCCAGACGGCGTCGTGGCCAAATTGCGTGGCGTCCACCCGGTTGTTGGCGTTGGAGACAACGACCGCGCCGTAATCCCCTTCCGCGTCCATCAGCGCCACGCTCATGCCCGACGGCACGTCTGCACTGACGGCCACAAAATCCGTATTCACGCCGTTTTCTTCGAGCACGGAACGCAGGAAGTCGCCCTGTGTATCTGCGCCAACAGCACCGGCAAAGCTGACCTGCGCGCCCGCTTTCGCAGCGGATACCGCCTGATTGCCACCTTTGCCGCCAAATTTGTACGAACAGCCGCTGCCCATCACCGTTTCACCTTTTTCAGGGCGGTGATGCGCATGGATCACGATGTCGTAATGAAGGCTGCCCGTGACTAAAATTTTACCCATTCTAGTATTCCCGAAGGTCCTGAACCGCCTGCTGGGTTTTCATCAGGTTTTTCTCCGCTGTCTTCAAATCCTTCTGCGCAATCGCCACAAATAAGGCATCCAGAATATTTAACTGGGCGATGCGGGCAGCAGCGTTTTCCCCGAGCAAGTGCGATCCCTGAGAGGTTGAATTGAGAACCACATGCGCATTGCGCGCAATAGGCGACTCGGCGTAATTGGTGATGGCGATAACTTTGGCGCCGTTGCGCGCCGCCAGTTTAATCGGGTCATTCACCGCACGGGTGGCGCCGGAATGGCTGATAGCGACCACCGCATCATCGTCCGACAAGACTGCTGCTGACATCAGCATAATATGGGCATCATCGTAGACCGTCGTTTTGATCCCGATTTTCAGGAGCTTATGCGACAAATCTCTGGCGACGGCGGCAGAACCCCCGACGGCATATAAATCGATGTGCCTGGCTTTAAAAAGAATGTCAGCGGCGCGGTTAAATTCCGACACATCGACAATAGATAATGTTTCTTCTATTGCCTGAATAGATGTGCGAAATACCTTTTCAAGTAATTGCTCCGACGAGTCTCCCGGCTCAATTTCCGCATGTAAATTTGCCACTTCAGAATAGTTGTAATAAATCAAACTGCTTCTGAAATCTCTAAATCCTGAGAAATTCAATTTCTTCGTCAATTTAACAATCATCGCCTCAGAAACATTATTTTCCAACGCAATTTCTTTTAAAGAAGTTTGCTCAGAAAAATCAGTTTTAGACGTAATTGCGTCGACGACTTTTCTTTCCAGTGGCGTCAGATGTGGCAATTTCATACGAATTTGAGCGCCTATGGCTCGCGGATCCTGATTCATTACTTGCCTCGTGTCGCCCGGTCAATCAACATCGCTATGATAATAATAAGGCCGGTGGCAAGCAATTGATAAAACGCCTGAATATTGAGAAGTGTCAGGCCATTTCGTAATGAACCCAAAATAACAGCGCCAATCAGCGTACCGATGACACTCCCTTTGCCGCCCATCAGCGAAGCTCCGCCAATGGCCGCTGCGGCAATCGCATCCAGCTCCCATAAATTCCCCATTGTCGGCTCGGCAGCGCCCAGGCGACCAATCAGAATCAGTGAGGCCAGAGACGCCAGCACGCCGGAGATCACAAACACCGTCACTTTGGTTCTTTTGACCGGCACACCGGCAACGCGCGCGGCTTCTTCGTTACCGCCGACGGCCAGGATGTATTCGCCCAGCGGCGTTTTATTCATGACCACCCACAGGATTGCCGCGATGGCGATAACAATCACAATCGGTGCCGGAACCCCGAACACCGTGCTGTTGATGACGGTCCGGAACTCCATCGGGATGCCGAAAATCGGGTTACCGTTGGTGAAAATCAGCGCCAGCGCACGGAACAGCGACAGGCCGCCGAGGGTGACGATAAAGGGCTGTAAACCGGCATAGGCGACTAACATTCCGCTGAAAACGCCGCACAGCGCGCCGACGCCCAGCGTTGCCATAATTGCCAGCGGAACCGGCACGCCCGCCACCATCAGCGTCGCGCCGAGTACCGCAGAAAGCGCCGCCGTTGGCCCGACGGACAAGTCGATGCCACCGGAAATAATCACCAGGGTCATCCCCAGCGCAATAATTCCGTTAATCGAAGACTGTTGCAAAATATTCAGCAGGTTCGGCAGCGTAAAAAATACCGGCGACAGAAAAGAGAACGTGATCACAATAATCAGTAAACCAATCAGCGTACCGGCATCGCGAACATTGAATTTAAATAATGCCAGAGGGAAAGCCTTTGGCTGAACATTACCTTGAGTCGTCATAATAATGGCCTTAAAAATCGGTAGGTGTCGGAAAGTATCGTTAAATTCAGACGGCTTTTTTCACATCATTAATGGCATAACGCGCGATATTTTCTTCGGTGATATCGTCGCCGTTAAGTTCTTTCGTTATTTGCCCTTCCCGCATGACCAGAACCCTGTCTGAGATACGAATGATTTCCGGCATTTCGGAAGAAACCACCACAATGGCTTTTCCCTGCTGCGCGAGTTTCTCAATCAGATTATAAATTTCAGACTTGGCACCGATATCAATTCCACGGGTCGGTTCGTCAAAAAGAAACACCTTATTATCGGCGGCCACCCAGCGGCCAATAATCACTTTTTGCTGATTCCCGCCGCTCAGCGTGCCAATGGTTTTTTCGATATTGAGCGGACGTAACCGCAAATCCGTCATCACATCCAGCGCGGTCTGGTTCAGCTGACTTTTTTTGAGCAGACCAAAACGGGTAAAGCGCGCCATCGACGGCAGGGCCATATTCATTTTGACGGCGCGTTCTTTAATGATGCCTTCTTTTTTGCGGTCTTCCGGCACCAGGCCAATCCCCGCGCGAATGGCGGAACTGACGTTATGTTTTTTCACCGCGACGCCTTCCACTTCAATGTTGCCGCCGGTTTTGGCATCGATGCCGGCAATCAGTTTCAGCAACTCGGTGCGACCGGAGCCCACCAGCCCGGCGATGCCCAGCACTTCGCCGGCTTTAACGCTGAACGTGGCGTTACGCACGGCTTTATCGCGGCTCAAATCTTCCACGCTCAGCACGATGCGTTCGGTGGCATACGAATGATGCTGCACTTTTTCGATTTTGCGACCGACCATTTTGGTCACGATCGTTTCTTCGGTTTCGTCGCAGATATTCACCACGCCGACCTGTTTACCATCGCGTAAAATCGTGGCGCGGTCGCAGACTTTGAAGATTTCATTCATTTTGTGCGAGACGTAAATCAGCGAGACATTCATCGATTTCAGATCAGAAATCAGTTCAGCCAGGCGCTCAAATTCTGTCGGCGTCAGGCTCGACGTCGGTTCATCCATCGCAATAATTTTGGCTTCATCGAGCAGCGCACGGGCGATCTCGACGATCTGCTGCTGCGAGACTTTCAGGTTTTTGATCGGCTCATCCGGGTTAATGCTCGGATCCAGACGGCGCAGGATCGCCACCGCCCGTTTGTACTGCGCCTTTCGGTCAACAAACAGCCCTTTCATTTTGGTCAGGGGCCGCCCGAGAAACATATTCTGGGCGACGGAGAGTTCAGGAACGTGTTGCAACTCCTGATGAATCATTGCGATACCGGCATGGCGTGCAGACAGCGGGTTTTTCATCTGAATCACCTGCCCTTCCACCAGGATCTCGCCGGAATCGGCGGCCCGGACGCCTGACAGGATATTGAGCAACGTCGATTTTCCGGCGCCGTTTTCACCGATCAGCGCGTGGACTTCGCCCGGCCTGACGGAGAAATCAACCCCCTGAACCGCTGCCACGCCGCTGTAGCTTTTGCTGATGCCGCGCATCGTCAAACAATACTGTTCCATAAACTCTCCTCGCCCTGTTCTCTGACGCCAGACTTATTGTTGCTGCGCCAGCAACTGGCGAATCTTCGCGTTATCTTTGGTGGAGAACGCGTCGACGTTGTCTTTGGTGATCAGCGCCTGCGGAGTGGACACCACGCGGGAGATTTTCTGACCATTAATCAGGCGGACAACCACTTCCATCGCCACTTCCCCCGTCAGCACCGGGAAGCTGTCAACCGTACCGGTCAGCTCGCCGCGTTTGATTGACGCATACGCATCGGAAATCCCGTCGGTGCCAAAGACGGCAACCTGTTTCGATTTTCCGGCAGCTGCAACGGCTTCCACCACGCCCAGAGCCATGCCGTCGTTATTGGCATAGAAGCCAATCAGATCAGGATGTTGCTGTAAAATTGTCGCTGCGGCGTTGTACGCATTTTCGCGGCTCCAGTTGGCCGGAACGCTGGCGACCACGGTGAATTTTCCGCTGGCCTGAATCGTTTCTTTAAAGCCTTTGGTGCGCTGCGTTGCCGCATACACGCCCGGCTGGCCTTCGATGACCGCGACCTTGCCGCCTTCAGGGTGTTTTTTGATAAACCAGCCCGCCACGCGAACGCCGTTATCTTTCTGCACGTTACCGACGTAATACGCTGCATTTGGCATCACGGCGTCATTGACGTTTACCACGGCAATGTTTTTGCTTTTGGCAGATTCATACGCCGGTTGCAGGTTTGCGTCGGTTTGCGGCGACACCAGCAAGCCGTTGAAGCCTTGTGAAATCAGCGTTTCGGCGATAGATAACTGGCCAAGCTGGTCGTCTTCATTGGCGGCGGCCTGATATTCCACGGTGAAGCCGTGTTTATCAGCAAAGTTTTTATAGCCCTGGCCGAGGGAACGCCAGTATTCGTTGGTCAGCGTTTTCGATACTCCGCCGATTTTCAGCGATTTATCGATAGCCGGTAACGGGCCATATTTGACGGTCAGTTGTGTCCAGTCAGTGCGATCCGGTTCGGTGTCGGATTGCAGGGGCGGTAAATCCGCCGCATAAAGGCTGGAGCAAAACAGTGTAGAGGTGAGTACAGACAGTAAGAGTTTTTTCATCATCTGGCCTTCGGATTGTTATTTTTATGGTTATCACAGCGACTCGCGCTGTGGCGGTCGCTTTTATTATTGCGCCAGCATCACGTTGTTCACGATTTGCTGAGAGGCGACGGCATCCTGCCTGCTGATGGCTTCATTCAGCGCCGGGTTGTTTTCGAGCTTTTCACACAGTTTCAGTAAACGGATCACGGTCGCGATATTGGTTTCCGCTTCGCGAACCGGATCCAGGCCACTGGCGTCCGGGAACGTATCGAAGTAATACGCACCTTTATAGCCGTCACGTTTCATTTGCAGCAGGAATTCCAGCGTGGCGCGCGGGTTCACTGAGCCAACCATCAGGCCGTCGTCGCGTTTGCCCCAGCCATCGTTGAGATCCAGCCCGAGCAGGCGCGAACGGCGCGCCACCATCGCCGCGGCAAACGCCGGGACTTCATTGGCAAACAGCACGTGCGCGAAATCCAGCGTGATCCCTAAATTCTTGCAACCGGCTTCTTCCACCGCCAGCAGACAGGTGGTCGCGTTCGGAAAGATGCTGTAAGCGCGCGGTTCGTTGGGTTTGTATTCAATGCTGACGTCGATGTCCGGCGCATATTCCGCCACTTCACGCACTGCGCTGACCGCGTCTTCCCACATTTTTTTGTAGTCAGCCTGGAAGCAGTAATCGAAACCGTCCTGCCCCATCCACAGGGTCATGATGCTGGCACCGAATTCACGCCCCGCGTCGATGCCGCGTTTGGTTAATTCAATCGCCTGACGACGAATTTTGGGATCCGGGTTAGTGAATGCGCCGATTTTAAATTCCGGAGCATCCCAGCGCATTTGCATCCCGTTGACCGCCAGCCCGACTTCTTCAATTTTCTGACGCATGGTTTTAACGTCATCAGTCATGTGCTGAGGATAATTCAGGTCCAGATGTGTCAATCCTTTAACCGTAGCTGCACGTTCGATCATTTGCAGCACTGAAGGTTTGCCTTTCAGTTCCGGCCAGTAAAGATAAGCCCCCGAGGCAAACGAGTTCAGACGTGTGGCAAATTTAAGTTCTGACATGGGGTGTCCTTTGTAAACTGATTCGTAATGTACTTTCCTTCTTCACATTATTTCGTGAAGTAGTGCATTACTATCACCAGACGAAAAAACCCGCAAGCTCCCCTGCAGGTTTTGTGATCAGATTTGAGAGGAGTTTCACGAAATGAGCTGCAAATAATCAGCGTCAGGCGGATGAAAGGGGTGCCGGTTATCCGGCTTTGAGCATATCGAAAATGATCTTTGCATAGCCTTTCGAGACGGCAGGGTTGGAGAGATATTGCATCATTATGTTCTGCTGGGCGGCATTACTGTCCATCACCGCTTCATCAACTGCTTTGATGAAATCGCCCAGCATCGCCTGCTCCGGCGTGTTATTAGTAATCTGCTTCATGACCTTTTTATTTTCAGAAATTTTGCCGCACGTCGCGTGCAAGCTGCTGATCAGATCTTTGTCAGTCAGGTTGTCAGTGATAAACAGCTCATTTAGCCTTCCCAAAACCTGCGACATAAACTCCTCTTTCCTGTCTTTCGGTTTTGCCGTTCCGACATCGTTGCCCGGCTGTAAACCCTCACCCTCGTTTCCCGCTTTCAGTCTGATATGTTGCTCGCGGATCTTCGACAGCCGGTAATGGCTCATGACGACGTTATTCAAATCGACGTCGTCTTCCTGCACTTTCAGATCCCTGAGCAGCGGGCGCAGATGGCGGACGAACAGGCTGAGTTTTTCGAGATCTTTATTGTCGTAATCAACAATCTGCGAAATGAATTCATAGAAACGCACAAAGCTGCCCAGATCCTTTCTGAAAATCTCCAGCCGGTCTTTTTCCTGTTTGCACTCTTTAAACGCATTTTCCGCATTGGCGATCAGCACCGGATCCTGCGTTTTTTGGGTGCGCTCAAACATCTTTTTAGCCAGCAGATAGGCGTCCGTCGCCGAGAGATAGCGCTGATCCCAGCGGTGCACGGCGGGTTTGCAGATGTTGCTCAGCGTCGCGCTGGATTTATTCTGCGTGTAGAACGCCGTACAAAACTGTTCCACCTCACTCCAGTTAAAAATTCCGCTGGTGCGCAGCTTTTCGAACAGCTCGAACACCAGTGCCGGGTCGCTGATATCGAGCAGTTCGGCGGTCTGATAATAGGGCTGGAATGCCTGCAAAATATCATCGGGCTGGTTGTAGAAATCGAGAATAAACGTGCCTGATTCTGCTTTACCGGGATATGTGCGGTTCAGCCGTGACAAGGTCTGCACACATTCGACGCCGCCGAGCGGTTTATCAACGTACATCGCGCACAGCTTCGGCTGATCAAAACCGGTCTGGAATTTGTTCGCCACCAGCATCACCTGATAATCATCGCTGTCAACGCCTTGCGCATATCGCGCCCTTTCAGGCCGGGATTCATGTTCATTTCGGTGAATTTTTGGTTGAGGTACGCCGCGCTGTCCGGATCGCTTTCGCGAAATTCCACTTCACCGGAGAACGCCACCATCGCACTGATTTTGCCGCAATGGTTTTCACTGATGTATTTATCGAAGGCCAGTTTGTAGCGCACCGCTTCCTTGCGCGAACGGGTCACGACCATGGCTTTCGCCTGCCCGCCGAGCAGGTGCATGACGTGATTTTTGTAGTGTTCAGCGATCACTTTCACCTTCTGAGAGATGTTGTAATCGTGCAGGCGCACCCACTGGCTGAGGCGGGTTTTCGCCAGTTTGCTGTCGACCTCTTTATCGGCGTTGGCCCGCTTTTGCGCCAGTTTGTATGCCACGGAATAGGTGACGTAATTCTTCAACACATCGAGGATAAAACCTTCTTCAATCGCCTGACGCATGGAATAAACGTGGAAAGCCGCCGGTTTATTGGTTTTTGACGCCGGTGCATTCGGGTCGGGTAACTGGCCGAACAGCTCGAGGGTTTTAGCTTTCGGCGTGGCGGTAAACGCGTAGTAATTGAGATTATTACTGCCGCGACGCGCGGCCATGGTGGCGTCCATGATGTCTTCGGATGACAACTCAGCGTCGTCGTCCGTGGCTTCGAGCATCAGCACTTCTTTCAGCTGCCGCGCGGTCGACCCGCTTTGCGACGAATGCGCCTCATCGGCAATCACTGCGTACTGACGCTGTTTCAGGCTCAGGCTGTTTTCAATGGCTTTGAGCACAAACGGGAAAGTCTGGATCGTCACGATAATGATCGGCTGCGAGCTTTCCAGCGCAGCCGCCAGTTTGTCGGCTTTCGAACCGTCACCGATTTTGTTGCTGATCCGCCCGACCACGCCGTCGGCATGTTCAAACTGATCGATGGTGTCCTGAAGCTGATCGTCGAGCACCGTGCGGTCGGTGACAACAATCACCGAGTGAAACTGTTTCTCACCGTTCGCGGCATACAGCCGGGAAAGCTGGTGCGTCACCCAGGCAATTGAATTGGATTTCCCGGAACCGGCGCTGTGCTGAATCAGGTATTTATGCCCGCAACCCTCTTGCGTCGCGGCGCGCACCAGTTTGCTCACCACATCCCACTGATGATAGCGCGGGAAAATCAGCGTCTCTTTTTTGAATTTCAGCCCCTGCCAGTCTTCTTTTTCTTCGATTTGCAGATGGACGTAGCATTCCAGGATCGTCAGCAAATTATCCGGCAGCAGCACTTCGTTCCACAGATACGCGGTCGCGTAGGTATTGGTGTCCGCTGGCGCCGGATTGCCTTTTGCACCTTCCGCTGTGCCTTTGTTGAACGGCAGAAATAACGTCTCACCGCCCGCCAGCCGGGTGGTCATAAACACGTCAAACTGACTGACGGCAAAATGCACCAGCGCGCCGCGTTTAAACGTCAGCAGCGGTTCGGGCTTTTTGGTTTGCGGATCTTTTGGCAGGCGCGTCGTTTTGTACTGTGAAATCGCACTTTGCACCGACTGTTTGAATTCGGATTTCAGCTCCAGCGTCGTAACCGGCAGGCCGTTGACGAACAACACCAGATCGATACGCCAGTTTTTAGCTTTACTGCCGGTGGCCGCAAAGTGTTCCGCGCTGGCATACGGGCTGTAAATCAGCTCCGGCACCACGCGGCAGATATTTTGCTGATATCGCGCCAGCGTATCAGGGTTCAGCCCGTGTTCCGGTTTGAACTGGCACAGTTTAAAACTGGCGTTTCGGATATTGAGGGCATGCCGCAACACGCCGAGCGTACCGAACGTGCGCGAATGTTTGTCGGTGTCATTTTCACCGGCTTTTTGCAGCCGCGCGACCAGCGCATCGAGAAAATACCGTTCAGCCTCCTGCGGATACACCCGCGCCAGCTTCTCCCACTCTTTCGGCTGCGTGGTTTGCACAAAAGCCAGCACATCCTGCGTGTACAGCGCCCGCACGCGATCATAGCCGTCGGGTTTACCGGTGATCCAGCCGTTAGCGCACAACTGCGCGATTATCTCATCCTGAAAAATCCGTTCTTTGGTCAGATCCGACATCATGCCATCACCTCGTCGGATTCGGTTTGCGTGACATGAGCCTGCCAGTCGCGCACGTCGATTTTGCCGGTGACAGCGGCGGAAATCAGGGCGGTGCGGCGTTCTTTGAGGAGTTCAATTTGTAGCAGTTGCAGGTCGATCAATTTGTCGATTTTGGCGGTTTCGTGATCGAGGAAGGCGGCGATTTGAGTTTGTTCTTTAAATTTTGGTGAAGCATAGGAAAAATTAACAAAAGTATCTTGATATAAATGAACGATTGTACTGCCAGTTTTATTGTAATCTACGAAATCAGTAAATACTCTCGACTGTAATAACCAAAAATAAAATCCAGATAAAAAATTACTTTCTAATGGTCTAACAACAAAAACACCACTATTTAAAGTAGCTTTCTCATTAATAGCTAATTGTTGTACTAATGCAACTTTACCTATAGTTCCATCTTTAGTAATTAAGAGATCACCATTTTTAAGTTGGATATAAGGATCTTGTTCATAACGTTTCAAGTCGCAATGGTAACAGTCACTCCAACTAATATTGGTAGATTTGAAATCACTACCGGTAACTAAATATGGCCCTTCATCAGTAAAATCATCTGATTTTAATCCATGCCAACCCACTCTCGCCTTTACATAAGCTTCATATTTGACTTGTGTTAAATTCCATCGCGATGGATAAGCTCCAATCCACATAATATTTGAATCTACGTAATTATTACTATTAGGGAGTTTGCTCATGAATGCACCTCCTGCAACAACTTCATGATTTCGGCGCTGATGGCATCAAGGTCGGCGTCGATCTCTTTCAGATCTCGCGGAGGCTGATAGACATAGAAATGGCGGTTGAAAGGGATTTCATAACCGACGACGCCAATCTCGTTATCTTTGGCATCGCGTTTGTCGGCGTTGATCCAGGCGTCGGGGACGTGTGGTTTTACCTCACGTTCGAAATAGCTTTCGACAAGCAGGCTGGTGGGGATGGCAGGATTGAGCGGGACGTTTTCGTTATCGCGTAAATCGCCATCCGGCTCAAATTCCACCACTTTACCTTTGTAGCGAAACGCGCCGTACAACGGCTGTTCACTCTCTTTCAGGACTTTCTTCACCACCGGTTCGGCTGAAGGATTTTTGGTAGTCACGGCATCAATGAATTGCTTTTTCTCTCTGGTATCCAGCTTTACGCAAGCGATACTGATTGCCGTTTTCAGTGAGCTCTCAAACTGATTAAAATTATTGCTGGCGTTGTGTTTACCGCCTTCGGTCACACCAAACGCGCTCTGGATCTGACGGGCTTTCTCCATCAGCGTGCGTTGCGCCAGCCACAGGTTGGGATCGAGAAGATCTTTAATCTGTTTCTCTTTCAGCTCGGGGAAATCGGCTTTGATAATGGCGCGGGCTTCGGTTTCCACATCGCTGAAATCGCCGTAAGTCTGCGCATTCCACGGCGCGGCGAAATCCTGATACAACCGTTCCATCGGCGCGTTCAGCGGCTTTGGCGCGAAACGCAGCCCGGCAATGGCGTCGTCGGTAATCTGCGACGTCAGGCGCAGCGGGCGTTCAATGGTCAGGCGGCGGTAACCGAAATCCGTACTCGCGAAGATTTTGCTGGCGAAGGTTTTCGGTGCGTCTTTTTTGCTGCTGGCGGACTGACGCCCCCGGCCAGATTTTTGCTCCGGCGCTTTCTCCAGCCCCAGCTCGTGTAACGGCGTCGGGCCGGTGGCGCTGAAATCGCCGAATGTGCGGGTGATCAGCGCGATATCGTCCGCGCCCATCAGGTTGCGTTTGGAACCGAGGGATTTGCGCATTTTGCCACACAAGTTCGAGCCGTCGATCAGCTGAACTTTGCCTTTGCGCGCCACGTCTTTGTGGTTCGACAGGATCCACACATAGGTGGAAATGCCGGTGTTGTAGAACATGTCGGTCTGCAGCGCGATGATGCCCTCGAGCAGATCGGCTTCAAGAATATGGCGGCGGATTTCGCTTTCGCCGCTCCCTGCGCCGCCGGTAAACAGCGGCGAACCGTTGAGGATAATCCCGATGCGGCTGCCCGCCGCACTGCCGTTATCGCGCATTTTGCTGATGAGGTGCAGGAGGAATAACAGCGAGCCGTCGGAGACGCGTGGCAGCCCGGCGCCGAAACGGCCATCAAAGCCTTTCACAGAATGCTCGTCACTGATGTCGCTTTCGATTTTCTTCCAGTCCACGCCGAACGGCGGGTTGGAGAGCATGTAATCGAATTTTTCTGCCGGCAGCTGATCGTTAGAGAGCGTATTGCCGAGTTTAATCAGGCTGACGTCCTGCCCTTTGATCAGCATGTCGGCTTTGCAGATGGCGTAGGATTCGGGGTTCAGTTCCTGGCCGAAGGCGCGCATCACGGCGTTCGGATTCAGCTCGTTAACGTATTCCATGCCCGCCGACAAAAAGCCGCCGGTTCCCGCCGTCGGATCATAAATCGTGCGGATAATCCCGTCGCGCGTCAGCCCTTCGTCGTCCTTCATAAACACCAGCGCAGTGGTCAGGCGCACGATGTAAAGTGCTCACCGGCAGTGTCGTTCGAGCCTTCGGCGAAGCGGCGGATCAGCTCTTCAAACACAAATCCCATGTCATGATTGGACACGGCAGCGGGGCTTAAATCGGTGGTGGCAAACTTCTGTACGACTTTGAACAGCAGATTGGCTTCGTCCAGCAGGCTGACAAACTCGCTGAATTTGAAATGCTCGAAGATTTCGCGGGCGTCCTGCGAGAAGCTCTGGACGTAGTTTTCGAGATTATCGCGGATGCCGTTTTGCCCGAGTTTACTGAGGCTCATCGGCGAGGTGTTAAAAAACGACAAACCGTCTGCGGCGCGTAAAATCAGCTTTTCCTGCGCCTCTTGCGGCAGGTTCATGCTTTTGATTTTTCCGGCCTGCGCCACCACCGCGTCTTTGCTTTTTTCCAGCACACATTCGAGGCGGCGAAGTAAGGTAAACGGTAAAATCACGCGGCCATACTGGGATTGCTTAAAATCACCGCGCAGCAAATCAGCCACCGACCAGATAAAGGCGGCTGTTTGCGAAAAGTCCATTTTAGTCATGATGTGTTCCGTGAGATCGAATAAAAACCGCATACAAAAAAGGGTTTTTAATTAGACGCCAAAATCACACGAAACTCAATAATTCGATCTAAATCAATATGTTAGGAATATTTTTAAAACAAATACCTTACGACTACAGCTATCACGCCTTCATTCCCCATCCATTATTTTTTGTGACACACCTCAAGTTTTTCGCCTTTCTGCCGTTATCTAAATCTTAAGATTCCTTCCAGGGAAACGCCCATGTTAAAGACCATCCGTTCGCGCATTATTACAGCCTGCATCGCCATTGTGGCCTGCTCGCTGGTGATCAATACCTTCCTCAGTTACACCGTTGCAGCTAAATACAACAGTCAGGCGACAGATACCACGCTGAACGCCCTGACCTCCAGCCACACGCAAGGGATCAGCGATTGGGTCAGTTCAAAAACAGGGATGATTGTTTCACTTCAGTCAGTTGCGTTAACGGAAGACCCGGTTCCGGTACTTAAACAAATTGCCAGCGCGGGCGGGTTTACTAACGTCTACGTCGGTTATGCAAATAAAACCGCGAAATTCTCCGATCCGACCGGCGTGCCGTCCGATTACGATCCGACCGGCCGCCCGTGGTACAGGCAGGCAGCCGAAGCCGGGCATCCGGTCGCCACGCCGCCGTATGTTGATGCCGGCACCGGTAAGTTAGTGGTCACATTCGCCGTACCCGTGATGGACGGCGGCACGCTGAAAGCCATTGTCGCCGGTGATGTCTCGATGGACAGCGTGGTGAATAACGTCAATACCCTCCATCCGACGCCCGGCAGTTTCGGGATGCTGGTGGATAAGTCCGGTGTCATCATCGCGCACCCGGACGATAAGCTGGCCCTGAAACCGTTCAGTTCGCTGGCGGAAGGCGTGAATTTGCAGGATTTATTCGCAGCGAAAACGCCGGTGGATATTCAGCTGAATGGCGCAACAAAGCGCGTTCGGGCTCTGCCGGTCGCGGGCACCGAATGGTACACGCTTGTGTTGCAGGACAAGAGGGAGTCAACGGCGGGTATGCGTTCGCTGCTGACCTCTTCGGTGATTACGCTGATTGTGATCGTGCTGATTTCGGCTGCCGTGATTGGCCTGATCATCACCCGATCGTTCCGCCGTTTGTCGGTGGTGCGCGATACGCTTAACGCCATCAGCTCCGGTGAGGACGATCTGACCCAGCGCTTACCGACCGACGGCCACGACGAGGTGACGCAAATCGCCCATGCGTTCAATACGTTCGTGGATAAACTCAGCAAGGTGATGTCCGAAATCCGCAGCACCAGTGAATCCGTTAAAATTGCCGCCGACGAAATTGCCGCCGGGAATAACGATTTGTCGGGCCGTACCGAATCCGCGGCGGCCAGCCTGCAACAAACCGCCGCGTCGCTGGAGCAGATCACCGCTACGGTTTCTCAGTCCGCCAGTTCCGCTAAACAGGCCAGCGCGACGGCGAAATCCGCCTCAGAAGCCGCCACACGTGGCGACGAGGTGGTGACGAAAGTCATTACGACGATGGAAACGATTGAAAGCGCGTCGTCAAAAATCGGCGATATCACCGGCGTCATCGACGGCATTGCGTTCCAGACCAACATTCTGGCGCTGAACGCCGCGGTTGAAGCCGCGCGTGCCGGGGAACAGGGGCGTGGATTTGCCGTGGTCGCCAGCGAAGTGCGCAGTCTGGCACAGCGCAGCGCGCAGGCAGCAAAAGAGATTAAAGTGCTGATTGAATCGACGGTGAGCAGCGTGGCGTCGGGTTCCGCGCAGGTGCGGCTGGCCAGCGACAGCATGAGTGAAATCGTCAGTAACGTCTCGAACGTCAGCAGCGTGATGATGGAAATCACCCACGCGTCCGAAGAACAGATGCTGAGCATTCATGAAATCAACAAGGCGATTACCCAGCTTGATGGCATGGTGCAGCAGAATGCGGCGATGGTTCAGGAATCTACCGGTGCGGCGTCAGCCTTGCAGGAACAGGCCACCGGTCTGGCACTCGCCGTCGGGCATTTCCGCGTGTAAGTCTTATTGATGAAATCAGAAGGTCAGACGCTGTCACACGTCTGGCCTTTTTTACGCCCTGCCGCCCTGTTTACGGGCAAAACTGGCCGA
>Ga0153981_1000212_pt1 | contig 16443 bp, 13 predicted proteins | sample TSGA065MetaG_FD_104714 | JGI IMG/M metagenome (GOLD analysis project Ga0153981, IMG submission 104714) | Attine ant fungus gardens microbial communities from Georgia, USA - TSGA065 MetaG | ecosystem: Host-associated > Fungi > Mycelium > Unclassified | place: USA: Georgia, Magnolia Springs State...
ATTGAAACGCTGGAAAACCATGCCGGTTTTCAGCCGCTGGCGGGCAATCTGCCGGTCATTGAGCGGGTAAAGTTTCTTGCCGTCCATGCGGTAACCGACCAGTTCGTCATCCACCCAGACGCCGCCGCTGTCGATGCGCTCAAGCTGATTAATACAGCGCAGAAACGTACTTTTCCCCGAGCCGGATGGCCCGATGATGCACATCACTTCGCCGTGTTTAACTTCAAGATTGATGTTTTTCAGCGCCTGAAACTGGTCAAAGTACTTATTGACGTTGACGGCTTTGATAATACTTTTCATGGTCTGGCTCCTCAGTGGCTGGTGCGGCGGCGGGTGCTACGACCGAAATAGCGTTCCAGACGGTTCTGCCCGAGCGACAACACCGTCACCACCACCAGGTACCAGATACCGGCGACAAACAGCAGTTCCATCACCCGCGCATTGGCGAAGTAAATGGTCTGCGCGTTATAAAGCACTTCGGAATATTGGATCATGCTCGCCAGACTGGTGGTCTTCACCATGCTGATAAATTCGTTACCAATAGGCGGAATAATCACCCGCATGGCCTGCGGCAAAATGATCCGCCGCAGCGCATGCAGACGCGTCATGCCGATGGACTTCGCCGCCTCGTACTGCCCGAGATCGACCGAAATCAGCCCGGCGCGCACCACTTCCGAGGTGTACGCGCCCTGATTAATACTCAGCCCGAGCAGTGCGGCGGTGAATGGCGTCATGATGTCCACGGTCTGAATACTGAACAGGCCGGGAATGGAAATGGTCGGGAAAATCAGTGCCAGGTTAAACCACAGCAGCAGCTGTAAAATCAGCGGCGTACCGCGAAAAATCCACGTGTAGCCCATCGCCACGCTGCGCAGCACCGGGTTTTGCGACATGCGCATCACTGCGATAATCACCCCGAACACAATCCCCAGCGCCATCGCCAGCACCGACATCACAATGGTGTTGCCCAGCCCGAACAAAATCGCTTTGGCGGTCAGAAACTGCGCCACGTACTGCCATTCGATTTTGCCGTGCGCAAAGGCGTTCACCAGCAAGGCCAGCAGCACCAGGATCGCGACCGAGGCAAAAATCCGGCCGTAATAACGCTGCGGCACATAGTGGTATTCGCTGAGATCGATATCAGCGGTTTTCACGTTTTCAGACGTCTTCTGATACAAAGTCATTCGCCGCTCCCCGCGAGGTGTAGAAGTTATGCAGACGTTATAAAGACAGGCCGGTGTAGGCCGTTGCCCAGGCCGACTGCCCGGCCAGACGCACTTTCAGCCGCTCAATCTGCTCGGCCACGCGCACCGGAGACGTACCGCCCCAGCCGCTGCGGGCATTCACCGCGGCTTCTAACGTCAGGCAATCGCGCACGTCAGCGCTCAGACGCGGATCCACGGCCAGCAGCTGTGCGTCGCTGAGTTCATGCAGCGCCAGATTGTGTTGCTCGCAAACCTGCACCAGCTGGCCGGTGATTTCGTGCGCTTCCTTAAACGGCACGCCGCGGCGGGAAAGCCAGTCCGCCACTTCGGTCGCCAGCGTGAAACCTTCCGGAGCCTGTTCGCGCAGACGTTCAACGTTCACCTTCATGGTGTCGATCATTCCGGCCATTGCAGGCAGCACCAGCAACAGCTGGTCAACGGTGTCCATCGCGTTGCGTTTGTCTTCAATCAGGTCGCGGTTATACGAAAGCGGCAGCCCTTTCATGGTGGTCAGCATCGCCGTCACGTTGCCAATCAGACGGCCACTTTTGCCCCGCGTCAGCTCGGCAATGTCGGGGTTTTTCTTCTGCGGCATGATGGAACTGCCGGTGGCGTAACCGTCGTCAAGCTCGACCCAGCGGAACTGGCGCGACGCCCACAGACAAACTTCTTCGCAAATGCGCGATAGGTTGACGCTCAGCATGCTGCCGGCAAACAGGAATTCAGCGACGTGGTCACGGCTGGCAACGGCGTCAATGGAGTTTTCACACGCGCCGTCGTAGCCCAGATCTTTAGCGGATAATTCCGGGTGCATCGCGATGGCAGAACCGGCCATCGCCGCCGCCCCGAGCGGAGAAAGTGCGCAGCGTTTATCCCAGTCACGCAAGCGTTCAACGTCGCGGTAAAACGACTGCGCATGCGCCATCAGCTGATGACCAAACACAATCGGCTGCGCCTGTTGCAGATGCGTAAAACCAGGCGCGAGGGTATGAATATGCTGTTCCGCCTGTTTGATCAGCGCGGTTTGTAATTCCAGCAGCGCAACCACGATTTTGCGGGTGTTATCGCGCAGGTACAGACGCAAATCGTTGGCGGTCTGGTCGTTACGGGACCGTCCGGCGCGCAGTTTGCCGCCAAGTGCGCCCAGCCGTTCGGTCAGGCTGCGTTCGATAAACGTATGCACATCTTCATCGCCCTGAACCGGCGTCACGGTTCCGGCGCGAAAATCGGCGGCCAGTTGCTCAATGGCCTCAACCATCTGACGGGTTTCATTCTCATCAAGTAAACCGGCGCGCTTTAATTCATAAGCGTGTGCGCGGCACCCTTCCAGATCATATTCAGCAAGTGAAAAATAATATTCCGGGCTGCGCGATAAGGCGCTTAACGCCGCGGCTGGCCCGTGTTTGAAGCGGGCTCCCCAAAGAAGTTCTGGCTGCTGGGACATGATCGTTTCCTTTTATGGCATAGATGTTGCACACCTGAATCCAGCGTATTGTCTGACGGCGTTTAAATAAATTTCAGCCAACAGTATTTCGAATGACACTGAACAATCTCAGGCTTACAGCGTAATAACGAGTGAGGCTAAGTGAATTTGATGTTGTAGATTTTTAGAGCGGGGGTAAATATTTATTATGGAAAGTCCACTTTCCAAATCAGGAAACACATCACCCGCAAAAAGTGATATTAACCAGCACAGCCTTGGCGTCGCAGATTTAAAACTTTTGCGCGTTTTTAAAACCGTGGTAGAGGCCGGTGGATTTACCGCAGCCTGTAATGAACTGAATATTGGCCTGGCGGCAATCAGCAAACAAATATCGGATCTGGAGATCCGCTTTGGGATGAAACTTTGTACGCGCGGGCGTGAGGGGTTTTATTTAACCGAACACGGAAAAGTCGCGTATCAGGCGTGTCTGGATTTATTTTCTTCCATCAACCTCTTTCGCGACAAACTCAATCATGCGCGCCACGAACTGTTCGGAGAGCTGAACATCGGCATTATCGACAACACCATTACGGATCCGCAATCGCCCGTCGTCTGTGGCTTAGGCGAGGTTTACCGTCAGGCGCCAAAGGTGAACATCCGCCTGCACGCCACCCAGCTCGACGAGATCGAACGCGGCGTGATTGATGGCCGTTTTACCTGCGGCATCATGCCGGTGTATCAGGAAAAACCGGAATTTGATTACTTTTTCCTGTATCACGAAATGACCTATCTTTATTGCGGCGATAAACACCCGCTCTTCTCCGTTCCGGCTCAGGAAATTAAAGAATCACAAATCAAATCCTCGCAAATGGTGAATCACTTTTACGCCAATCACAGTAAGAAAAATATCTTCTCCGACGTCACGACGCCGCACGCCATCGCCGTACAGGTCGAAGCGGTCACCATGTTACTGATGACCGGTAATTATCTCGGTTTTTTACCGGAACATTATGCCAGTGCGTTCATGGACGGAAATAAACTCAAAGCGCTGATGCCGGATAATATTGAAATCGCCACCCCCTTCAGCCTGGTGGTTAAAAAAGGTGCCCCGTTTAATTCCGTGCTGAATTTATTCTTTAATGCTCTCAAACAGGCACTCATTCCCCGGCCTGAAGCGAAAGCCAGCTGATTCGATTAAGCGGGAATATTGCCGGCTCCGTCGTCTTATGCACCGGCGCAGAGCAATGAAAGTCATATTGTGGTGCAGGTTATCACTTTTAATTATAAATTCGTTTACCTCCTTCTCATTAATTATCCAAAAATGTATAACATCAATGCCCTGCCTGATTTCCTTCCGTGATTTCAACTGTGGCGTAGTAATTGCTTTACTCACTTGTCTATACAGGGTTGCACATTAGGATTTCTATTAGCCGTCTTTCTCTCTTTCAACACCATGCGAGGATCACCATGTCACCGACTCAGACCTTAAACGCCTTAAAAAACAAAGTTGCGCTGGCCTGTTGCATTGGCGCGCTCACGACATTCAGCCTGAGTGCTGGCGCGGCAACGACAGCGCCGGAAGCCGGTACCTTCAAAATGGGTATCGAACCCTGGCTGGGCTACGGGCAGTGGCACGTCGCACAAAGTCAGGGCATTTTTAAACAGCAGGGGCTGGAAAAGGTCGACATCATTAACTTCGCCGAAGACAAAGACATCAACGCCGCGTTAGCCAGCGGGCAGATTGACGGCGCAAACATCGCCACACACACCGCCATGGCGATGGTTTCCGCAGGATTGCCGGTGAAAGTCGTCCTGCTGCTCGATCAGAGCGAAACCGCCGACGCCCTGCTGGTCGGCAAAGATATCGCCACGCTGAAAGACCTAAAAGGAAAACAGGTGGCGTTTGAAGAAGGCACCACCAGCGACATTCTGCTGCACAGCGCCGTCAACTCGGCCGGGCTGAAATGGAGTGATATCACGCCGGTGCCGATGCCTGCCGATTCCGCAGGCAGCGCGCTGATTGCCAAACGCGTCACCGCCGCCGTGACTTACGAGCCGTACATTTCTGCCGCCAGAAAACAGGATCCGTCGCTGAAAATGCTCTACAGCGGCTCTTCCGATCCGGGCCTGATCGGCGACGTTCTGGTGGTTCGCGATTCCGTATTGAAAGAAAAACCGGGCCAGATTGCCGCGCTGATTAAAAGCTGGGACGCCGCCCTGACCCATTATCAGGCCAATACCACCGCCGACCGCGCCCTGATCGCCAAAGCCGTGGGGGCCACACCGGCGGACCTGGAATCAGCGTTTGACGGCGTGAAATACTATTCGCTGGCCGAAAACAAACAGGTGCTCAGCCATTCGTTCTCCGACCAGACGTTTGCGCATGTGCTGAAAGCCGCCACCGCCGCCGGGCTGATCCCAAAACCGGTGACCGCCGCGCAGGTGATTGATGCCAGCTTTGTGAACAGCCTGCCATGAGTTCGCGCCGTAAACCGCTCAACCTGATGGTGATTGGCCGCCTGCCCTCGCGCAAATTGTTCGTCGGCATCGCCGTGGCGCTGTTCGTTGTCCTGTTTCTGGCCTGGGGGCTGGCGACCCGCAGCGGCGCCATTCCGCCGATTTTTCTGCCAAAACTCACCGATGTGTGGCTGAAAATGGTTTCACTGGCGCAGGACGGCACGCTGTGGAGTGACGTCAAAAGCAGCCTCTACCGCATCAGTATTGCATTCGCCATTTCCTCGGTGATGTCGATTGTGATTGGCGTGCTGGCAGGCTGCTACGGTTTCTTCAAAGCCCTGACCGAACCGCTGGTGGATTTCATTCGTTACATGCCGGTGGTGGCGTTCGTGCCGCTGACCATTTTATGGACCGGTACAGACGACGTGCAGAAATTCCTGATTATCTGGATCGGCACCTTCTTCCAGCAGGTGTTAATGGTGATCGACGCCGTGAAACGCGTACCGGGTGATTTCGTCGGTTTAGGCCGCACGCTCGGCATGCCGGATCGCAAAATTCTCTTCCGCATCGTTTTACCGGGCGCGCTGCCGGGCATCTGGGACGCACTGCGCATCAGTCTCGGCTGGGCGTGGACGTGGCTGGTGCTGGCCGAACTGGTGGCCTCCACCTCCGGGCTGGGTTACCGCATCGTCGTTTCCCAGCGCTTCTTCCAGACCGACACCATCATCGGTTACATCCTGCTGCTGGGGATTTTGGGGTTAATCAGCGACCAGATTATGCGTGCCGCCGAGCGCGTACTGTTCCGCTACAACAAGAGGCGTGCGTAATGTCGGTTTTAACCATTTCTCATTTGCACAAAAGTTTCCAGGTCGGAAAACAGACGCGCGAAGTTCTGCACGACATCAGCCTGACGCTGGCGGACAACGAATTTGTCTCGGTCGTCGGCACGTCGGGTTGCGGCAAAAGCACCCTGCTGTCCATCGCGGCAGGCCTTGAGGATTACGACAGCGGCGACGTGCAGGTTGACGGGCAAACCATACGCGGCGCGGGCATCGACCGTGGCGTGGTATTTCAGTCCTATACTTTATTACCGTGGCTGACGGCGCGGCAGAACATCGAATTTGCGCTCAAAGCCGCCGGGTTCAGCCGGGCAGAATGCCGCGAAAAAGCCGATCAGCATCTCGAACTGGTTCAGCTGACGGCGTTTGCCGATGCCTGGCCGTCCGAGCTTTCCGGCGGTATGAAACAACGCGTGGCGATTGCGCGCGCGTTGTCCTATCGTCCGAAAATATTGCTGATGGATGAACCTTTCGGCGCGCTCGACGCCATGACGCGCCACCAGATGCAGGAACTGCTCACCGGTATCTGGGAGCAACACCGGCTGACGGTGATGTTCGTCACCCACGATATCGAGGAAGCGGTTTATCTTTCCGACCGCATCGTGGTGATGGGACCGGGCACCATTCAGGCAACGTTTGATGTGCCGTTGCCGCGCCCGCGCCGCGAAGAACTGACCGCCAGCCCTGAATTCACTGACCTGCAACGTCAGGTTCTCCACACTATCCGCAGCGGCCACACCCGCGCCGCGCTGGCCTGATCACCGGAGATTTACCATGTCTGCACCTTTTCAATCTGTGACTTTTCATGACCTGAGCGATTCGACTGACCTGCCACCGGCATTATTCCAGCGCACCGAAGCGGATTTATCCTTTTTCATTGAGCGTGTGGCACCGATTATCGACGCCGTGCGCACCGATGGCGACGCCGCCCTGCAACGCTTTGCCCGCGATTTCGACGCGGTCACCGCGCCGGAAATGAGCATCATGGCGGAAGATTCTGAGTTCGCGACGGCGTTTGAACGCCTTGATCCACAGGTCATCGAATCCATCCGTTTCTCGGTGGAAAACATTCGCGCATTCCACGAAGCGCAGAAACCCGAAGACATGTGGATGAAAGAAATCCGCCCCGGCGCATTTGCCGGTGACCGCCATGTGCCAATTGACTCCGTCGCCTGCTACGTACCGCGCGGCAAAGGCTCGTTCCCCAGCGTCTTTCTGATGACCACGATCCCGGCGGTGGTGGCTGGCGTCAAACGCGCCATTGTCATCACCCCGCCGGGGCCGGACGGCAAAGTGGACGACGCCACGCTGGTCGCCGCAAGGCTGGTGGGCATCACCGAAGTGTATAAATGCGGCGGCGCACAGGGCGTGGCGGCCGTGGCATTCGGCACTGAAACCGTGCCGAAATGCCTGAAAATCGTCGGACCGGGCAGCCCGTGGGTCGTGGCGGCAAAACGCCAGTTATCAAACCTTATCGATCCTGGGATTCCCGCCGGGCCCAGCGAAAGCTTAATTCTGGCCGATGACAGCGTGGACGGTGCGCTGGCAGCCTTAGATCTTATCATCGAGTCCGAACACGGGCCGGACTCCTCGGCTTATCTGGTAACAAACAGCCGCCGCGTGGCTGAAGAAGCCATTGCCGCCTTGCCCGGCTACTGGGCGCAAATCGGTGAAAAGCGCGCCGGTTTCTCGCAGGCGGTTCTATGCGGAACGCACGGCGGCGTGGTGCTGACGCCAGATTTCGACACTGCCGTTGAGTTTGTAAACCAGTACGCGCCGGAACATCTGGAAATCCTTGCCGAAGAACCGATGGCCGTAATGGGCAAAATCCGCAACGCCGGAGAAATCTTGCTCGGCAACTACACGCCTATCACATTGGGGAATTTTGTGCTCGGCCCGAACGCTGTCCTGCCGACCAACGGTGCAGCGAAAACCGTCGGCCCGCTCTCAGTTTTCGATTACATGAAACGCATTTCAGTCGGCTACGTGACCCGCGAAGGCTACGCACCGCTGGCTGAAAAAGCACACGCGTTCGCACTGTACGAGGGCTTCCCCGGCCACGCGCTGGCGGTATCGGCATTACGCACTGAGATCCTCAACAAAAAAGGCCAATAACGATGAGCAATTTGACGGGCAGTGAACCGCTGGCCGCGCAGGCGCGTCAGTTAGTCCACGCGGGAGAGTGGCAAAAAGCGGCGGATGCGCTGCGACAGCTGATTGGCGAAGTCACCGGCGTGAAGGCCGGTCAGCTGACCATCAACCGTGACCAGTACAGCCTGAATTCCCTCAACGGTACGGTGACGCTCGACGATGGCCGCGCCCTGTTCTTCAAATATCACAATGAAGAAGGCGAAGATAAAACCATCGAAGAGTATTACAACGCTGAATTGCTGCGTGAAAGCGGCTTTCGGGTCGATGTGCCGGTGTATGCCTGCGGCGAACCGGGGCGGCAGATTCTGATGTATACCCTGCGCCACGACCGGCGTATGGCAGATGTCTGCCGGGATATCGAACAGCAACAGGCATGGGATCAGGAAGCTGAAATCGAAGAAGCCCAGCGCCGCGCTGACCGCGATATCCTGACAAATACGCTACCGACGCTGAAAGCCGGTTCGGTGGACTACGTTTCCGCAGAGCCCATCCATCAGCTGTTCCATCACCGGCTGGTTTCCCCGGACAACCCGGAGATCCCCGCCGGTTTCGGTGGCCGCGTCGCGCGTTTTTACGTCGGCAAAACCTTCCAGCTCGAAGACGAGCAACTGGAATGGCAAACGCTGAGTAACCTGCGCTGGGTCATCAACGGCGTCGCGTATGAACACAGCCTGCGGCAATTATTCGCCGAAGCGGGAACGCGTCTCGCGCCCGCCGCACTGGCCGACCACGGCGTCATCACAGCACACGGCGACGCGCACAACGCTAACGTCTGGTACGACACGTCGGAAGAAATTCCGCAACTGGTGAGTTTCGACCCCGCTTTCGCCGGGCGCAACATTCCGGCGCTGCTGGCGGAAATCAAAGCCACCTTCCACAACATTTTTGCGCATCCGCTGTGGTTGTACGAACCCGCACGCTGCGGCGAACTGTACAAAGTCACGGTGATGCGCCGTGGCGATACGCTGTTTGTGGATCACAACTGGCAGCTGACGCCGCTGCGCGCCGCCTTCCTGCGCGACAAAGGCGAGGAATACTGGCAGCCGTTACTGGCACAACTCGCCCGCCGTGGCTGGTTGCCGCCGCACTGGCAGCGGATTTTCCGCCTCGCCATGTTCTGCTGCCCGACGCTGGTTCTGGATCTCCGCGCAGGCGGTTTCAGCGGGCATACCCCCACCAGCTCCGCCCTCGGTCTGGCGATGTCCGTCATGCTGGGCAGCCAGCCGGTGGAAGATCTCGACGAATTCAGCCAATGGCTGGCCGGGATCAGCCCGGCGGAGAAAGCGAATGACTGACCCGTTCTCGCTGCAAGGCAAACGGGTGCTGATCACCGGCAGCTCACGCGGCATCGGTAAAGCGCTGGCGATAGGCATGGCAAAAGCCGGTGCCAGCGTGATCGTCAGCGGGCGTGACAACGTCACGATAAACGCCGTCTGCGGGGAAATCCGTCAACTTGGCGCGGAGGCCTTTCCGCTGGTGCTCGACGTCACGCAACCCGCCACCTTCGCCGCCGCGCTGGCCAGGCTGCCCGCTCCGCCTGACGTGCTGGTCAACAACGCCGGAACCGAACACCTTTGCCCGTCACTGGACGTTGACGAAGCGCTCTGGGACACCATTCTCACCACCAACCTCAAAGGCGCATTTTTCTGCGCACAAGCCGCCGCACGGCTGATGGCCGAAAATGGCGGCGGCAGTATTCTCAACCTCTGCTCGCTCACCAGCCAGGTCGGCGTTCCGGGTGCCGCAGCATACGGTGCATCGAAATCCGCCATGGCTGGTCTGACCCGCACGCTGGCGACGGAATGGGCCGTAAAAAATATCCGCGTTAACGGCATCGGTCCGGGATATTTCAAAACCGATCTGACGGCAGAGTTTTACGAAAACGCCGACTGGTGCCAGCAAATGCAGGGGAAAATCCCGCTCGGGCGTTTCGGAGAACTCGACGACCTCACCGGCGCGGCAGTATTTTTAAGCAGCGACGCCGCACGCTATATCACCGGACAGGTGTTATATGTGGATGGGGGATATCTGGCGGGGATCTGATGTCAGACCGGACATCTGGCGGTTTTCACTTGCAGTAATCGCTCAGGTTAAGACCTTGGGTTGTCACCCAAGGTCTTGATTTTGAATTTGAAATTAAATTTAAAACCCTTCAGGTCGCTACCCCAAAACTCGCAGGCTTGGGCTGCAAGCCCAAAAGATCAAATCAGATCTGCCATTGCCTCTACCCGCGAAATCGCCTCATACAATCCCCCTGCCGTCACATGCCCCGGCATATTCTCCATATCCGGTGCGTGCAGCGATGCCTTCACGATGCTGTCGAGTTCTTCGGCGTTCAGTTCGGCGATTTCACTCAGACGCAGCGGCACGGCGCAGGCGTGAGCGAGTCTGATGGCTTCCATCAGCTCTTCGTCGCTGCGGTTTTCCAGCGCCAGAAGGCAGAGATTACCGAAGCCGACCAGCAAGCCGTGGCCAAATTCACGCGTTTTATCGCAAACAGTGAAGCCTTCGTAAATGGCGTGGGAGGCGGCGGCGTGGGCCCCGCTGCTCATCAGCGAGGTCAGACCGGCAAACATGAAAATGGCGTCCAGCACCTGATCCAGTTCGGCGTTTGGTTTACCCGCGCGCACCGCGTCGCAGGCAGCCGGGCCACAGGATTCAATCAGGTCATAACAAATCCGGCTGTTGGCGCTTGAAGATCGCGCCACGCCGCTTAACTGACCGTGATGGCTGCTGATGGCGCGGAATTCGTACCATTTTGCCAGCGTATCGCCCAGCCCCGCAGCGAGCCAGCGCAACGGCGCGGCCGCCAGAATGTCGCTGTCGATAATGACCGCCGCCGGGGCCTGTGGTAGCGGGAATAAATCGCGAAAATGTCCGTCATCGTGATAACGGATAGTCAGCGGCGTCACGGCAGCGCAGGTCGCGGCGATGGTGGGAATGGTCACCACCGGCACGTTGGTTTCCACCCCAACGGCCTTGCAGGTATCGAGAGATTTCCCGCCGCCTACGCCAATCACGATGTCGGCCTTTTTGTCTTTCACTACTTTCGCCAGACGCGTGATATTGCCTTCGCTGCTTTCACCGCCAAACCATTCGCTGCCCACCAGTTCCACCGCACAGCCTTCAAGCTGATGACGAATTTTATCTCCTGCCGCGATCAGGGCCTGATGCCCGCCAATCACCAGCGCGCGTTTACCGAGCAACGCACAAATATCGCCAAGCTGAGAAATAACGCCGGGGCCGCGCAGAATTTGCGCCGGGAAGATAATGTTCTGTGCCTGCATAACTGCTTCTCCGTGATGCTTGTGTTTGACTGATTCAGGTTAAAAATTCTGAGGATGTTTACTGTTTTTACTTTGTGCAAATTAACGCTCAGGGCGCAGCAAATGCGGCCCCAGCTGATTCACCGACGTACAACCAAGCTGCGCCAGCGTGCGGTCTACTTCCTGCAAGATAATCTCCAGCGCACGTTGCGCGCCCGCTTCGCCCGCCGCCGCCACGCCGTAGAGCATCGGGCGGCCAAGCAATACGGCATTCGCGCCCAGCGCCAGCGCTTTCACCACGTCGGTACCACGACGAAAACCGCTGTCGATAAGAATAGTGGCATCCGCGCCGCACAACTGCCGAATTTCCGACAGGACTTCCATCGCGCTGACCGAACCATCCAGCTGACGGCCGCCGTGATTGGACAGCACAATGCCGTCCGCGCCCGCGTCCAGCGCCCGTTGCGCATCGGTCGGTGCCAGAATGCCTTTAATCAGCAACGCGCCTTGCCACTGGCTGCGGATCCAGGCAAACGTTTCCCAGTTCAGGCGGGTATCCATCTGCTCAGAGAAATAGCTCGCCCCACCCGCGCCACGCTGTTTATCCGCAGGCACGTAAGGTGTTAAATTGCCAAAACCGGGCATACCCGCCGGTTTCAGCGTCCGCCACACCCAGCCGGGATGCAGCGCGACATCCACCAGGCTCGGCAACGAAAGCTTCATTGGCCGCCGGTAGTTGCGTTTGTCTTTTTCGCGATTACCGAAATGGACGGCATCGACGGACACCACCAGCGTGGTGCATCCGGCAGCTTTCGCCCGCTCCAGCAGGCCGGTTGTCACCGCGCGGTCTTTTAATACGTACAGCTGAAACCAGTGCTGCGGCAGGTTTTCCGCCGCGATTTCTTCAATCGATGCTGTGGACACTGTGCTCTGGATATACCCGATCCCGGCGCGTCTGGCGGTACGGGCCAGCATGGCGTCTGCGCCAAAACGCAGCATGCCGTTGTAACCGGTCGGTGCAATCAGCAGCGGCGCAGAGAGCGTCTGCCCGCAGAGCGTGACAGATAAATCGCGCTGGCTGGAATCCGTCAGTACCGGCGGAATAAAGCGCCAGCGGGCAAAAACCTCACGGTTATCTTTCAGCGTTTGTTCATCATCCGCCCCGCCTTCCACATAGCTGAAAGCGAAACGCGGCAACGCGCGCCGGGCCTGACGGCGCAATTCTTCAATGTTTAACGCAGCACGCTTCACGCGGCTTCCTCCGCCAGAATGTGTTTCAGGCTTTCCATAAACTGCCGGTTATCCTGCTCGTTACCGACTGACACGCGGATCCAGTTTTCATAGCCGGTTTCGCGCCACGGCTTAATAATTACGCCAAAAGTAAGCAATCGCTGTGCCAGTTCCGCGCTCGGCTGGCCGCAATCAAAGAACAGGAAATTGGCGTGCGACGGCGCAACGGTAAAGCCCAGAGCCGTCAGCTCTGCGGCCATTTTTTCACGCTGCGCGGTGACCAGCGCAATGCTGTCACGCACGTGCTGTTTATCCTGCAAAGCCGCAACGGCGGCAATTTGTGCCGAGCGGTTAATGTTAAACGGCGTCCGGACACGGTCGAGCAGATTCACCAGTTCAGGATGGCTGGCTAAACCATAGCCAATGCGCAAACCGGCCAGCCCGTAAGCTTTGGAGAAGGTACGCAACACAATCCACGGACGCGGCTGCTCAGCCAGAACGCGCAGGCTGTCTGGATAATCCGCCTCGTTTTCGCAATATTCGAAATAAGCTTCGTCAATCACCAGAATGCAATCCTGCGGGGCGGCATCGATAATTCGGGCGAATCCTTCGCGACCCAGCATGCAGCCCACCGGGTTCGACGGATTGCTGAAAATCACCATTTTTGCAGGTGTGGAAAGCGCCCGTTCCCAGGCCTCAATATCGAACTGCTGCTGCGCGCTGACGCCCACCAGCGTGACCTCAGCCCCCATCATGCGCGGGAAAATTTCATGCAAACCAAAAGACGGGATCAGCGTGACGACGCGGTCGCCAGGGTTCAGAAAGGCCAGCGCCAGCATGTGTAAAATGTCTTCAGAACCGTTGCCGGCCACAATGTTTTCCGCGCTGACGCCCGTTTCTTCCGCCAGCACCGCACGCAATGCCGCACTAGATGCATCAGAATAAATCGCGCTGAAACGGGCATCAGCTTCAAGCGCCGCAATCACTTTCGGGCTGGCCCCCAGAGGGTTTTCATTACTCGCCAGTTTGGCGATACGGGCTGCGCCATATTTTTGCTGTACAGCGTCGGCTGAGAGCCCGGCGTTATACACGCCCAGCGCCCGTGATGCGGGCCTTGCCAGATTTTTCAGGCACTCTTTTGCTGCATCAAAAGCTGTCGGATCTGAAGCCATCTTTTACCTCGTGCTGTGAAGATTCTGTTCCCGAGTATGCCGGAAGTCCGCGCGGTTTTACGCCACTTTTTAACGCATTTTCAGATTACTTTAGAAACAAAACGGGCAGCGACCTGCGCCACTGCCCGCTGATTTTGTTCAGTTTAATTGCCGCTGTATTCATCACTTACCCTAACGGGTTTCATAACATCGGCAGGTTCAGGTCATTGCGTTCCGCACAGGCTTTAGCCTGCTCATAACCGGCATCAGCATGACGCATCACGCCGGTTGCCGGGTCATTCCACAGAACGCGCGATAGGCGTGCATCGGCCTCTTTAGTGCCGTCAGCCACAATGACCATGCCCGCATGTTGCGAGAAGCCCATGCCGACGCCGCCGCCGTGGTGCAGGCTGACCCAGGTCGCGCCGCCCGCAGTGTTGAGTAACGCATTGAGCAGCGGCCAGTCGGAAACCGCGTCGGAGCCGTCTTTCATGGCTTCGGTTTCACGGTTTGGCGAGGCCACAGAACCGGTATCCAGATGGTCACGACCAATGACAACCGGCGCTTTCAGCTCACCGTTGCGCACCATTTCGTTGAAAGCCAGCCCGGCAATATGACGCTCGCCCAGACCGAGCCAGCAGATACGCGCCGGTAAACCCTGGAAGGCGATGCGCTCGCGTGCCATATCCAGCCAGTTGATCAGGTTGGCGTTATCCGGGAACAGCTCCTTGAGTTTGGCATCCGTTTTATAGATATCTTCCGGGTCACCGGAAAGCGCTACCCAGCGGAACGGGCCTTTGCCCTCGCAGAACAGCGGACGGATATACGCAGGGACAAAGCCCGGAAAATCAAAGGCATTGGTCACGCCTTCGTCTTTCGCCACCTGACGGATATTGTTGCCATAATCCACGGTCGGAATGCCCATTGCGTGGAAATCCAGCATCGCCTGAACGTGTTTTGCCATCGAGGCTTTTGCGGCCTTCACCACAGATTGCGGATCCGATTTACGCGCTTCCTGCCATTTTTCCAGGCTCCAGCCTTCCGGCAGATAACCGTTCAGCGGGTCATGCGCCGAGGTCTGATCGGTGACGATATCCGGGCGCAAACCGCCTTCTTTCGCACGCGCAACCAGCTGCGGCATCAGTTCCGCGGCGTTGCCCAGCAGGCCGACGGAAATGGCTTTTTTCTCCGCGCAGGCTTTTTCAATCATCGCCAGCGCTTCATCAATGCTGTGCGCCTTGTAATCGACATAACGGGTGCGCAGACGGAAATCGATACGCGATTCCTGGCATTCAATCGCCAGCACGCACGCCCCGGCCAGAACGCCCGCCAGCGGTTGTGCGCCGCCCATACCGCCCAGACCGGCGGTTAAAATCCACTTGCCGCGCAGGTCGCTGTTGTAGTGCTGACGCCCCGCTTCGGCGAACGTTTCGTAAGTGCCCTGAACAATGCCCTGCGCACCAATGTAAATCCACGAACCGGCGGTCATCTGGCCGTACATCATCAGCCCGGCTTTATCCAGCTCATGGAAATGCTCCCAGTTTGCCCAGTGTGGCACGATATTGGAGTTGGCAATCAGCACGCGCGGCGCATCGGTATGGGTACGGAATACGCCGACCGGTTTGCCGGATTGAACGAGCAGCGTTTCGTCTTCACGCAGCTGGCGCAGGCTTTCCAGAATGCTTTCAAACGCGGGCCAGTTACGCGCCGCTTTACCAATCCCGCCGTAAACCACCAGATCTTCCGGGCGCTCAGCGACATCCGGATCAAGGTTGTTTTGGATCATGCGGTACGCGGCTTCAATCAGCCAGTTCTGGCAGCTCAGTTCAGTCCCGTGCGGCGCACGAACAACGCGGGCTACAGCCGTTTTTTGTGGAGCGTTCATCGTCGGTTCCTTCTCTCAAATAGGGTGTTTTCAGGTTCAAAATTTCAGGCAAAGCTTGTGTTCAGGCGAAGCTTTCGATCAAACAAAGCTTGGCAGCAGCGCTTCAATCGCCGCGGGCCAGTGTTCACGGGAAGCCCACAGACGCATCATTTCGACGTCCGGTGCCATCAGGCGATCCTTTTCAAGAAACGCGACGTTTTCACGGATGGCCTTCATTTCGTTTTCCAGCGTCACAGAGCTTTGCAGCGGACGATGGAAATCAATCCCCTGTGCGGCCGCCATGGCTTCGATGCCCACGACGACGCTGGTGTTAAAGCACATGTCCCCCAGACGGCGTGCGGCGTAAGTCGCCATTGAAACGTGGTCTTCCTGATTCGCCGACGTGGGCAGGCTGTCGACACTGCCCGGATGTGCCAGCGATTTGTTTTCTGACGCCAGCGCGGCTGCCGTCACCTGGGCAATCATGAAACCGGAGTTCACACCGCCGTCGTTCACCAGGAACGGCGGCAGGCCGGAAAGACCGGTATCGAGCAGCAGCGCCATGCGGCGTTCTGAAATCGCACCGATTTCTGCCACCGCCAGCGCGATGATGTCCGCAGCAAACGCCACCGGTTCCGCGTGGAAGTTACCGCCGGAAATCACATCACCATTTTCAGAGAAGACCAGCGGATTGTCGGAGGCGGCGTTGGCTTCGATGCGAAGAATACGCGCCGCGTGATGCAGGTTATCCAGACAAGCGCCCATCACCTGAGGCACGCAGCGGATAGAATACGGATCCTGTACACGCCCGCAATCGGCATGCGACGTGACAATGTCACTGCCTGCCAGAATAGTTG
>Ga0153981_1000214_pt1 | contig 16112 bp, 10 predicted proteins | sample TSGA065MetaG_FD_104714 | JGI IMG/M metagenome (GOLD analysis project Ga0153981, IMG submission 104714) | Attine ant fungus gardens microbial communities from Georgia, USA - TSGA065 MetaG | ecosystem: Host-associated > Fungi > Mycelium > Unclassified | place: USA: Georgia, Magnolia Springs State...
TCCGCTGCAAAGCGCGACCCCCAGCCCGACTTTGAGCGTGGCGGAAAACAGTTCACGCAGCTGAGGTTCGGCGAACACGCGGGTAAATACGCTGAACGGTGCGGAATAAGCACCGGTATCGAGATGCGGGAAAACCGCCTGTAAAATCACAAAGCTGACCGGCACGGTGACCAGCAATAACAACGCAATGCCCGTTACGCCGGGCAAAAAAGCATTTCTGTTCATGGTATTTGTCGTCGTTGTTCGGGGAGGGGAAACGGGCTGCCTTCGCAGCCCGTGACTGACTTACTGCTGACCGAACAGTTTTGCGAAACGCTCGAGCACTTCTTTGCGCGACGCCGAGGCCTGGGAGGCTTCCGGCAACAGTTTCAGCGATTTAAACAACGGACGTTTGGCGTCGATATCGGTGCGTGCGGGCATCAGCCACGCATCGGCTACCAGTTTCTGGCCTTCAGGCGAAAGCGCGTAATCGATAAACGCTTTGGCTTCTTTCTGCTGCTGGCTGGATTTGAGGATCATCATCGGACGCGGGGCGATCACGGTACCGCTGACCGGGAAAATCACCTTGACGGATTCGCCGTCCTGCACACTGGCGTAAGAGACATAATCCACCGCGCCAAACACCGCGGCTTTCGCGCCCTGCAACACTGGCGTCAGCGCCTGTGCGTTTGGCCCGGCGATAATCATGCCGTTGGCTTTCAGATCCTCAAACAGCTTCCACGCCTGCTGTGCGTGGGCATTTTGTAACCCGATCAGCAAATCCAGCGACGCACCGGAAAGCGAAGGGTCAGGCGTGGTCACTTTGTCTTTAAATTCCGGTTTGGCTAAATCGCCCCAGTCTTTTGGCTCAGTGGTACCACTTTTGGTGTTCCACACGATGCCCAGCGCGGAAATTCCCTGCGCGACGTAGTAAGGCGTTTTGAATTGCGCCGGAACCTGCTCTGCGTTCGGGCTTTGATATTCCAGCAGCCAGCCGCGTTTTTCGAGATCGGTTGCGGTATCCCAGGATGCGGAGATAAGAACGTCAGCGCGCGGATTGGCCTGTTCGGCGTCCAGGCGGGCCATCACTTTGCCGGTGGTGGCCTGGAAAACATCCACTTTCACGCCGGTTTGTTTTTCATAACCTGCCGCCAGTTTTTTTGCCAGAGAACCCGGCCCGGCGGTGTAGAGCGTCAGCGCCTGCGCGCTGCCTGCTGCCATTGCGAGAGAAAGAGTCATTGCGGTCATTACGCCTGTTTTAGTACGGGAAAACGTTGTGCTGTTCTTACGAAAAGTGCTGACTGTGCGGTTCATCATTTTTATCCCATCAGAGGTTAAGCAACAAAAGGTGAAATTCCGGAAGGATCAATCGTGTCAATACGGGCGATCGTGCCCTTGTCCATACGGGCAATACGATGGGCGAGCGCGTGGGCTTCGTGCTGATCGTGCGTGACGTAAACCGCGGTGGTGCCGAGCTGGCGCAACAACACCGCCATTTCTTCACACAGGCTTTCGCGCAAATCGCGGTCGAGATTCGACAGCGGTTCATCAAACAGCAGGATGCGGGGTTCGGCGACGATGGCGCGGGCCAGTGCCACACGTTGTTGCTGCCCGCCGGAGAGCTCAGAAGGGCGGCGCGAGACAAAATCCGCCAGCCCGACGCGTTCCAGTGCCGCCATCACTTTTTTCTGCTGCGCCGCGCCACGAATTCCGCGCATCTGCAACGGAAACCCGACGTTCTGGCGAACGGTCATGTGTGGCCAGAGCGCGTAATCCTGAAACGCCATGCCGAGATTACGTTTTTCCGGCGGCAGACTGAACGAGCCACTGGCGACGATTTCGCCGTCGAAACTGATCTGCCCCGATGCGGGATGCAGTAAGCCCGCCAGCATTTTCAGCAGCGTACTTTTCCCGCAGCCCGAAGGGCCGAGCAGGGCGAGGATCGTGCCTTCCGGCACCGATAAATTGACGTGATTGAGTACCGGGTTGCTCCCGAAGAAATGGGAAACCTGATGGATAGCGATAGCGGGACAGGTGCGCGACGGCGCATTCCCGCCGGTATGAGCTGGAATGATCATGGTTGTACTATCCTCTTTGGGACTTATTAGTGGAGGTGAGGGTAAAGGGGGAATGTGACCGGGGTGTGACACCTTTTAGAAAGGTGACCAAATTGCCTTTGCAGGCGGCTTACGGATGACCGGGAATATTTCGGTTTTTCACGTGCGGTGACCGCTCAGCGTCTGGTGCCGAAACCGACCAAAGAGGGCTATGACGAGCCCTCTTTGGAATCTCCGCGTCTTTTTACAACACGCGCTATCGCCGGGCCGACGGACATGTTCTGGAACAATCTAATGTGGCGCGAAATCTTGCCACTGCGCGGTTCCTTCCCCGAGGGCTTCGGGCCATTAGTCTCGAACCCTCAGTCAGCAAAATTTTTGAGCGCGCCATCTAAACTTTCTCAAAAATAACAACGAGTTGGTTTACTCCGTCCCCTCGTGAGAGGGGAAGGAGTAAATAAAAACCAGCCAGCATCCATCTTTCGGATTACATAGCCCGTGGCCGCTTTCAAAAATCACGCTGGAAGGAGAGGTGGAAAACCGCGTATCTTTTCGCGCGGTTTGTAATCCGACTGGAAGGAACCGCGCAGCGGCGGGATTTTGCGGCAACAGCAAAAGTCCCTGAAACATTGCCAGCCAGCGAAGCGCTTGTTGGAAAAAGCGTGGAGGATTCGAAAGGAGGAAGAGCACTTTCCTCCTTTGGGCGGTTTCGGCGCAGCGCGTTAAGTGATCACCGCACGTGAAAAACCGAAATGTTTTCGATCTGCTTTAGCAGTGTAAGCCGCCATTGCAGCGGCCTTCTGCAAGCAAATCAGCGACTGCACAATTTGTAATAAACTTCATTCCACCGGATCTGATTCTTGAAGTCCGCCAGTGTCGTATCGTTATCAATCACCAGCAACTCAATCCCGGACAGCTCCGCATACAACCGCAGTGCATCGATATCCAGCGCCTGAGAGAACACCGTGTGGTGCGCGCCGCCGCCGAGGATCCAGGCTTCAGCCGCCGTTGCCAGAGAAGGCTGGGCTTTCCAGATTGCACGGGCGACCGGCAGTTTTGGCAGCGGATGTGGCTGCTCGATGGTATCCACCTGATTGACCAGCAGACGGAAGCGATCGCCCATGTCGATGACGCTGGCATTGACCGCCGGGCCTGCCGGGGTGGAGAAAATCAGACGCGCCGGATCAGCTTTGCCGCCTATGCCGAGGTATTGCGCATCCAGCAGCGGTTTTTCTTCTTTGGCAATCGACGGGCACACTTCCAGCATGTGCGAGCCAACCACCAGATCGTTGCCCGGCTTGAAGTTGTAGGTGTAATCTTCCATGAACGACGTGCCGCCTTTCAGGCCGCTGGCCATCACTTTCATGATGCGCAGCAGGGCCGCGGTTTTCCAGTCGCCTTCGCCGCCAAAGCCGTAGCCTTTTTGCATCAGACGCTGTACCGCCAGCCCCGGCAGTTGTTTCATGCCGTGCAGATCTTCAAAGTTGGTGGTGAATGCGCCGAATTTCCCCTGCTCCAGGAAACGGGTCATCCCCAGTTCGATTTTTGCTGCGTCCAGCAGGTTTTCACGACGTTCGCCGTTGAGTTTCACGGCATCCGTCAGGCGGTAAGTGGATTCATACTCTTCCACCAGCGTATTGATATCGCCTTTGCTGACTTCGTTGATGACGCTGACCAGATCGCCGATACCATAGGCACTGATGCTGTAGCCGAACTGGATTTGCGCGGCCACTTTATCGCCTTCGGTCACCGCCACTTCACGCATGTTGTCGCCAAAACGCGCCACTTTCAGATGCTGGCTTTCATTCTTCGCCGCGGCAACGCGCATCCACTGAGCGATGCGGCGGTGCGATTCGCCATCCTGCCAGTGACCGGCGACCACGGAATGTTGCTGACGCATGCGCGCGCCGATGAAACCGAATTCACGGCCGCCGTGTGCGGTCTGGTTCAGGTTCATGAAGTCCATGTCCATGGAATCCCACGGAATTTCAGCATTGAACTGTGTATGGAACTGCAACAGCGGTTTATGCAGGATGCTCAGACCGGCAATCCACATTTTGGCCGGAGAGAATGTGTGCAGCCAGGTAATCAGGCCGACGCAGGAATTCGCATAGTTAGCTTCGCGGCAAAGTGCGGTGATTTCGTCCGGCGTGGTGACCAGCGGTTTGAGCACCAGTTTGACCGGCAATCCGGCTTCTGCGTTCAGGCCATTGACTACCTTCTCGGCGTTCTCTTTTACCTGACGTAACGTTTCCGGCCCGTACAGATGCTGACTGCCAATAGCGAACCACACTTCGAGATGTTTAAACGCGTCCATTAATCACTCCTGAATTTCAGATGTTTGAAAAAACCGTTTTCGAAAAAAATAGTCAGTGTGCTGTCTTCGCTGCAAACAGCGGTTCAGTGGTTGCACACCATTGCTGATAACGTTCGTACAGGCGCTGGTATTGTTCGACGCGCTGCGGATCAGGCAGCAACGTGCGTTCGATGCTGCACGCCATTTTTTCCTGGGCGGCAGGGACGTCTTTGAATTCCCCGGCGGCGACGGCAGCAAAGATGGCGGCACCCAGCGCGCAGCACTGATCGGAGGCGACAATCTGCAACGGACGGTTCATGGCGTCGGCACAAACCTGCATGATGACCGGCGATTTACGGGCAATACCGCCGAGCGTGAGAACGTTTTCAACCGGAATGTCCTGTTGTTCGAAACACTCCATAATCGCGCGTGCACCAAAGGCGGTGGCCGCAATGAAACCGCCGAACAGTTCCGGTGCTTCGGTGCCGAGATTGATGTCAGTAATGACGCCTTTCAGACGCTGATTGGCAAACGGTGTCCGGCGTCCGTTAAACCAGTCGAGGACCAGCGGCAGGTGATCCAGCTTCGGATTGGCGGCCCACGCGGCGGTCAGATCGGGCAGCAGATTTTTTTGCAAGGCGGTGAGTTGTTCTTTCAGTTCCGGATGCGCCTTAGCGGCCTGAATCAGCGGCCAGCTCAGCAGGCGGCTGAACCACGCGTACATATCGCCAAACGCGGATTGTCCGGCTTCCATGCCGATCATCTCCGGCACCACGCTGCCTTCCACCTGACCACAAATTCCGGCGATGGCGCGGTCGTTTACCCGTTCTTTATCGGCAATCAGGATGTCGCAGGTGGAGGTACCGATCACTTTGACCAGCGTGTAAGGCTGTGCGCCCGCGCCGACTGCGCCCATATGGCAGTCGAATGCGCCGCCGGAAAGCACGACGGAGGCGGGCAGGCCGAGGCGTTCTGCCCATTCAGACGTCAGCGTGCCGACAGCCTGTTCAGCGGTGACGGTGTTGGTAAACAGCGGATAAGGCAGGTGTTCAACCAGCAAAGGATCGAGCGCGGCGAAGAAATCTTTCGGCGGCAGGCCGCCCCACGACGGATGCCAGAGCATTTTGTGTCCGGCGCTGCAACGGCCACGTACGACTTTATCCGGCGCGGTGGTGCCGGAAAGCAGGGCGGGCACCCAGTCGCATAATTCCACCCAGGAGGCGGCGGCTTTGGTGACAGCAGGGTCGGCGCGGGAAACATGGAGAATTTTGGCCCAGAACCATTCGGAGGAGTAAACGCCACCGATATAGCGGGAATAGTCGGGGAAATCACCGCTGCGGCACAGACGGTTAATTTCTTCGGCTTCTTCTATCGCCGTGTGATCTTTCCATAACACGAACATGGCGTTCGGGTTTTCGGCGAACTCAGGATTCAGCGCCAAAATGTTGCCGTCTTTATCGACCGGCGCGGGTGTTGAACCGGTGGAATCCACGCCGATACCGACCACGCGCGCTGCGCGTTCGTTGCCAAGACGTTGTACGACGTTTTTAATCGCCTGTTCCATCGCTTCAATATAATCAAGGGGATGGTGGCGGAACTGATTTATTGCCGCATCACAGTAACGGCCCTCATTCCAGCGCGGGTAGTAAACCACGTCGGTTTCCATTTCGGCACCGGTCTGACAATCAACGGCCAGTGCGCGGACGGAATCGCTGCCAAAATCAAGACCAAGAGCAATCGCACCTTGCGTCATTCTTTCTCACTCCTTCAGGTTTGCCGTAGTCATTACGGCGGCGAATCGAATTGCTCTAACAGTAGGAGGATGGCAAAAAGTGAGTGAGGAGGCGTTAGCTGGAAGTATGCACAAATCTGCTCCCCATGATGTTTCTGTGAGGTTGGTCAAATGTTAGTGTTTGGCTAAAATCGCTATATCTATGTACAAACCTGCTGTTTTCCCGCCGTGTGATAGCGCTCTACATTCCGCTGCAAAATTACCGCTAAAACTTACTGCGTCTTACAACAGAGCGTGACGCAAATCCGCTATATACCGGACTTCGCCGCGCTCTGATTTTGTTTCCTTACGCCAATGATAACGTTTTCATGATTGCGGACAGCCACCCGGATTAAGGCCGGAATCGTGAAAAACAACAATAAAAGTCGGAGAACATCATGCATAAATTCACTAAGGCGCTGGCGGCGGTCGGGTTAGCGGCTGTTATGTCACATTCAGCTATGGCAGCAGACAATCCGAAGCTGGGTTTTCTGGTTAAACAACCGGAAGAACCGTGGTTCCAGACTGAATGGCGGTTCGCTGATAAGGCCGGTAAAGACCTGAATTTCGAGGTCATTAAAATTGCCGTGCCGGATGGCGAAAAAACGCTGAATGCCATCGACAGCCTGGCGGCGAACGGCGCGAAAGGGTTTGTTATCTGTACGCCGGATCCGCGTCTGGGGCCTGCCATCATGGCCAAAGCCCGCAGCTATGACATGAAAGTGATCCAGGTGGATGACCAGTTTGTGAATGCCAAAGGCAAACCGATGGAAGAAGTGCCATTGGTCATGATGGCGGCGACCAAAATCGGCGAACGTCAGGGGCAGGAACTGTATAAGGAAATGCAAAAACGCGGCTGGAAAGTGGCTGATACCGGCGTAATGGCGATTACCGCGGATGAGCTGGATACCGCACGCCGCCGCACCAGCGGTTCTATGGATGCGCTGAAAGCCGCCGGTTTCCCTGAAAAACAAATCTATAAAGTGCCGACAAAATCCAACGATATCCCGGGCGCACTGGACGCCGGTAACTCCCTGCTGGTGCAACATCCTGAAGTGAAAAACTGGCTGATTATCGGCATGAACGACAACACCGTTCTGGGTGGCGTGCGTGCAACAGAAGGTCAGGGCTTTAAAGCGGCGAACGTGATCGGCATCGGCATCAACGGGGTTGACGCGGTGAATGAGCTGTCAAAAAGCGCGCAAACCGGCTTCTACGGTTCCCTGTTACCGAGCCCGGATATCCACGGTTACAAAAGTATCCAGATGCTGAATGAGTGGGTGACCAAAGGTGTTGAACCGCCGAAATTCACCGAAGTGACCGACGTTGTGCTGATCACCCGCGACAATTTCAAAGAAGAGCTGAAGAAGAAAGGCTTAATGTAACTTTTGCCTGATCTGAATTGAGTTACTGCACCACGGACGACGGTTAAGAAGTGCGACTGTTTTCTGTGGTGCAGTAATCGGTTTGAAATCCTTCACATATTTTTCCAGGTAGCCACTATGACTCAGCAATCTTCAAACAAGACGCCTTTGCTGACACCGTCGCTGACGGAGTTTGATGCGGCCACGCCGTATCTGGAATTCCATGACATTGGCAAAACTTTTCCGGGCGTGAAAGCGCTGGACGGTATTTCATTCAATTGTTACGCCGGACAAATCCATGCGCTGATGGGCGAGAACGGCGCGGGGAAATCCACGCTGCTGAAAATCCTCAGCGGAAACTACCAGCCGTCGCAGGGCAACATTCACATCAAAGGCCAGCCGGTGGCATTTAACAACACCACCGATGCGCTCGATGCCGGTGTGGCGATCATTTATCAGGAACTGCATCTGGTGCCGGAAATGACGGTGGCAGAGAACATTTATCTCGGGCAGTTACCGAGTAAACACGGGTTCGTGAACCGCAAATTGCTGCGCTATGAAACCAAAATCCAGCTGGAACATCTCGGGCTGGATATCGACCCGGACACGCCGCTGAAATATCTCTCCATCGGCCAGTGGCAGATGGTGGAAATTGCGAAAGCGCTGGCGCGTAACGCCAAAATCATTGCGTTCGACGAACCGACCAGCTCGCTGTCTGCCCGTGAAATTGAACAATTGTTCCGCGTTATCCGCGAGTTACGTGCCGAAGGGCGCGTCATTTTGTATGTTTCACACCGTATGGAAGAAATTTTTGCATTAAGTGACGCTGTCACTGTTTTCAAAGATGGCCGTTACGTGCGGACCTTCGACGACATGACGCAGGTCGATAACAGCAAGCTGGTGCAGGCTATGGTCGGCCGCAATCTGGATGATATCTACGGTTACGCGCCGCGTCCGCACGGCGAAATCCGTCTGGAACTGGACGACGTTAAAGCACCAGGCGTGAGAACGCCGGTCAGCCTGACCGTGCGTCAGGGGGAAATTGTCGGTCTTTTCGGGCTGGTCGGCGCAGGGCGCAGCGAGCTGATGAAAGGCCTGTTCGGCGGCACGCGCATTACCGGCGGCACCGTCAGGCTGGACGGCGAAGCACTGAATATCCGCAAACCGGCTGACGCCATCCGCCTCGGCATTATGCTGTGCCCCGAAGACCGCAAGGCCGACGGCATCATTCCGGTGCATTCGGTGCGCGACAATATCAACATCAGCGCCCGCCGCAAAACGGTGAAAGCGGGGTGCCTGATCAACAACGCCTGGGAAGCCAAAAATGCGCGCAAGCATATCGAAGCGCTGAACATCAAAACCCCGAGCGACCAGCAGCTGATCATGAACCTTTCCGGCGGTAATCAGCAAAAAGCCATTCTTGGCCGCTGGCTGTCGGAAGAAATGAAGGTCATTTTGCTCGACGAACCGACGCGCGGTATTGATGTCGGCGCCAAGCATGAAATCTACAACGTGATTTACTCACTGGCGAAACAGGGCATTGCCGTGCTGTTTGCGTCCAGTGATTTACCGGAAGTGCTGGGTCTGGCGGACAGAATTGTGGTGATGCGCGAAGGCGCCATCTCCGGCGAACTGTTGCACGACGACGCTACTGAAGAAAAAGCGCTGGGGCTCGCCATGTTGCGGACGCCAGATCTTGACTCTGCCCCTGACGCTGCCTGACTGAGGAGCAAAAATATTATGTCGAGTATGACAACCAATTCAGCCAAACCGGATCAACCTTCTGCTGCGTCGCGCAGCGGACAAGGCCTGATGCGAATCTGGGACAGCTACGGCATGCTGGTGGTCTTCGCCGTGCTGTTTCTCGCCTGTACGATTTTTGTGCCGAACTTCAGTTCCTTCATCAACATGAAAGGGCTGGGGCTGGCGATTTCAATGTCCGGTATGGTGGCCTGCGGAATGTTGTTCTGTCTGGCATCCGGCGACTTCGACCTGTCCGTCGCCTCGGTGATTGCCTGCGCCGGTGTTACCACGGCAGTGGTCATCAACATGACCGAAAGCCTGTGGATTGGCGTCGCTGCCGGTTTGCTGCTCGGAATGCTGACCGGTTTGCTCAACGGTTTTGTTATCGCCCGTCTGAAAATCAACGCGCTGATCACCACACTTGCCACCATGCAGATTGTGCGCGGTCTGGCGTACATCATTTCTGACGGTAAAGCGGTCGGTATCGAAGACGAACGTTTCTTCGCGCTCGGCTATGCCAACTGGTTCGGGCTGCCCGCGCCAATCTGGCTGACGGTCGGCTGTCTGATTATCTTTGGCCTGCTGCTCAACAAAACCACGTTTGGCCGCAACACGCTGGCGATTGGCGGTAATGAGGATGCGGCGCGGCTGGCGGGTGTGCCGGTCGTTCGTACTAAAATTATCATCTTTGTGCTTTCCGGGCTGGTGTCGGCGGCGGCGGGGATCATTCTGGCTTCGCGAATGACCAGCGGCCAGCCGATGACGTCGCTGGGCTTTGAACTGATCGTTATCTCTGCCTGCGTGCTGGGCGGCGTGTCGCTGAAAGGTGGCATCGGTAAAATTTCTTACGTGGTGTCGGGGATCCTGATCCTGGGCACGGTAGAAAATGCCATGAACCTGCTGAACATTTCTCCGTTCTCGCAATATGTCGTACGTGGTCTGATCCTGCTGGCGGCAGTCATCTTCGACCGCTACAAACAGAAAGCTAAAAAGACGGTTTAACCCTGTTCTGTGATAACGCTTTCACAGCTTTACCCCACGGCATTTAACGCTCTCATCGGTTAAATGCCGTAAAAACGCGTGGTTGTTCACAAATTAGTAACCTTTACTGGCAGCGTTTTCACCGCCGATTAGAATAGATGAAAAGTCCATAGCCCAGTGAAGTTTCAGGAGGTTCGATGTATCACCGTATGATTCAGGATCAGCAGCAAAATCCGCTGTTACCGGGTTACAGTTTCAACGCCTATCTGGTCGCCGGTATGACACCGATCCTCGCTGACGGGCCACTGGATTTCGCCATCGATCGTCCGGGCGGGATGAAAGGTTACATTCTTAACCTGACGGTCAAAGGGCAGGGGAAAGTCTTTGACGGTGAAGATACGTTTTACTGCAATCCCGGTGATTTGTTGTTGTTCCCGCCGAAAGCGCGCCATTTATACAGCCGCTCGGCCAATGCCGATTCCTGGTATCACCGCTGGGTGTATTTCCGCCCGCGCGCCTACTGGGCTGACTGGCTGGAATGGCATACCAAGACCCGCGACGTAGGGCGTCTTTCTTTACCGAACAACACTTTATTGCTGGAGTTCGACCGCCTTTTTGCCAATATTGAGCAAACCCAAAAATCAGGTCGTCGTTTCTGCGAAGAATTAGGGATGAATCTGCTGGAACGCCTGTTGCTGCGTGCCATGGAAGAAGATCCGCAGAGTCCACAAAAGATTATGGACCCGCGCGTCATTGAAGCCTGCCAGTTTATTACCGGCAATCTGGCCGGAGAACTGCGCATTGACGAAGTTGCGCGCCACGTTTGCCTGTCACCTTCACGGCTGGCGCATTTATTCCGCGAACAGGTCGGTATCAATATTCTGCGCTGGCGTGAAGATCAGCGGGTGATCCGCGCCAAACTGCTGTTACAAACTACCCAGGAATCCATTGCGACGATTGGCCGCGTGGTGGGATATGACGATCAGTTGTATTTCTCGCGTGTTTTCCGCAAGCGGGTAGGGGTGAGCCCGAGTGATTTCCGCCGACGCAGCGTGGAGATCAACTATCCGGCTAAACCGTACAGATCGCAGCCGTGGCCGGAGCAGGAAAACGCCGTGGCCTATCATTTTTGAGTTTTGCAGAGTGGGCCGTTGCAAAAGGGGCGGCCGTTTAAGGTCACCAAGACCTTGGGTTGCCACCCAAGCGGGCTTAAGGTCAAGACCGTGGGCGTCGGCCCACACCGACCAAAGACCCGGTAACGCGCGGGCCTCTGGACTCCGCGCTTTTTTCACTGCGCGCTATCGCGGGTGTGACGGACATGTTCTGACGCAATCGTGCGTGGCGCAAATCCAGGTGCTTCGCATTGCCTTCTCTCGGTCTTCGAGCCTATGGTCTCGAAGCCGCTCCGTTCAGCTGAATTTTGAGCACGCCAATAAACTTATCTAAAAGATAAATCCATTCCATTTTTGAATTTAAGATCGTGCGGGCGATTCAGAAAGCTTGCTGAATGAGAGGTTGCAGACCTGAGGCTGCAATCCCGAAATGAAGGCACCGCGCAGCGGCAAGCTTTCCAGCCTGTCACTGCAGTCACTGAAACATAGCCAGCGAGCGTTAGCACGTGTTGAAAAAGCGAAGGGAGATCCAAGAGGGAAAAAGCATTTTTCCCTCTTGGTCGGTTTCAGCGCGAAAGGCCGAGTGATAACCGTTATTAAGAAACCGAAATTATCTCAGCCGGAAGTTAATTTATCCCGCGAGTTTACTCGGCAAAGAAGCTCTGTTTCAATGCCCGCTCCACACCCCGCAGCTCTGCTAATCCGCGTAAGCGGCCAATCGCCGAATATCCCGGATTGGTTTTTTTATGCAAATCATCCAGCATCTGATGGCCGTGATCCGGACGCATCGGGATTGCGCGCAGGTTACCGGCTTTGCGGCGGGTTTGCTCTTCGGTCAGAATCGCTTTGATAACTGCAACCATGTCCACGTCGCCGTCCAGATGATCGGCTTCGTGGAAGCTGCCAGGGACTTCTTCGCGCTGCGTGGCGCGCAGATGGATGAAGTGAACACGGTCGGCGTAGGTCGTCATCATCTTCACTAAATCATTGTCTTCGCGAACGCCGTATGAACCGGTGCAGAAACAGAAACCGTTGTGGATGCTGTCGACGGCTTCTTTCAGCCACTGCATATCTTCAATGGTGGAGATAATGCGCGGCAGGCCGAGGATAGGGCGCGGAGGATCGTCCGGGTGAACCGCCAGACTGATCCCACACTGCTCGGCTACCGGCACGATGCTGCGCAGGAAGTGCGCCATGTTTTCGCGCAGTTTGGCTTTATCGATGCCGTCGTAAGTGGCGAGACGCGCACGGAACTGATCCAGCGTATAGCCTTCTTCCGCGCCCGGTAAACCGGCAATAATGTTAGACACCAGCTGGTCTTTTTCCGCCTGTGTCATCGCAGCAAAGTAATCCGCAGCCTGTTTTTGCTCTTCCGCGCTGTAATCGGATTTAGCGCCTTCACGTTTCAGAAGATGCAATTCGAAAGCGGCGAACGCGATGTGGTCAAAACGCAGGGCGCGGGAACCGTCCGGCAGTAAATAACCCAGATCCGTGCGCGTCCAGTCCAGAACCGGCATGAAGTTGTAGCAGACCGTATCGATGCCGCATTCCGCCAGGTTACGGATAGATTGCTGATAATTGGCGATGTGCTTCTCAACATCTCCGCTGCGGGTTTTGATTTCCTCATGCACCGGAATACTTTCTACCACTGACCACACCAGACCTTTCGCTTCCAGCTGTGCCTGACGTTTTTTGATTTCATCCACCGGCCAGACTTCACCGTTCGGGATATGGTGCAGGGCGGTCACCACGCCGGTCGCGCCAGCCTGACGCACATCATCGAGTGAAACCGGATCATTCGGGCCGTACCAACGCCAAGTCTGTTCCATGTGTTTTCCTTAAAAGTGTTATCTGACATCTGAATGTAGTTGACGCATGGCCGGTGATAAGTTCAATCTTAATGCGCGGTCTGGTCAGGTGGTCTGCTGGTCAGGCCATCAGACCGACATATGATTCAGCATCGAACCGATCATTAATGTGATCGGGATAACAGATTTGGGATCCAGCACCTGCATGGAGAAAATAATGGATTTGCCGACCCTGAAAGTCGAAAGGCTCTATCGCCAGATTTCTAATGTACTGATTAATTGCATTAATACCGGCCAGTTCGCGCCGGGAGCGATGATCCCTTCAGAGCGCGATCTGGCCAAACAGCTGGGCGTCAGCCGTTCTTCCATCCGCGAGGCGCTGATTGCGCTGGAGATCACCGGCTGGGTGGAAATCCGCACAGGCACCGGCGTTTACGTCAACGACCCGCTCCCGCAAGCGCCCCCCGCTACGCCGGTGATGACGTCGGAAGAAGAGTTCAGCCTGCAATCGCTGGTCAGGGCGCGGCAGATTTACGAATCAATGACCGCCGAACTGGCCGCGCTGAACGGCACGGACGATCAGCGGGCCAAACTGAAAGAAATCGCCGATGAGCTAAATAGCCTGAATGCCAACAACGACGCGTTTCTGGAAGCCGACCGTCGGTTTCATCTGATGATTAGCGAAATGACCGGCAACGAAGTCCTGCACGACATGATGGGATACCTGTGGGACAAACGCCGTTCCCGCCGGTTTATGCGGCTTGAAAGCCATTACACCGAAGTCGATTTCGCCCGTGAAATGAATGCTGACCATCAGGGGATTTTGGACGCCATTCTGGCGAAAGATGGTGCAGGGGCGAAGGCAAGAATGAGCCGGCATTTACAGCATGTGTATGACCAGTTATTTGCGGAATGACAGTGTCAATGCCGGACACAGGCGGCTTTTAAATTCAAAACCAACACCTTGGGCTCGCCGCCCAAACTGGCCCAGAGGACGCGTAAGCGCGCGCCCTCTGGACTCCCGCGCTTCTTCACTGCGCGCTGTCGCTCGCTGGCTATGTTTCAGTTACCTCTCTGACAGGCTGGAAATCTTGCCGCTGCGCGGTGCCTTCATTTCGGGATTGCAGCCTCAGGTCTGCAACCTCTCATTCAGCAAGCTTTCTGAATCGCCCGCACGTTCTTAAATCCAAAGACAGACTGTTTTTCATCTTTTATATAAGTTTATTGGCGTGCTCAAAATTCAGCTGAACGGAGCGGCTCCGAGACCATAGGCTCGAAGACCGAGAGAAGGCAGTGCGAAGCACCTGGATTTGCGCCACTCACTATTGCTGCGGAACATGTCCGTCGTACCTGCGACAGCGCGGAGTGATAAAGCGCGGAGTCCAGAGGCCCGCGCGTTACCGGGTCTCTGGTCGGTGTGGGCCGACGCCCACGGTCTTGACCTTAAAGCCAGTTTGGGAGCTGAGGGTGTGGGCGGCGAGCCCACAAACAAATCGTCAGCTCGGGTACGGCACCCAGCTTCCGCCATTTAACCGGATATAAATTTTCCCCTGATATTCCATCACCACCGAGTTTTCATTCTCTGAAACCAGCGGAGTCTGCGGCAGGTTGGAGGCGAAGGTTTTCCAGTCCATCGTCGGGCTGGTGAAGACTTTGCCATCAACAGCGCGGGAAACCATTTCGGAAATCGCCATGTAGCTGCTCGGGTCGTCGATTTTCATCGGTGTTGAAGCGTGCTGCGCCTGCATACCGAAGAATTTCACGCCGACCGGGATGTGCGTAATGCCCGGACTCGGGATGTCGCGCAGGCCGGAAATCTGCATCTTATCGCCGACCAGCGCCGCGCCGTGTTCCGGCACAACGACCAGCATCACTTTACGACCAGATTTCTCCAGCTGATCCATAAAGGTATTGAGCTGGCTAAGCAGGGTCTGTGCACGGTTATGGTAATCCGCGCCCTTGTTGCTGCCCACATAACGGTTGCCATCGTGCAGGGGGATCAGGTTGAAAAAGGTGGCGGTACGCGCCGTGCCTGCTTTTTCCTGATTTTCCAGCCAGCGGGAGAACAACTGCCCGTCGTTGAAAATCGGTGAGCCGTCGAATGACGTGAGTTCATAACCCAGACCGGCCTGTGACATCAGCGGAGCTTTCATATCAGCATCGTCACGCAGATTGCCGATGTAATTACCAAACACGCCCGTGTGGTCCATCGCCAGCTGATTGGTGAAGCCCAGACGTGCCAGATCGTCAAAAAGATAACATTGCTGACCGGCAGGCTGGTAAAGATTGTGGTGCGATGTCTGGCCGCAGCTGGCGCGCAGCAGGCGAATCGACGCCGGGCCGCTGTAGGCAGTCGCTGAGTTGAAATTGCTGAACACGAAATCGAAACGTGACCACAGCGGAGAGCTGGAGAGATTCACGGCGTCCAGATCCGACCAGGCCAGCGAACAGATGTTGATGACCAGAAGGTCGAAAGGCTGGGCATCCGCAGGCAGCGCATCCGGGAACTTCGTCGCCTTGCGGCTTTCGTTCTGGTAGAACTGCTCGAGATAAGCACTCAGATTGGCATTGGTCGGCGGGCCGTTAACGGTGTTGTCACCGGCAGGCTGCGCCGAAGTGGCAGCGGTCACGGCAGGGGTGTTTTGTGCCACCGCGGCCGCCGGAGAATGCGCGAAAAACGGTGTAATCATCCCGCTCAGATTCACCCACAGCAGTGCGATAACCGTGAACGTGGTCAGGCGCACCCACTGAGAAATAAACAGATAACCTACCAGCAGCGCAAAGCCGACGGCAATCCACTGCCAGTTTATAAAGCGGTCTGCCAGTTCAAGCAGATAGCTCACGCTGAAACCGGCGACGTCCGCGCCCTGATTCATAATTGAGCGCCAGCCCGGCAGCCAGGTGTCGTGGTACAACAGCGCCAGACCAAACGGCAGGGCCATCCACTGACGCCAGCGATGCAGACGCAGCGAAGGCAACGGGAATAATAATACGGCGGCAA
>Ga0153981_1000216_pt1 | contig 16000 bp, 13 predicted proteins | sample TSGA065MetaG_FD_104714 | JGI IMG/M metagenome (GOLD analysis project Ga0153981, IMG submission 104714) | Attine ant fungus gardens microbial communities from Georgia, USA - TSGA065 MetaG | ecosystem: Host-associated > Fungi > Mycelium > Unclassified | place: USA: Georgia, Magnolia Springs State...
AGCCGCAAGACTTTCCGAAGAAACGCCTGCCGCACGCGCTGCCGTCTGATTCACCCGCAGCGTTATTACCCGCTCGGGCTCTCCGGCGGTCAGATTCACTTCGCGCGTAACCGGAACCTCACCCAGCGTGGCAGCGAGATGTTGGGCGATCTGTCTGACCTGCGCATAGTCCGGGCCGCTGACGCGATATTTTACCGGCCACCCGACCGGCGGGCCGAGTTCCAGCGGGGAAACGCGCGTGGTAATGTCGCTGAAATCACGGGCTAAAATGGCCTCAAGCTGTGCGCGAAGCTTGTCACGGTCTTCCAGATTTTTGGCGACAATGACCAGCTGCGCCGTATTCTCGTTATCCAGTAACACATCCATCGGCAGATAAAAGCGCGCAGCCCCCGATCCGACATAATCCGAATAGTGATCGACATTCCGGTTACCTTGCAGCGCACGTTCCAGGCGTTCAGTTTGCCGCGCGGTTTCTGTCCAGGAAGCATTCGCGGGAAGCGTGAGACTCACCAGTAATTCCGGCCGGTCGGAGGCGGGGAAAAATTCCCCCTGCATAAACGTCGTCGCATACATCGCCATCGCCAGCAACAGACAGGCAATACTCAGCGTGCCCCACCGGTGAAGCAGCACATAATTCAGCAGACGCAGGTAGAAACGCATTAACCGGCCACGCTTTTCACCGTGCGATGCAAGCTTTGCGGGTAAAATCCACGTCCCGATCAGCGGCGAAAAAAGAATGGCGACCACCCAGGAACACAGCAACGCGATAAGCACCACGGCGAACAGGGAGTAACAATATTCACCGGCGCTTGAGGCCGCGAAGCCCACCGGAATAAAACCGGCAATCATCACCAGAGTGCCGGTAAGCATCGGGAATGCCGTCGTTTCAAAAGCGTAAGTGGCGGCGCGCCAGGCCGAATCTCCCGCCTCGATACGCGACACCATCGCTTCAACGGTGATCATCGCGTCATCCACCAGTAACCCGAGCGCAATGATCAGCGCGCCCAGAGAAATGCGCTGTAACCCGATTCCCGCCAGCATCATGCCGATGAACGTCATGGCCAGAACCACCGGAATGGCCGCCGCCACAACCAGCCCGGCGCGGGTGCCGAGTGAAACAAAAGAGACGGCTAATACAATGAAAACGGATTCAATCAGCACCCGGATAAAGCTGCTGACGGCCTGTGAAACCACCGCTGACTGATCGGCCACTTTGACCATTTCAATGCCGTGCGGGAGGCGCGTGCGGATGTCCGCCATCCGGTCATTGAGCGCTTTGCCAAAGGACAGCATATTCCCGGCGGAAGCCATAGAAATCGCCAGCCCGATAGCGGGTTGCCCGTTAACACGAAATTCGGGTGCAGGCGGCTCGGCATCCTGACGGCTTATCGTCGCGATATCCGTCAGCGGAATGTAGCGCCCGGCGATGTGCAGCGTCACCGCCTGCAAACTTTGCTCAGACGTCAGGGAGCCGCTTACGCGCAGGGCGATATTTTCACGATCGCTGCGCAAAACACCCGCAGGTTCGACCGCATTTTGCGCTTTCAGGGCGTCGGTGACCTGCTGCAAATCAATGCCCATCCCGGCGAGCTGCGCGGGCGAAAACGCAATCACAATGTTTTCTTCCTGAATGCCCAGCAGGCGGGTTTTGCCGATGTCCGGCAGCGACATCAGGCTGCGGCTGATGTCTTCCACGCGGTCGCGCAGTTCACGCGGCGAGTAACCCTCAGCGGTAAACCCATAAATCGTGCCAAACGTATCATCGAACTCATCGTTGACCGACGGCCCCTGCACGCCTGCGGGCAGCGACGGGGCGATATCCTGCATTTTTTTACGCACCTGATACCAGATGCCTGCAACCTCTGCGGGCGGCGTATCATCACGCAAGTTAACGAAAATCACCGATTGCCCGGCGCGGGTCTCGCTCTCAACGAAATCAAGATACTGGATTTCCTGAAGTTTTTTCTCCAGCGTATCCGTGATCAGATTGACCGTATCCGTCACGCTGGCACCCGGCCAGCTTGCAGAGACTACCGCCGTTTTAATGGTAAACGCCGGATCCTCGTTGCGCGGCAGTTGCTCATAACTGAAGACACCGGCGGCCATGAGCAGAAGCATAAAAAAGGCGATCAGCGGCTGATGTGCCAGCGCCCAGGCGGAGAGATTGAACCGGTGTACGGGAGTGGACGGCTTCATTCGCTGCCTTCCCCCAGCGTCACTTTTTCGCCATTGCGCAGTTTACTCACACCGGCAATCACGACCGTTTCGCCGGGACTCAGGCCAGCCGAAATAAAGATTTCTTTGGTGCTGTAACGCGCTAAAACCACCGGTTGCAGGTGCAACGTCAGCGTTTTGGTATTCACGATAAAAATGGCGGGCTGGCCACCGGCGCGGGTCAGCGCCGACGCAGGCAGTGCGATCGCCGCCTGGCCTGAAGCAGGGAGAATGAGCTGAATGCTGGCCCCCAGCGCCATGGCGGGCGGCGGGTTATCGAGCGTGATACGAACACGCCATGTCCGGGTTTGCGGGTCGGCCTGCGGGCTGATATCCCGTAAATGCCCCGGCGCGATCACTGAAGAGCCGGACAGTAACGAAACGCTAAAAACAGCGCCCGCCTGTGCCGGAATCGCCTGCGGATCGGCGACATCAAACACCGCATCACGCCCGCCGCCCGAGGCCAGCGTCACAATCTGTTGTCCGGCGCTGACCACCTGCCCGACCGAGGCGCTGACCTGCGTCACGACGCCGTCCGCCGGTGCGGTCAGTTGTGCCCAGGAGAGATTTTCACGTGCGTTTTTCAGCGCATCTTCACTGCTCTGACGCCGCGCGCGGGCCGCCTGCCAGTCGGATTGTGCGCTATCCAGCTGCGTGCGGGCGATAGCACCGCCCGGCATCAGCAGCTTCATGCGACGGAGATTCAGCGCAGCCAGCTGTTCCGCGGCGCGGGCGCTGTCCAGATCGGCCTGCGCGCTGTTGAGCTGGTTGCGGCGGGTGGCACTTTCCTGCGTCGCGACAATCTGCCCGGCCGCCACACGATCACCGACATCGACCTGACGGGTGAGGATCCTGCCGTCCAGCCGGAAACCCAGCGCCACCTCTTCGCGGGCGCGGATTTCACCTGTCTGGATAACCGTGCCGGAGGCTGAAGGAAGCGGCGCAATCACCACGCGCACCGGCCTTGCGGGTACTACGGGCTGACGGGATTTATCGCCACACCCCGCCAGCACGACGACAACTATCAGCAGACAGGCGGCGGGAAGAAAGGGCAGCAGACGCCCAGCAGCACATAAATGGCGCACGCCGTGGCGGGCATAATCCGTAAAAGTAGCGGTCATGACAGACTTCCTGAATTGAGATACCGCTATTCAATCCGCTCACTGTCCAGATTCCCGCGATATTTCATCAAGGAACCGTCAAGAACCGCTTATTTATTTTCCCGCTTCCGGCTGAGGCAAACTGACCGTGATAACCAGCCCGCCCTGTTCTTTCAGCAAAGCCCGGATGCCGCCGCCATGGGCTTCACATATCGCACGGGCAATGGATAGCCCCAGCCCGCTGCCCCCGGAGTGCCGGGCGCGGGAAGATTCTGCCCGGCTGAAGCGTTCAAACATTACCGGCAGAAAACCCGCATCGACACCCGGCCCGTGATCCCGAAACGCAATCTCCACGCCGCCTTCACTGTGCGAAATTGCAATATCCAGCCGGTGGCCTTCCTGCGCATAACGCAGCGCATTTTCCATCAGAATAGTGAAGACCTGCCCGAGACGGAACGGATCCCCGACATAAGGACAGGGGATATCGGGCGTCACGGTGATGTCAAAACCGGCTTCCGCTAGCTGCGGCCTGAGCCAGGCCACGCGCTCGCGCAGCAGTTCAGCCAGATCCAGAGATGTTTTATGAAGATTCAGCTGACCGGCGTCCGCCAGCGAAAGCAAATGCAGTTCGTCAATCAGCCGGTTCAGATGCAAAAGCTGTTTCATGACCATCTGTAACTGACGCGGCTCCGGCTGAAATACGCCATCAAGCATCCCCTGCAACCGCCCTACCGCCGCCGTCAGCGGCGAACGCAGCTCGTGCGCCATCGCGACATGCGACGCCCGCAGTTCCCGCTCATAGCGGGAAAGTTGCAGCATCATGGCGTTGAAATCATCGGTAAACTGGATAAGTTCAGACGGGGCATTTTTCACCGCTTCAGCCCGTGCATTGAAATCCCCTTTCGTGACCGAACGGGCCACCTGCGCCAGACGGCTGAACTGCGACGAAAGCGGGCGCGCGGCTTTTAAACCCAAAAGCGCGATAAAAGGGATCACCACGACCACCAGAATGCCGACCATCATCCAGTCGGCAGAAGCAATCGAAGGATCCGAATAGCGCACGCCCCAGCCCTGATCCACAATCTCATGAAACCGCGCCAGATTAAGCTCAGGGTTACTGCGCAGCACCTCAAATTCAGCCCGCATTGCCGGGGACATGTGGTGCAACACCCAAAGATTTTCGATGGCAAAGCGCAGCCACATGCACAGCGCAATCAGGATCACGCTGCCGATTGCCAGCGTCAGGATACGGACACAAATCCAGCGCCAGAGGGACTGATAATGTGGGCCACTCATGGTTGTCTGAACCGGTAACCGACGCCACGCACGTTGACCAGCACGTTGACGATCCCCGCAGATTCCAGCTTTTTACGCAGGTTATAAACGTGCGTATCAACGACCCTTTCCAGCGCCTCGCTTTCCGGCAGGCAATGTTCAAGCAGATATTGCCGCGAGAACGGACGCGTCGGAGCGCGCATTAATGTGCTCAGCACACCGAACTCTGTTGGTGTTAAATCCAGATAGCGCGGTTCACCCGAGGCTGACCGGACAGCGGCGGTGAGGGCATCGGTATCAACATCAAGCCCCTGCCAGCACAACACGGAAGACACGGCCTCTGAGCCGGAAATCACCCGCCGGAGTACAGCCTGCACCCGCGCCACCACTTCGCCAGGGTTGTAGGGTTTGACAACATAATCATCAGCCCCGAACCGCAGCGCACCAATTTTGTCAGGCATATCGCCCATTGCCGTCACCATGATCACCGGAACGCGGCTTTCGCGGCGGATTGACGCCAGAACGTCCGTCCCTCTTATTCCCGGCAACATCACATCCAGCAGAATAAGATCAGGCTTCCACCGCTGCGCATTCTCCAGCCCGGATAGCCCGTCTCCCGCAATCTGCACCTCATAACCTTCACGTTTCAAATACGCATCAAGAACATCCGCCGCATCGACGTCGTCTTCAATGATCAGGATCCGTTTTGTTTGCATGTCTGCCGCCTTGACTGTTTCTTCATAAATCCCAGACAGTTTATTGACACTGCCTCTGCATACTCCGGTTTTCGGCGCGGCTGCAATCCGCTACGAACCATACGGTTGGGTGATGAGGAGTCACAATGATATCCAGAAAACTTATGCTGCACATTACCTGTTTCACGCTGTCCGCAACAGCGTGGCAGGCACAGGCCGGTGACGATGCGTCAGCGGAAACGTTTACGGTCGGGATGGGCGCACAAAGCGCCCCGCGTTACAGCGGATCAGATCAGCGTCACTGGCTGGCGGGGCCGGTCATTCAGGCGCGGGACAACGCGTTTTTCTTCGACTCCCTGAAAGGCGTGGGGTATGACTTACAGGCAGATAACGGCCTGTATCTTGAACATACGCTGGGGTTCAGCCTGGGCCGGACGGACAGAAATTCCACCTGGCGTGATGGTTCAAATAAACTCAAAGGCATGGGAAATATCGATGCAGCCGTCAATACCGCCATCGCGGTGGGCTGGTCTGCCACGCCGTGGCTTTCATTTGAAGGCAAAGCCACCCTGCCGCTGAGCGACGGGCAAGGCGTACACTATCAGACATCCGTCACGCTCCTGCCCGTGCAAAATAACGCAGACACCGTTGCACTCCAGTCCGCGGCACTTTTTGGCGACCGGCGTTACATGAATACCTTCTATGGCGTGAGCCAGAAACAAAGCGAACGCACGGATTTCGCGCCTTATCAGGCCGCCGGGGGGTTTTATGGCGTGGACAGCAGTCTGACGTGGAGTCACCAGTTCACGCCACACTGGGGCAGCGTCGTCAGTGTAGATTACGCCTGGCTGAGCGATCACGCCGGTAAAAGCCCGATCGTTGACCAGCGCGGCGGGACCACGCTGAATCTTGGCGTGCTTTATACTTTTTAAGCATTCCCGCCGCGCAAACCCGAATTTCAAAACCGTGATCCGCTGCAAAAACACCTGCACTGAGTTTTGTTACTGTCGTCCATGAACTTACGAATGAAAGTAATATATACTTCGTATGTAATAAAAATCATAAACGACACGGGAGAATCATCATGCATAAAACCCCCATCGCGACAAAACTGCCGGAAGATTACAAACAGCAAATCATTGAAGTAAAACAAAAACTACGGTCTCAGATTGGTGATGTGCAGGGGCTTTTTGATCAGGTGTGCAGCAAAATTGAATCAGAGATTGCTGCCGCCCGTGAAGAGGAACGTGCTCAGGGTTCGGCGTGGCCAGAGATCGAATGGTCAGATCTCGCCGCCGGAAAAGGATCCGGGGCGCTGATTGCGCAGGTTAAGCGCCGTGGTTGTCTGGTTGTGCGCGGAACGTTCGGGCGCGATGCGGCGCTGGCGATGGACGAGTCCATGCTCAGTTATCTGGACAATAACCATTTCGACGACGTTTACCGCGGGCCGGGCGATAATTTCTTTGGCAGTCTGGAGGCTTCGCGTCCCGAAATTTATCCCATCTACTGGTCAAAAGCGCAGATGGAGGCAAGGCAAAGTCAGGAGATCGGCGCGGTTCAGTCATTCCTCAACCGGTTGTGGAAATTCAACAGCGAAGGAAAAGTCTGGTTTAACCCCGATATCAGCGTCATTTACCCTGACCGGCTCCGCCGCAGACTGCCGGGAACGACCTCCAAAGGCCTCGGGGCGCACACTGACTCCGGCGCGCTGGAACGCTGGTTATTGCCTGCTTATCAGAACGTCTTTCGGAATATTTTCAACAATCGCTTTGACGAATATGACCCGTGGGATGCGGCGTTCCGGCCAGATGTGAATGAATATGACGTCGCTGATACCACAAAATGCTCCGTATTCCGCACCTTCCAGGGCTGGACGGCGTTGTCTGATATACAGAGCGGCCAGGGCGTTTTGCACGTTGTGCCGGTCCCTGAGGCGATGGCCTACATGTTGCTTCGCCCGTTGTTAGATGACGTACCCGAAGATGAATTGTGCGGCGTCGCGCCGGGCCGGGTTTTGCCTGTCTCAGAGAAATGGCACCCTCACCTCATTAACGGCCTTTGCAGCATTCCGCAATTACAGGCCGGAGACTCTGTCTGGTGGCACTGCGATGTGATTCATTCGGTTGCGCCGGTTGAAAACCAGCAAGGATGGGGAAACGTGATGTACATTCCGGCAGCGCCGATGTGCGATAAAAATCTGGCGTATGCGCACTCCGTACACGACGCCCTGAAACAGGGAACTTCCCCTGCGGATTTCCCGCCAGAACATTATGAAATGAACTGGAAAGACCGGTTCCGGGATACCGATCTGAATAAGAACGGCCTTCAGGGCTTAGGGCAGGACGCCGCGAAGTAATCCCATTCCCATTCAATGCAGACCTTGCGTTTAAGGTCTGCATTGTCCCCCCGAAACAACGACCATCTGATGCCCGCAAACCCCATAAGCGCAAAGCCAACGGGTAGGTTCAGGGAAAAAACGTGCTGATTTACGATTAGCAACGCAACATTGCTTTCTTCTACGTGGCCGAACGCTTATATACATGAAACACCAACGCACATTCTTCCTTAACGTGAGGCCATGATGACTGACAGCCGCTTAATTGTGAAAAAACCCCTGCCGCCGTTTACGCGTGAAAGCGCCATCGAAAAAGTCCGGCTTGCCGAAGATGCGTGGAACAGCCGCGATCCGCAGCGCGTCAGCCAGGTGTATTCTGCCGATACGCGCTGGCGCAACCGCAGCGAATTCGTCACGGGTCAGGCCGGTGTGGTGGAATTCCTGCAACGTAAATGGGCAAAAGAGCTGGATTACCGCCTGATTAAAGAACTGTGGGCGTTCGACGGTGAGCGGATTGCCGTGCGGTTTGCTTACGAATGGCACGACGATTCCGGCAACTGGTTCCGCAGTTTTGGCAACGAAAACTGGGCGTTTAACGCGCAGGGGCTGATGTTCGAACGTCACGCGTGCATCAACGATTTACCCATCGCTGAAGCCGACCGCAAATTCCACTGGCCGCTGGGCCGCAGACCTGACGATCATCCCGGCCTGAGCGAATTCGGGTTTTAACCGGCCGCCGTCCGGTTCAGATTGTCTTCGCGGACAAAATCGATAAACGCCTGCAAAGGCGCGGGGATCAGGCGGCGATCGTTGTAATAAAGATAAGGGCCTGAAAACGACAGCCACCACGGCTGCAAGATGGCCTCCAGCTTACCGCTGACAATGGCGGGCGCCAGCCACTCTTCGAACAGGTAAATGATACCCGCGCCCGCGATAGCGGCTTCCACGGCCAGATCCACCGCACCGCCGACGCTCACCACCAGCGGGCCGCTCACCTGCACGCTGAGGTTTTCGCCATCGCGCTCAAATTCCCAGTCCGGCATATTACCGCTGGCATAACGGCCACGCAGACAGCGATGCTCAATCAGATCCCGCGGATGTTCCGGCCTGTCCTGCGCGTCGAGATACGCGGGAGACGCCGCCGCCGCATAACGCTGACGGCGCGGCCCGATGGGAAGCGCCACCATATCCTGCTCAAGACGTTCGTCGTAACGAATACCGGCGTCGCAGCCGTCGCGAAACACATCCTGCACATTACTTTCCGCAATAATTTCCAGCTGGATATCCGGATAACGCCGGAGGAATTCCGGCACCAGCGCAGGCAAAACCAGCCGCGTAGCGCTGACAGGAACGTTCAGCCGCAGCGTGCCGCCGGGGGTATTGCGATAACGGTTAAGCGCATCCAGCGCGGCATTCACCTCATTCATGGCGGGCTGCAAACGTTCGATCAGCGCCCTGCCGGCTTCGGTCAGCACCACTGTGCGGGTCGTCCGGTGAAAAAGCCGGATGCCGAGCTGCTGTTCTGCGCGACGCACCGCATCACTGAGCCGGGACGCATTGCTGCCGGTGACGCGCGCCGCCTCACGAAATCCACCGGCTTTCGCCACTTCAACCACTGCGTGCAACAGGGCGATATCCATCGACATTGTGCGTAACCTCGTACAGTTTGTCCTGATTTTACCGGATAGTTGCACAACCAATGCCCCGCTACAATCAGTGAACATTCACAGAGGAGAATTCCATGTCAAAGCCTTCCATGACTTATCGCCTGGGCGATCGCGAAGTAGGACGCTTAGGTTACGGCGCCATGCAACTGGCGGGACCGGGCGTTTTTGGCCCGGTGAAAGATGAAGCGCGGGGCATTCAGGTATTGCGTGACGCCATCGCCAGCGGTGTGAATCATATCGATACCAGCGATTTTTACGGCCCGCATGAAACCAACCGGCTGATCAAAAAAGCGCTGCATCCGTACCCTGACAATCTGTGTATTGTGACCAAAGTCGGCGCGCGCCGTGATGAAAAAGGCGGCTGGTTACCGGCTTTCAGCCCGCAGGAACTGACGCAGGCCGTGGAAGATAACCTGCGTAATCTGGGGCTGGAAACAATAGACGTGGTGAATCTGCGCAGCATGCTCGACATTCATCAGCCGAAAGAGGGTTCACTCGAACCACAACTGGAAGCGCTGATCAGACTGAAAGAACGTGGTTTGATTCACCATATCGGCCTGAGCAATGTCACGGCAACTCAGGTCGCTGACGCGCAGAAACTGACGACAATTGCCTGCGTTCAGAATATGTATAACCTGGCGAACCGGCGCGATGATGCGCTGGTCGATACCCTTGCGGAACAGGGCATTGCGTATGTGCCTTTCTTCCCGCTGGGCGGTTTTTCACCGTTGCAGTCCACGTTGCTTGATGAGGTGGCTGCCACATTGCAGGCCACACCGATGCAGGTCGCGCTGGCGTGGCTGCTCAAACGCTCACCGAATATTTTGCTGATCCCCGGCACGTCGTCGCCGGAACATTTACAGGAAAATCTGGCGAGCGCGACGCTGCAATTGTCCGAAGACGTGATGGATAGGCTAAACGGAATATAAGGCCAGCCGTAAGGCAAGCCTTTCATCAGTGGCTGAAATAGCGTCTGACCGTGGGTAATATCTAAAAACCATATCTCAGCCACGCAAAAAGCACGTTGCCGTTATTGTAAGTTCCGGGGATGTAAGTGAACTGCAAATTGACGTTTTTATATCCCGCAGAAAAAAGTGGGAATAAGAATGGCAGCGGTACGTAATTAGCGAAATCCTGACGGGCGGTAATTCCGCCCGCTAATCCCAGCCCAAGACGGACATCCTTACTTTGCGTGAAATACCCTCCCTTTTCCCACCCGTAACCGGCGGCCGGTTGCCACTCGCGGTGGGAATCCTGAAATACCATCGCAAAGAGTCCACTCCAGTTGCCCTCTTCTGTATAGCGGGAAACGCCAATCCCGCCACCCCACGGCATTTCATTATAATGATCTGTTTTATGCTTATCGTACGTCAGCCGGTTATGCCAGCTTAGAAAAGGAAGATAGACATCAGTATATTGCGGTTCATTCCAGGTCAGGGAAACATCGTCTTTGAAGTCTTCCCAGAGGCCCGATACTCCGCTTCTGTTGCCGCCCGTGGGGTTAGCAGCCACTGCGGGTATCGTGCAGGCAATGCCTAACACCATCATGATTGAATTGAGTTTTTTCTTTATTATCATCCGTCCACCAGAGTTTGCTGAGAGCACTATTTCAGTCAATGATAGCTCATCCTCCGGCAGGGACTTTTATTGTTAATCAATAAACCTCAATAAAATCAGAAGTGCATTTTTACGCCTGCTGCCTTGCGCGGGTGGCCTCCCATTTCCCCGGTTCGCTTTTATCCGGCGTTTGAACAATCATATTAGGCAGCGCCATTTCAATATCCTGCTCGATAAGCTTCTCGATAATACGGATATTGATTTCCTGCTGAATATCCATGTATTTGTTGTAGTCGGCTGTATTGACGATATGAACCACTTCGATATTCAGGCGGTCTGTGCCAAACCCAAGAAGGTGCGCACGGTCGAATTTAGTTTCACCCACATCAATAATAATGTCTTTGACCATATCGCCGATATTACGCAACTTCTCCGGCGGCGTATTAATCGCGACACCAAAATTGAATACGATACGGCGCGTCTGCATTCGCTTGTAATTATGCAACGTTTGCTGGAGCAAAATGGCATTACCGCAGACGATCTGCTCACCGCTCAGGCTGCGTATTCGCGTGGTTTTCAGGCCAATATGTTCGACCGTTCCGGCGACATCATTAAACACAACAAAATCACCAATTTCGAAAGGTTTATCAAAACCGATGGAGAGTGACGCGAAGACGTCGCTGAGGATGGTTTGAATGGCGAGCGCGATGGCGATACCGCCGACGCCCAGGCTGGCGACCAGCGCGGTAATATTGACGCCCACATTCGCCAGAATCGACAACAGCATCACCGTCCACACCACCGCGCGGAATATCAGACCGGTGATCACCAGCGTAACCGGGTTTCTGTGCATGCGGGGCTGACGCATAAGATCGCGTAACCACGAAACAACCGCCTGATCCAGCCACAGCGCCATCTGGAAAGCCAGAACCAGGAACCACGCGTGGGTTATCGTGCTGTAAAGATGATCGGGAAGATTAACGAACCGCAGGCTGAACAAAAAGGCTGCGATAAAAATCAGTAAGTTGCTTGTCCGGTTGAGAATTTCGCCGAGCACAAACCGTATTCTGTGGCTGGCCTGATTCACCTCACCCCAGCTTTTTACGCCTTTGCGCAAAAATGAGAGCACCCAGCTCAGCAGCCAGTAAGTAGCAAACGTGACAATCACCATCGTCGCGACGCCTGTCCAGAACTCCGGCGTCATCACCAGCGTGATGAAATCGAAATGTGATAGAAAATTCATTTTCCCTCCCGGAATTAACCGCAAACTACCAGTATAGGGAACGCAGACGCGCGGGCTGACAGAATCGGAAAGTTCGGTAAACAGAAGGAAAAACTGAAAAAGAAGAAACATTGCCGCGTCGGCGTGATCTATCATCAATAGGTAAGCTGCGATTTGCCCGGTTTACTCTGCGTCCAGTCGTGAGTCCGATGTTCTGAAAAACGTTCAACTGAGGTGCTTAATTATGAAAAGAGCTTTAGTGGTGGGTTATATGTCGTTCGTTTCAATTGCATTGGTCGCAGCGCTGATCATTGGTGCCCGCAACTAAGTGCGGTTTTTTTTATCAGGGCCAGCAGGACGCTGACAGCGTCCGCCGTAAAAAACATAAGCCATCCTGCAAATGACGTTATTTTGCAGAATGGCTTTTTTATTGCCTTCATCCCCGCACACGGGTTATGCCACTTCTCCCGCGCCCTTCGCCATAACGACCTGCTTACGCAGAACAGTCATCGCCTCTTTGTATGACATATCTTTGCGGAATAACCCTGCGGTGCCGAGAACAAACAGGTCAATTTCCGTGCCGAGCTTTTCTACCACCTCGGGAGAAATAGCACCGTCGATGGCGATGAGCGCATCGCTCTTATTTTCATTCAGCATGGTCCTGAGCCGGCGGACTTTGCTGAACGAGCTTTCTATAAAAGGCTGCCCCGCAAAACCCGGATTCACTGACATCACCATGACTACGTCTACCACGTCGAGGATTTCCTCCAGAATATTCAGCGACGTGCCGGGGTTAATCGCCACGCCTGCTTTGATGCCGCGGCTGCGGATATTGCCCAGCGTGCGGTGCAAATGGATTGGCGCTTCGGCGTGGACATAAATAATGCTGCAACCCAGATCGGCAAAACGCGCGATGTAAGGGTCCGGGTTCGTGACCATCAGGTGGACGTCATAAGGTATCGTCGCCAGCTTCGAAACGGCTTTGATATCTTCCGGGCCGAGCGCAAAGTTCGGGACAAAATGTCCGTCCATGACGTCGATATGGAACATCGCCGCACCGGCCGCTTCAAGGCTGGACAGTTCCTCACCCAGACGGGAAAAATCCACGCACATCAGCGACGGGCAAAATTGCGTGGTCATTGCTGCGCCTCCTCGATGGCGGTGATCATCTCCACCCGTTTCTGGTGGCGTCCGCCTTCAAATTCAGCATCCAGCCACGCGTCGATAATCATCTTTGCAAGCTCAGAACCGACAACGCGTGACCCAAAGGAAAGAATATTGGTGTTGTTATGTTCGCGGGACAATTTCGCCGAATACGGCTCGCTGCACACCACCGCGCGAATGCCGTGAACTTTATTCGCCGCAATGGAAATGCCGATCCCGGAACCACAAAATACAATCCCTAAGTCGGCTTCGCCTGAAACCACCGCGTCTGCCACCGCTTTGCCGTATATCGGATAATCCGTGCGCGTATTCTCATCAGCGCCTTTATCTGTCACCGTCATGCCCCGGCTAATTAAATGCCCGATGATGTCCGCTTTGAGAATAAACCCGACGTGATCACAGCCAATTGCAATATTCATATTTCTCCCTTCAACCATTAACAATAAATAAAATGAAGCGGTGGACAGGGGGAATAATTCCCCCTCACCTTCGCTATACGCTTTCGAGACAATCCTGCAAATTCGATTTAATGAGCGTGACGTGCGGGCCGTAAATCACCTGAACACCTTTGCCTTTTCGGATCACGCCTTTTGCGCCGGAGCTTTTTAGCAGCGCGTCATCCACCTGATTTTCATCCAGAACCGTGATACGCAGACGCGTGGCGCAGCAGTCGACATCCGAGATATTGGCCGCTCCACCCAGCCCGGCGATAATGGTTTGCGAAATATTGAGCCCGTCCCCGTTCAGCCCAACGGTATTATTTTTCTGATCGCGCGCGGCGAGATCCTGCCGGGTATAAAGTTTAGTTTCTTCGTTATCGTCTTCGCGTCCCGGCGTTTTGAAATTAAATCGCGTAATCATGAAGCGGAAACTGAAATAATAAATGGGGAACAGCGGGATCCCGATGAGAATAGCGTTTATCCAGTGACTCTTCGTATTCCCCTGCAAAACACCAAAGAGAATAAAATCAATTAAGCTGCCGGAAAACGTCTGGCCGACGCCGACATTAAAGATGTGGCAAAGCATGAATGACAATCCGGCCAGAAGGCAGTGCAGCACGTATAACAATGGCGCGGCGAACAGGAACGAGAATTCAATCGGCTCCGTGATACCCGTCAGAATGGCGGTCAGGGTCGCGGATAACAGTAAACCTAATACCAACCAGCGTTTTTCCGGACGCGCGGTGTGATAAATCGCCAGCGCCGCGCCGGGAATACCGAACAGATAGAACGGGAATTTACCCGCCATAAACCGCGTCGCTTCGACCGAGAACTCTTTGGTATTTGGGCTGGCCAGTTCAGCAAAGAAGATATTCTGCGCACCGGAAACCGTCACGCCGTCGATCACTTCCGTGCCACCGAGGCCGGTTTGCCAGAACGGCATGTAGAAAACATGGTGCAAACCGAAAGGGATCAGCGCCCGTTCAATCACGCCGTAGATAAACGTTCCCGCATAGCCCGCGCTGTTAACCAGTCCGCCGAGGTGCAAAATCCCGTTCTGGATGGTCGGCCAGATGTAAAACATCAGGATCCCGACAAACAGATAAGTGATAGCCGAAATGATAGGAATGAACCGCGTACCGCCGAAAAATGAAAACGTTGCGGGCAGTTCTATCCGGTAAAAACGGTTATGCAACGCGGCAACCCCAAGGCCGGTGATCACACCGCCGAAAACGCCCATTTGCAGCGAATTAATCCCCAGCGTCATGCCGAGAGCGCCGTCCGGCAACGCGCCGGGCGTCAGTAATCCGTTGATGTCCAGCATGGCATTGATGGTGGCGTGCATAATGAAAAATCCAATCGCACCGGAAATAGCGGCCACTTCTTTTTCTTTTTTCGCCATGCCCATTGCGACGCCGATGGCGAACATTACCGGCAGATTGGAAAAGACCACGCTGCCTGCACTTTTCATAACTGTGAGCAAAGCGTGAAGTACTGTGCCATTTCCCAGCACAGATTCCAGGCCATAAGAGTGAATAGTTGTCTGGTTAGTGAATGATGCACCGATGCCCAGTAATAACCCGGCCACAGGCAACAAGGCGATCGGGAGCATAAAAGAGCGCCCGATACGCTGAAGGATGCCGAACAATGTCGATTTCATAGGATTCTCTTGTTCATGTAGAGGAACAGTTTTTTTTCATCAGAAAGGGCATTGGATCGGAGAGCCCGTTTTTGATGCCTTCGCGATAACTTCACAACAATCATTATCAATGTGAAGTTATCGCAATTGCAATCGTTTTAAAAGATCGACTTCACAATTTTAAAAGTTAATGTGAATTTACTGAAAGCGTCAGAATGGCGGGCGTAAGTGAAGTAGCTGAATCATTGGATGCGCTAAAGACATTGCTGAGAGGAAGACGCATTTTATTCACATTAATTTATCGTAATGTGAACGTTAAGCCGTTTAGTTCGACGTCCGTATTCAACAGGTTGATCCCTTGTGTTAACCTTTACGCTTCCTAATCAGTGCAGAGACGGTATGAGAAATGGCCAAAAATGAGGGTGTAGTGCAGGAATCGGACAGTGCTCTTGCGATAGGGGCACGGATCAAAATGTCCCTTTCCCAGCTCAACCCTACCGAACGCAGGATCGTCGAATGGCTCATAATCAAAGGCAATATCAGCCAGGAAACCAGTCTGCGTGAAGTGGCCGCGGCGCTGGAGGTCTCTGAACCGCTGCTGGTGAAGGTGGCGAAAAAAGTCGGGTTTTCCGGTTTTCGGGAAATGCGCACGGCGCTAATCAGCTATTTTGAGTCGCTGCCGTATGAGCGGG
>Ga0153981_1000217_pt1 | contig 15982 bp, 17 predicted proteins | sample TSGA065MetaG_FD_104714 | JGI IMG/M metagenome (GOLD analysis project Ga0153981, IMG submission 104714) | Attine ant fungus gardens microbial communities from Georgia, USA - TSGA065 MetaG | ecosystem: Host-associated > Fungi > Mycelium > Unclassified | place: USA: Georgia, Magnolia Springs State...
GTTGCTGCCCAGAAAAATGCGGCCACGCCGGGACTGATCCTGCCGGTTCAGGTAGGGTACGCCTGCGCTGGCATCAATCACACCGCCCACCCAGATGCGCTTTTTGCGGTCGCCTGATGCATCGATAGACTGCCGGAGCTCTGCAATGGTCGTGACATAATATTCGAGTTCCGGTTTTTCTCCGCCGCCGGTGGTTCCCCCTGCCTGCGATGCCCATCCGTCAGGAGTTTGATACCAGGGTTCATGTGGTGGAATATGCGTGATGTTGTCCATAATAAATACTCCCTTTATTTTTCAGATAAAATGAGGATCCTGTTTCTTTATTGCTGTCATCTCTTTTATATGTTTTATATTCCCGGCAGGCCGTGCGTAAAGTCACAATTAGCATAATAAAGCTAAAGTATTTCATTGGAAAATTCCCAACATATAATAACTAAGAATAAGCGTGCAATAAATAAGGACGCATCCTACGCCTGTGGCTTTATTCTGAAAATAAGGGTTTATCCGGATTTGTTTATTGGCATTTAAATTATGACACCTGCATTCACGTCCCGGAATAAAAAAAGGCGCCCCCCGAAGGATAACGCCTTTCCTTTCAGAAACAGTGTTTCTCAGTTTACCAGTTCACATCAATAGTCGCAGCGGCTGTCGCCGGGCCCGGTTCGGCGGTCGGACGCGGACACAATACCCATACCAGCGGATCTGACCACGACTGGGTGGAGGTCAAAGTGTGCAAACCAAACGCGCTGCTGTCCATGGGAACCGAGGACGCTTTGTTGGTACATCCGGCATCGGTGGCAGCATTCACCCCGAGGAATCCGCGGATATCCCCCGACACGCTTGCATCTGCCATTGAGGTTATCGGCAGCGTGTACTGATCGCCAGCCTGTGATTTCGGCGTGAAAGAATAGCTGACATCCGTGCTGATCCCGGCGTCGTTGGTACAGTTCACATTCAGGGCCGACTGTACCGCAACGCCCTTTCCGCCGGTCGCCTGGCCCGGAGTGACATCACCGAAAGAGATCACCGCCGCGGTATCCAGCGCACATTGTGTACGAGCGATGGACAGGTTGCTGAAGTTGAGCACTGACTGCTGGTTGGTGCCGCTGGTTTTATGCAACTGGAGATACGTGGTCGGAAGCGCACCGGCTGCGGCGGTCGGTGAAACATAAATCCCGTAGGTGACATTCATCGCGGCGCTTCCCCCGGTCAGCGCGTAGAAATTACCGCTGACTGTACGCTTAAGCCCTGCACAATGGGACGTGGCGCCGGGGCTAAGCCAGTCGGCGGTGATCGCTCCCTTGCTGTCCCATGAGGCAGAGTAATTATCCGTAGCAACGTTGGCGGTCGCGTTCGGGGTGCCCGTGGTTGTCGATGCGGCCAGGTTACCGGACAGGATAATCAGCACACCCGGCTGGATCTGGTATCCCGACCACCCGTCTACCGTCACATAGGGCTGACCGGCAATATTACACGTCGCGCCATTCGAATCCGTGGGGGTGGATTGCCAGGCCGCCAGTTTCCAGCCCCAGCTGTAGTTTAATGCCGTGTTCGCACTATAAGGTCCGTACTGGGATGTGCCTATTGATGGCGTCCAGGTGCCCAGCTTTGTGTATCCGTCGCCGATAACCTGCGCTGAAACCGGAGTACAAGGCACCAGTAAAATCGCAAACAGCCATTTTATCCAGGGTTTACCCGTAGCTTGAGTGAAAAAATGGAGCAGCGAGCCTGGGGCTCGCCTGGTCAGATTGCCGGTTTCAGGCCGGTTAACGATGTGAGAGAAATCAGACATACTTCTTTCCTGTATAAACATAATGTGGATAGGTGAGTAACAAAACCTGCCCTTCAAAAGTGGAGTCCCCACTCAGGTTCAGCGGCACTCGCCGTTAAGCTGGATAACCGGCATCTGCGCGGTTGGCTTCAGCCCTTCAAGGTGATAACTGACGCGGCACTGCTTATCGTTGCCCTTACCCCAGGTCACGGACAGCGCGCCTTTTTGCGGTAAGCCGGTCATATAAACCTGACCGTTATCACCGACGATGCCGGTCGTTTCGTCCCGGGCCGTTTTGTCCAGTAACGAGACGGTTGCGCCAAATGGCACCATGCCAGCCCCGGCAGTGCGGGTCAGGGTCATTAACACCTGATAACCGATACGGGTAGCAAAGTCGGCCTTCACCACCGCGCCGTTCGTCGGATACACGGTTTGCTGGTTTTGCGGCAAATCGACGTTGTCCGGCAATGTGCTCGGATCCAGACCCACGCTGTTACGGGTGTAATCGGACAGATAAGGCACTATCGCATAACCGCGTGAGTCGGTTTTTCCGCTGCCATTTGACAGATCTACGCCGCCGGCACCCGGTGCGCTGACCAGCGCGACAGAACTGCCGAGAGGACGTGACAATGTCACGCCTTCACCGTGTATCACCGCACCGCCGTTCATGTTGACGTTCATCGAACGCATGTCACCTGAGTAGCCGTAACCGGCTGACACATTGCCTTTACTGCCCTGATAGCCCAGATTCAGGTTGCTGTTACTGACCTGATCCTGATTTCCCCAGCCCTGCATCACGCTGTAGGAGAGCGCGCCATCTGCGTTACTGCCGGAAATTCCGGTCTGGTTCTGCGTGCGGCCTTTATTGTCATGCGTCATCTGAGCGCTGGCGTAAGTGTTTTGCAGCGCGGAGGATGAGCTGAAGATGCTGAACGGCACGCTCAGGTTGAAGGACACCTGACGGTTCTCAGGCCAGTCGCCGTTGCCTTTCATCCGGTCAACGGTGTAATAAAGGCCGTAGCTGACGCCCCGGTAACTGCCGTTATACCCTGCCGAAAGGCTGGTCAGCGTTTTGGTCGATCCCCAGTAATCATCACGGTTGGCGCGCAAACTGACCGAACCATAATTGCCCAGTTGCTGAGTCACCTGCGTCTGGAAACTGCTGCGACGGCGGCTCAGCGTCCACGGCGAAACGTCATCCTTCTGCGCATATCCCATGCTGTTGTATTCCGCGAAACTGTAATAATTTCGGGTGGAATAGCGCAGCGCCGTCAGGTCAAAGGACGTGCCGGTAGTCAGCATGCTTTTGGAGTAACGCATACGCCATGACCCGCCGGTCTGGCGATCGCTGTCTTCAAACTTCGCCTCAGAGAATGTCCCGTCGGCGGAAAACGCCCCCATATCCCCGAGCGAAAGGCCGCTGCCCAGCGTCAGGGCACTGTAGTTTTGCGAGCCCAGCATGCCGCCGTACAACGTCAGGTTTTTAGGCAAACCGTAAATCAGCGTGGCGAGCACAAACTCTGACTCGCGCGAACCCTGCGTCATGCCGCCGTTATAACGACCGGCAGTGACCTCATATCTGACGCCACCGGGGCGCAGCATCACCGGCAGTGAAGAATAAGGCACCACAAAACTGTGTACGCTGCCGTCGGCTTCGGTGACTGCTACGTCGAGATCTCCGGCGTTACCTGCCTGATAGACGTCTTTAATTTCAAACGGACCGGGTGCGACGTACGTTTCATACACCACATAGCCGTTCTGACGCACGGTGACGCGGGCATTGCTGTTGGCGACGCCGGTGATCTGAGGAGCAAAACCACGCAAACGGGCAGGCATCATCTGCTCGGTAGAACTGAGCTGGATCCCGCGGAACGGCACCCCATCAATCACGTCGCTGCCGGTGCTGGATTCCCCCATCGTCAGACGGGAACGCCAGTCGCGGATATCGCGTGACAGATAGGTGTTAGAAAAACGCGTGCTGTAGATGTTATTGCCGCCATCCGAGTCGGAATGGCTGTGCGTGACGGTACTGCGCAGACGCCATGCGCCGAGGTTTGCACCGGTCTGCACGTTGGCAAACAGGCTGTTGTTCACGCGGGTATCGCTGTTGAGCGTCTGTTCGTTACGACCGGCACTGAGGTTGTAGTTAAACAACATAGCCGGGATACCGTCATCCCATTGCGACGGATCGGTCTGGCTGTCCCTGCCCGGCTGCATCGCCACCTGCGGAATGCTGACATCCAGTCGCAGGCGCGATAAATCAAATTTGACGGTGGATTGCGGGATCAACGCCGGAAGATCTTCCACCGGCTTCTCTTTCGGCAAGCCTTTGAACGCAGGCAACTGATCCACGTTGACGCCCAGCGTGTTGAGCAGCGCCGGCGTCAGTTCCGGTGCGATAACGCCCTGCGCGTTTTTGCTAAACACCAGTGTTCGTGAAACCGCTTCGTGCTGGTTCACGAAAATAGTCACCGGATAATTCCCTTCAGCCACGCCGCCTGCCTCGGAAAACGCAGACAGATCGACATCCGATGCGCCGGTGCCCAGTGAAAGTAATTCAGGGTCAAAATAATCCGCCGCCCAGGTGTTCTGGCAACTCATTAATACAAACAGCGCAAGCGTTTTGCGCGGGAAGGCGCGGATGTGGCCTGCCATTCCGTTAGTCCCTAAACAGGATGTCAATGTCTTACTCAAGGTCGTTCCCTGCTCTGCAATAATTTATTAGCTGTTCCGGATATGCCGGTCATGCGATCTGATGGCTTACAATGTGTCTTTGCACAATCACTTGTTTTATAACGTTTTGCGCTGCACTGGCGTTGGCCGGCTGTCTTCTCCGATCACCTGCCATTCCACCTCATTACGCGCCCCTTTCGGCACCGGATAACGCTGCTGCCCTTTTGGCGGAACCAGCGTGCGCAGTGTGGCGGCAGGAAGCGCCTGGCCTCCCACTTTCAGCTGGCTGAAATTGAGGTAAAACGGCGTCGGGTTATCCACCACCAGCGCATCGCCTTGCAGACTGAAACGAAGCTGCTCTGACGCCTTTGTCACACCGCCTGCCGGTAAACCCGCCGGGCGATAAAACAGTTTCATGTTGTTCACCACGGCGACGACCAGCTGTCCCCCGGTCTGGCTGGCTTTATCCGGCGCCGACGGGATGCCTTTCACCGAAAGATAAAAGACGGATTCCCTGTCCTGCGGCAGCGACGAGCCGGTCTGGCGCAGTCGCAACGTCAGCGGTTCGCCGGGAGCGACGCGTTTGAGCGGCGGTGTCACCAGCAGCGGAAGCGCATCGCGCGGGCCTTTGTTGTCTTCTTCGGCCACCGGCAATCCGGTCGCCTGATCCAGCGGGCGTACCCACGACTGCATCAGATAGGCGCGGTGAGTGTTGTTGGTCATTGACCAGGTAATGCCTTTGGTTTCAGAAGCCGGATACACAATGCGGAACTGATTGATCGACAAGCCGTCAGGGTGTTCCTGCGCGGCCAGACACGGCAACGCCGCGGCCAGCATGGCGATGAGCAGCGGCACTTTCAGGAAACGCTTCATCATTTGCTCCCGCCCTGCACCGGCGCAGTGAACAGCGGGCTGTTACCGCCGTAATCATTGATCACCGTCCACTGCGCCTGCCGCACAGCCCCTGTTACCGGATAACTGGCCTGTGAAAAAGGCGCAATCATCGGCACCACATCGCGCACCGCGACGTCACGACCGTCAAACGCCAGACGCGAAAACGTCAGGTAATAAGGCGTCGGGTTTTTCACCTCAACGCTGCCATCCTGAAGATGGAACGTCAGGCGCCCCTGCGCTTCTTCTGCCGTCATAGCCAGACCCACCGGGCGATAAAACAGCTTGATGGTGTTCTGAATGCCGACGGAAATACGCGCCGCCAGCGAGGCCTCTTGCGCGTCTTTCGGTTGCGTCATGGCCGGCACGGCGATCGCGGTGAAATAAAATACCGATTCACGATCGGCAGGCAGCGCGCCATCGCCCTTGCGCAAAATCCGCAGGCTGTTTTTGCTGTTTTCTTCCAGCCGGAACAGCGGCGGCGTGGTCATAAAAGGTGCCGCTTCACGCCCCTGCGGCGAACCGACAACCGCAGACTGCACCAGATAGGGCCGCGAACCGTGGTTCTGGATCGTCAGCGTTTGCGCACTGTCGGTGGACTGGAAAATGACCCGCGTCCGGCTGAGGCTGATCCCGTCACCGGCGGCGGCAGCGTTGTGAGTCAGCGTCATCATTAACCCGGCGCACAGCAGCACACGGCGTAAAAACAGAGGAATAAAATGCACAGGAAGCCCCTTACTGATAGACGAAATCGAAGGTGACGCTGGCATTTAACGTTCCTCCTTTGGTAGCGGCGTCGTTGCATTGGTTGCCACAGGACAACGCTGCTTTCAGCGCAATGCTGGCGCTGCCACCGTCAAAACCTGACCCGTCCAGCGCTACCGGCAGCACGGTGGTGTTATCCACCACGTCACCCTGAGCGGTGACAATGCGCACCCCGTAATTCACCACCTGAGAAGTCCCCGGTTGCAGGAACAAAAAATCTCCGGAAGCGGTGTTGCCGGTACCGGAGACTTTCACGCCCGGTTTTTGCACTGCACCGACAAAACCGGCGCATTGCGTGAGGGTGATCGTCAGCGGCAACGGATTCGCCAGGCTGTCTCCGCTGCGGATCCCGGATGACTGCACCGAACCGAAATCCAGCGCAGGGGGGGCAGAAACCTGACAGGTGGGCGCCTGAAACCTGGCGGTGAATTGCACATCTGCCGCCCCTGCGCGGGCGGTTATCGCCAGCAGACACAGACAAAAGGCAGCCCTCAGAGCGGTCAGGTGCCCTGATAAAATGTTGTGATTTTTCATTTTGTTTATCTGTAGAAAGCGTCAGGGAAAGATAAAGGCAAACGTGATTTTTGCGCTGACCGTTCCGGCATTCAGCTGCGGATCACCGGCGCCCTGCACAAGTCCCACGGAAAAGGGCTGCACAAAACTGCCGTTATCCTGCGTCAGGGCGACCGTGTCGCCCGGTGCTACTGTGCCTGTGGCGTTATAAAAATCTGTCAGGTTGTTCAGCGTGCCCTTTTTCAGCATGAAACCGACGAACTGCGCCGTCGAACTGGCCGCGCGGTACAACCGGGTGTCACTAAGCTGAGAAGATTCACCGGTCACGGTCAGTGACGGGGCTTTGCCCTGCATCCCTTCGCAGTTTACGTTCACGCCCAGCGGAAGGATCGCTGCCGTACCGCTGCTGAATTGCGAAACGTCCCGGTTCGGGAACGTGATGGTCGCGGTATCCACTGCGACCTGGCAATTGCCATCTACCACCGTGGCTTTCATGTCCGTGGTCGCCGCCTGTCCGCCAGAGATGCCGCATAGCATCAGCAAAATGCCGGATGCTAAAGGCTTAGTTAACCGTGCCATGGAACGTCTCCACTCCACCAAAATCGTTGATTGCTGCCCATTCTGCTTTGCCCTGCCCGGCGGTCACCGGATAGTGACTGGCAGAAAATGGCGCAATCATACTGGTGCCTTTAATGACATCGAGTCTGACTGCCTTACCATCCACCAGCAGTTTGTTCAGGGAAATATAATAAGGCGTCGGGTTTGTCACTTTGATGCCCTCACCCGCGCGGGAAAACTGTAATTTGCCCATGGCCGTTTTATGCGTCATCGGCAAATCAGCCGGACGGTTAAACAGCTTCAGCGTATTTCCGGTGGCAATTTGCAGCGTTCCGCCTACCGTATTGTCATTATTATCCTGTCCCGCTTTACTGGTCGGGATTGCCATAATATTCAGATAAAAAACGGACTCTCTGTCGCGGGGTAAATTATTTGTTTTTCTCAGGATACGGAGTTTATTGGTGGTATCCGGTTCAATACGAAATAATGCCGGCGCAGGCATAAAAGCGCTGTCCGTTGATTTAGCGGTCAGACTGTCTGAAATGCCGACATTAATAAGATAAGGTTGATTATGGGAACGGTTATTAATGTCAATGCTCTGACTGCTATCAGATCCTGCAAAAATAACGCGGGATGCACCGATGCCAATACTGGCTAATACCGGCTCGCTCAATAACAGACTCAGGCTTAATACAACGCCCAACTTGCGGTAAAACTTCATAATATTCTCTGTCCGTTAAATGAAAAAGAGAGGTTAAAAAGTCCCTCTCTTTTTTTTACTCAGTGTCGTACCAGGGATCTAAACTCTTAGTTACTCACGTAAGAGATTTTGATCGGAGCGGTATATGCGCCTGGCATTACGTTGGTAGCATCCATGACGGCCATACCTGCGGTGAAGGTATAGTCCACTGCGCCGGTAGCGTCAGCGGTCAACGGAATGCTGGTGTTGTTTTTAACCTGAGTGAGGTTGTCTTTCTGAGTCAGCATGAAACCCGCTGTCTGGTTAACATCGCTCAGGAACAGGCTGTCAGTGCCAGTGGTAACAATGCCGGAAACCTGCAGTGCGCCTGTTTCGTCTTCGCTACAATTTTTCAGGGAAACCAGCAGCGGCTCCTGACCAACTTGTTGCTTAGCGGTAGTGAACGCAGATTTTGAGAAAGAACCCACGTTCAACGTTGCAGCACCATTATTTGCAGTCACTTCACAAGTGGTGTCTACAATAGTGCCCTGCAACTGGACATCAGCCTGAGTTGCAGCCTGAACCTGACCAGCCATACCCATAATCAGAGCAACGGGAGCAAGGGCGATAATTTTTTTCATTACAAAATCCTTCATTAGATATATGTGTTATTACAATGGAAATACTTAACTTCAGCCTGCCTTGGCTGATGCGGTAATAATACGTTTGCGAAGGGTTTCCGGATATCAGAGGGAGATTATTTTAATGAAGGTGCCAGACTACGGCTGTAGGATGAAGGATATTTCAAGAAGGTAATTTTTTGAAAGGGCTGAGGAGAGAAAAATATAACGGAATCATCAGATAAAATAAAGCCATCGTAAAAGGATGGCGTAAATTAAATAATAGGTTGTTGCCGTTTTACGGCGTAAGTATCCCAGTTGCCGTTCCACGCGTTTTTTTGAGATTTCCAGTCTCTCAGCCGGTATTCTTCCGGCGTCAGGTTATTCAGGGATTCATGGGGCCGCTCGTGGTTAGATTCTGCCCGCCGGTGTTCCGTGCATAAAATCAACCGATCAACTTTGGTTGAGTGCTTCCGGCGTTGCCAGAGACAACGAATTTAGAAAAGCCCGCTCAGGAGACTAAGCGGTTTTATTATTTTCCAGGGGAAGCCCTAAGCGGTAAACAGGAACCCGCCGCGTGGTGCCTGTCAGATTATCGAAGGCTTCGGCCTCAGCGGTGGAAATTCTCATACCGGACTTTCTCAGCGTTGAGATGTCAGCGGCGATACGCTGCATGCCAAACCAGAATAAACCATCAAGCGCGGTGACAGATAAACCGGCTTCCAGCGCCAGACGCAGACGTTCACGCGGCGCTTTAATCTGTTTTGCAATTTCCTGGTACGCGGCAGTGGTCACGCCATCCGCCGTCACGCGACGGATCCGGTGGGTGAAGCGGTAGCGAAAAGCATCGGGGACATTGTTCAGATCGGCCCTGATGCTATACACACAACCATACCGGCTTTCGCTGATGGTGACAGGTTTGCGGCCTAACGGCAGTGTTTTACGCAGTTGATCTATCAGCTGCGGGGCACGGATCAACTGGAGGCGAAACGGTATTTCAAAGCTGGTGACGTAATCAACATTCAGCAACGCAATGTGCAGCCGCTCTTCACTTCCGGCTTTTATCTGCCGGCACTCTTCTGTCACCTCCGCCCACTGCTGCGTTAGCCGGGGGGATTCGTCAATTGCTGCAAATTGGTATTTTTCGATCTGATAGTCGATACGTTCACTCATCATTATTCCCCGCACATGTCTGTCATCAAACCGTATAAAACTAAATCACATACCGGTGTTTACGCGACAGAAATATCGTTTTTTTGCTCTTTTAACGGTAAAACGCCCTACCCGGTATATGCCCTGATTTACGCAGACCGGGCACCGTTTACTGCCTGCGTTTCCATTCATCCACAACATCGCCCAACGTCTTTGGAATATCATTGCGTATCCATGCCATGAAATCACGGTTGAACCGGAATTCCTCTCCGCAATGTTCAGTCATGAAACGACGAACGTTTTGCGTGTTTTTATACTCTTTATCGACGATTGTAGCGGGTGTGAGTGATGCACTGTGCCAGTCCGTTTTCATGGGTACTGCTCCTGAAAAAGCCAATAAGGGGAAAGCCGTTAACCTTAAATCAGCTGCTTTTTATTTTCCATATCACCGTAGTATTTTAACGTCCGCCTTAAACAGTCCGGTCAAACAACAAATTAAAGTTTTCTCCCAAATTGCCGATAACTCTCCTGAGAGTTCTTTTTTGCTGCATTAAACTGGAGAACGAAATGGATGTATCGCAAATTGCTTCACTGGCGACCGGGCTTGATAATTTGGATCTGAGCAACAAAGTTGACACCCTGATGTTGAAAAAGACGCTGGATAACCAGCAGTCAACCGCTGCCAATCTCATCGAATCGATCCCGCAGCTACCTGCTAATCCGGCGATCGGGCGCAATATCAATATCACCGTCTGAACCCGCTTTTCACCTGTTCACTGTTGATGAATGCACCGCGTTTTCAGCAGTGTCAGTTTCTGACTCTCCGTCACATGCAGAGCATTGGGCGACTGCGCCGTTATGGGATATATTACGGCAATCTCTTTATGACAGGTAACATCGCCAATGGCTCTGATCCCAAAAAACTACGCGCGCTTAGAAAGCGGATATCGTGAAAAAGCCCTCAAGATCTATCCCTGGGTCTGCGGACGCTGCACGCGGGAATTTGTTTATTCAAACCTGCGGGAATTAACGGTTCACCACATCGATCACGATCACACCAACAACCCGGAAGACGGCAGTAACTGGGAATTGTTGTGTCTGTATTGTCATGACCATGAACATTCAAAATACACCGAAGCGGATCAGTACGGCACCCGCGTAGTCGCAGGCGAAGACGCACAAGATGATGTGGATGCGGCAACCTACAATCCGTTTGCCGATTTAAAGTCGATGCTGAATAAGAAGAAGTAGTTTTAGATCTGTCCGCTTCTGTGGCCAAACCGCCAGAGATAACACTCAGGGTATCTTGTCGTTGAGAAGCGGACGTTACAGAGGTAACGCTTTCAGGATAACAGCGAAATCTTCTAAAACTCCACAGTAAGTTAGCCGTCCCGAACTATTAAAGATTAATTACAAAAGGAGGCCTGCGTAAATAGCCTCCTTTTATCATGCTGTGTGACTATCGTAATCGAATTATTCCAATAGTTCTTTAGGGTTTATTATTTTTTCTTTTCTTTCATTTAAGCCACCGTTGATGGCTATCCTGTTGAGATGATCCTCAATGAATTTTTGGCCTTGTTTTGACAGCATGCTTATATCATTATTTAAAATCACAATATCCCTGTTAAGTTCCATTAAAAAATTATTCGCCGTGTTGATAATATTCGAAAGTTTTACATCTACGGCCTTAATGAGAATATTCTGGGCAGCCACATTATCACCGAACTTGTTTTCAATTTCGAGGAGTTCGCTCATGGCTCTATTCATGGCCTCATCCTGGAGATCTCTATATTGCAATGTTTTACTATGGACGAGATCCTGAGCCTTTTTCTTGAGATCAAGATGCATTTCACCAATAGCCTTTATTGTCTCCGTATTAAGAATAGTTAATTCCTTTTGATACTTTTTGATAGCATCGGTAGTCATCATCATGCGCTGGAAATCATTATCTTTTACAATTTCCTCAAGGTCAATTAACGCTTTTCTTACGCCCGTTTCTTCTTTAATCCTTAGCTCTACCTCAAGCTCTTTCATCCGTATTGTTCTTTCGTGATCTGAATTCCTTTCAGTTTCGTTGCGTTGATGTTCCCAACGTTTTGATGGTTCTCTGATCAGATCACTTACCGCATCTAACGGAGCTTTAACTAAATCTATAATAACGCTTCCAAATTTACTAAACATGCTCATTTTAGTTTCCTTTTGTTCCTGTTGTTAGTCTTTCCATTTCTCTCTCAAAGAGTCGGTTATCTTTAATGATAAGGTACTTCAACTGAGATAGGTTGAGTGATGATTTCTCTTCCATATTTATAAGCAAGTCTAGAAATTCAATCTTCGTAGAAGCCAAATTTTTATAGAAAATAGAAGAGGATATGCTTTCATGCACGGAAGATTCCTCTTCAGAGAGCAAACATATTAATCTTTTAATGGCTGAATTATAAAAATCAGAATGTATTGAACTGGTATCTTCTTCAGGAAAAAGAAAGTGAGTATTTATAAATTGCGTCTTCTCTTTTTCAAAGAGAAGTTTCAGACCCATTTCATTTTTCTCAAATAAAAAAAGATTTGAGAAAAAATCGACAGAGTGAGTTGTTGTTCTCAATATAAGTTTTTGTCTCGATTGACGCAAAAGATCAAGAACTGATATCAATTCGCAATCAGCCATAAATTACCTCACTGATCTAACGTATCTTTTTCTTCTTTTGCCATATCTCGTATTTTACCAAGACTATTTAAGGTCCCTTCATCAACCAGTCCCTCACTGACATCTAAGCTTTTTGTATAGCTGCTTACCAGTTCTTTGATCCATGAAGCTGCGACCCTGTCATCAACCTGAGAGTTCTTTAACGTGTTAGAAACTTCATCAAGTACCCCGGAGAAGAATTTTGCACGTTCTTTTCTTAAGTCCTCCTGTAAAGTGCCGGCAAATTTTATTTCCTCTTTAAATTCTTTGAGTAATTCGAGGTAGTTTCTCTCGTACGTGTAAATGACATTCAGACGTTCCTTTAGAAACTCCAGACTCAGGGTGTTAGTTAACTCACTGACTAAATGGTTCTTAAAAAGTCTAAATTGATATTCATTTTCTTCATTCTCAAGATTGAAAAGGGTAATTATATCGGAGATGCTATTTTCAATTTTCTGCTCAATGTCTTCGCTCATTCCTTAACCTCTTAGTTGATAATTGACTGTTAACAAAACTTTGACGGCTACAGGCTTTAAATAAAGTCAGAGCATTCAAATTAGTTTATGTAAAAGCTATTATCGGCATCCCCTTTGAAATCTTTAGTTTTTTATCAAATATATCGTCGCGGCACTTCAAGCCCCCGAAACCCTGCGCCGGTTGCTGCAGGCTACAACGCCGGCTGGCTGGGAAAAACGGACTATCCGCAAGTAGCAGCGAGTTACGCTATGCGCTGGCGATTTATCAATTCCGTGCCAGGAATTATCCCCGGCGCTTTTCTATTCCATCATCATTCAGCCAAAAAATAAAAAAGCCCTCCCAATCTTCCGGGCGGGCTTTCAACTTAATACTTCAATTCACCCCATCTCAAATATCAAAACGGTCCAGATTCATTACTTTGGTCCAGGCGGCGACGAAGTCTTTCACGAATTTCTCTTTCGCATCGCTGCTGGCGTAAACCTCGGCGCTGGCACGCAGAACGGCATTCGAGCCAAACACCAGATCGGCGCGGGTGGCGGTGAATTTGGATTCCCCCGTGACGCGGTCACGACCTTCGAAACGTTCACCGGTGGAATCAGTGGCTTTCCATTCAGTGCGCATATCGAGCAGATTGGTGAAGAAGTCCGCGTTCAGCTCACCGGTTTTATCCGTGAATACGCCGTGCTGGCTGCCGTCGAAGTTGGTTCCCAGCGCACGCAATCCGCCAATCAGTACCGTTAACTCCGGTACGGTCAGCGTCAGTTGCTGGGCCTTGTCGATCAGGAGATTTTCAGTCGAAGTTTTGCCGGTATCACCGCGATAGTTACGGAAACCATCGGCTCTCGGTTTGAGCAAATCAAACGACTCAACATCGGTCTGATCCTGACGCGCATCCACACGCCCCGGCGTGAACGGGACGTCGATGTCGACGTTAGCCGCTTTCGCTGCTTTTTCCACACCGACGACGCCCGCCAGCACAATCACATCCGCCAGCGACGCTTTCGGATGCGACTGCTGAATGGACTCCAGCACAGGCAACACGCGCACCGCTGCGGCGTTAACATCCCATTGTATTTGCGGCAGTAACGCCAGACGCGCACCGTTTGCCCCGCCGCGTTTATCACCGCCACGGAACGTCGAGGCCGATGCCCACGCCACCGACGCCAGTTCGCCCGCCGTCAGGCCGGACGCCGCAATCTTCTCTTTCAGCACGGCGATATCAGCAACGGTCGGATGATAAACCGGCACCGGCAACGGATCCTGCCAGATTAAGTCTTCTTTCGGCACTTCCGGCCCGATATAACGCGCTTTCGGCCCCATATCGCGGTGGGTCAGTTTGTACCAGGCTCTGGCAAATGCTTCGTTAAAGGCCTGAGGATCGCTGTGGAACCGGCGCGAAATCCTCTCAAATTCCGGGTCAAATCGCAGCGTCAGGTCAGTGACCAGCATGGTCGGTTTGCGTTTTTTCGAAGTATCGAACGGATCAGGAATGATATCCGGCGCATCGGCCGCTTCAAACTGAATAGCGCCCGCCGGGCTGCGGGTCTGCACCCACTCATATTTGAACAGGTTTTCGAAGAAGTAGTTGCTCCACTGTGTTGGCGTTTGCGACCAGATGACTTCCAGACCGGACGTGATGGCATCCGGCCCGGCACCGCTGCCGTAGCTGTTTGCCCAACCCAGACCCTGCGCTTCTATCGGAGCGGTTTCCGGGTCAACGTCCACATGGCTGGCTTGTGCGGCACCGTGAGTTTTACCCAGCGTATGGCCACCGGCGATTAACGCGACAATTTCTTCATCGTTCATGCCCATATTGCCGAACGTGGCGCGGATGGCCGGAGCCGCAGAGGCCGGATCACCGCTGTGGTTCGGGCCTTCAGGGTTGACGTAAATCAGCCCCATTTCGGTTGCGCCCAATGGAGATTTGGCAAGTTCTTCAGGATGACGATGTTCCAGCCAGGTGGTTTCGTCGCCCCAGTTCACATCCAGATCCGGTTCCCAGACGTCTTCACGCCCGGCACCAAATCCAAAGGTGCGGAAACCGGAATTCTCCAGCGCGACATTGCCCGCCAGAATATAGAGATCGGCCCAGGAAATTTTTTGGCCGTATTTTTGTTTCACCGGCCACAGCAGGCGGCGCGCTTTGTCGAGGCTGACGTTATCCGGCCAGGAGTTCAGCGGTGCAAAACGTTGCTGACCACGGCCTGAACCACCACGGCCGTCAACGGAACGGTATGTCCCGGCGCTGTGCCATGCCAGGCGAATAAAAAGACCAATGTAGCTGCCCCAGTCGGCAGGCCACCAGGGTTGCGACTCGGTCAGGACGCCTTTGATATCGGCTTTGAGCGCGGAGTAATCTAATTTGGCGAATTCTTTGCGGTAATCAAACGCCTCGCCCAACGGGTTTGAGCGGGCGGAATGCTGGTTCAGTAAATCGGTTCTGAGCTGGTTTGGCCACCAGTCGCGATTGCTTGTCCCGCCGCCAGACGTTTCATTCGTTTTTCCTGCATGAAAAGGACATTTACCGCCGGAGGCTTCACGCTCTGCTTCAACAATGGGTTTTGCGTCGTTTGCTTCTTCATCAATAGAACTGCTCATGCTCACACTCCTGTTATGTAGTCTCATTGCTACTCTATACGCGGATTTAAACCAGTCACATCTGGAACATCCTATGCATTTGATAGACCTTCCCTTCTGATCTCAGCGTTCGTTCTGTGAGTTTCCACAATTTCTGAATCCCGACACTGATTATAGAATAGCCAGTTAAAGTAAAAGGCTACTTTGCCGGTGTCGCAAAATGAAAAAAGCCCGCGCAGGAGATTGAGCGGGCTTTGGGTTTTTTATCGTCACGCAGCGCCGTTAGCGCGCAGAGGCCACCGGCTCCGCAGGCAAAATGGCTTTCAGCAAATACCGTGTGTATTCATGCTGTGGCTGTGTGAAAAGTGCCCCGCTTTCCCCTTCTTCGACGATTCTTCCCTGATACATCACGCCGACCCGATCCGCGACGTGCCGCACGACATTTAAATCATGCGAGATAAACAGATAGGCCAGCCCGTATTCACGCTGGAGCGACATCAGCAAATTGAGAATTTGCGACTGAATCGACACGTCCAGCGCGGAAACCGGTTCATCACAAACGATCAGCTTTGGACGCAGGATAAGCGCCCGTGCAATGCCGATGCGCTGCCGCTGTCCGCCGGAAA
>Ga0153981_1000219_pt1 | contig 15910 bp, 12 predicted proteins | sample TSGA065MetaG_FD_104714 | JGI IMG/M metagenome (GOLD analysis project Ga0153981, IMG submission 104714) | Attine ant fungus gardens microbial communities from Georgia, USA - TSGA065 MetaG | ecosystem: Host-associated > Fungi > Mycelium > Unclassified | place: USA: Georgia, Magnolia Springs State...
TCTGGCTGGCCGTTCTGCTGATGTTGTTCTTCTCTTTACAGCTCGGCTGGCTACCGGTTTCTGGTCGTCTTGATTTGCTGTATCAGTTGAAAACCGTGACCGGCCTTACGCTGGTCGATGCCTGGCTTTCACATTCGCCGTATCGCCACGAGATGATCATCAGCGCCATCCGCCATATGATTTTGCCGACTGCCGCGCTGGCCGTTGCGCCGACCACTGAAGTGATCCGCCTGATGCGGATTTCGACTGATGACGTCCTGGCGAAAAACTACGTGAAAGCCGCTGCAACCCGCGGGCTGTCGCGCTTTACCATTATCCGTCGTCATGTTTTACACAATGCGCTGCCGCCGATTATCCCAAAACTGGGTCTGCAATTTTCCACCATGCTGACGCTGGCGATGATTACGGAAGTGGTCTTTAACTGGCCGGGCATTGGCCGCTGGCTGATAAACGCGATCCGCCAGCAAGATTATGCCGCGATTTCCGCCGGTGTGATGGTGGTAGGCTCACTGGTGATAGTCGTCAACGTGCTTTCAGACATTCTCGGTGCCCTGATGAACCCATTGAAACATAAGGAATGGTATGCCCTTCGATAATGTATACCGTGAAAAACAGGTTCCCAGCCCGCTGCGTCATACGTGGGGAATTTTCTATCGCGATACGCTGTCGATGATCGGCTTCTACGGTGTGCTTGGGCTGCTGTTCCTGTGTGTTTTCGGGCATCTGCTGGCGCCGTATGCACTTGATCAGCAATTCCTCGGTTACCAGTTGCTGCCGCCGTCGTGGTCGCGCTACGGGAACGTTTCATTCTTCCTCGGTACCGACGATTTAGGCCGCGATTTACTCAGCCGGATGTTAACCGGCGCGGCACCGACCATCGGCGGTGCGCTGGTGATTACCCTCGCGGCGTCACTGTGCGGCGTGATTATCGGCGTGCTGGCGGGCATCACGCGCGGGCTGAAATCAGCGATCCTCAACCATATTCTCGATACGCTGCTGTCTATCCCTTCCCTGCTTCTGGCGATTGTGGTCGTGGCCTTTATCGGCCCGAAACTTGAACACGCTATGCTGGCAGTCTGGCTGGCGCTTTTGCCGCGTATTTCCCGTACGATTTACAGCGCCGTGCATGACGAACTGGAAAAAGAGTACGTGGTGGCCGTGCGTCTGGACGGTGCATCGACCTGGCAAATCCTGCGTTACGCGGTGCTGCCAAACATTGTGGCCGTACTGGCAACGGAATTTACCCGCGCGCTGTCGATGGCCATTCTGGATATTGCCGCATTAGGTTTTCTGGATTTAGGGGCGCAGCTTCCCTCACCAGAATGGGGAGCGATGCTCGGCGATTCGCTGGAGCTGGTTTATGTCGCGCCCTGGACAGTGATGCTGCCGGGTGCAGCAATCCTTATCAGCGTGCTGCTGATCAACCTGCTGGGTGATGGTGTGCGCCGGGCGATTAATGCAGGGGTGGAATAATGCCGTTACTTGATATCCGTAACCTGACAATCGAATTTATGACCGCCGAAGGCCCGGTAAAAGCCGTCGATCGCGTGAGCATTACGCTTAATGCCGGCGAAGTTCGCGGGCTGGTGGGCGAATCCGGTTCAGGCAAAAGCCTGATTGCCAAAGCCATCTGCGGCGTCACCAAAGACAACTGGCGCGTCACCGCTGACCGGATGCGTTTTGATGATATTGATCTGCTGACGCTGTCCCCGCGCGAACGACGCAAGCTGGTCGGGCAGAACGTGTCGATGATTTTTCAGGAACCGCAGTCCTGTCTGGATCCCTCCGAAAACATTGGCCGCCAGCTGATTCAGGCCATTCCCGGCTGGACGTATAAAGGCCGCTGGTATCAGCGCTGGAAATGGCGGAAAAAACGCGCCATTGAGCTGCTGCACCGCGTCGGGATTAAAGATCATAAAGACATTATGGCCAGCTATCCGTATGAGCTGACCGAAGGCGAATGTCAGAAAGTAATGATTGCCATCGCGCTGGCCAATCAGCCGCGTTTGCTGATTGCGGATGAACCGACCAACGCCATGGAGCCGACCACACAGGCGCAGATTTTCCGCCTGCTGGCGCGGCTTAATCAGAACAATAACACGACCATTTTGCTCATCAGCCACGACCTGCAAATGATGAGCAAATGGGCCAACCGCATAAACGTGCTGTATTGCGGACAAACCGTCGAAAGTGCGGTGTGCGAAGACTTGCTGGCTGCGCCGCATCATCCTTACACGCAGGCGCTGATCCGCGCGATGCCGGACTTTGGCCGTTCGCTGCCGCATAAAAGCCGTCTGAATACGCTGCCGGGGGCCATTCCTTCGCTGGAGCATTTGCCGATTGGCTGTCGTCTGGGGCCACGCTGCCCTTATGCGCAGAAAAAATGCATTGAAACGCCGCGCCTTCGTCTGGCAAAAACGCACGCATTTGCCTGCCACTTTCCGCTGAATATGGAGGAGCAATAATGGGCGAGACCTTGCTTGAAGTCCGCAACCTGAGCAAAACGTTCCGTTATCGCACCGGCCTGTTCCGCAAGATGGATCTCGATGCCGTGAAGCCTGTCAGCTTTACGTTGCGTGAGAAACAGACGCTGGCGATTATTGGTGAGAACGGTTCAGGGAAATCCACGCTGGCGAAGATGCTGTCGGGCATGGTTGAACCGAGCGGCGGGGAAATCCTGATTGATGAACATCCGCTGGAATTTCGCGATTACCGGTTCCGCAGCCAGCAAATTCGCATGATTTTTCAGGATCCGAGTACGTCGCTGAACCCGCGTCAGCGCATCGGACAGTTGCTTGAAGCACCGCTGCGCCTTAACAGCGAGATGGATGCCCAGCAGCGCGAACAGCGTATCAACCAGACTTTACGGCTGGTGGGTATGTTGCCGGACCACGCGTTTTATTACCCGCATATGCTGGCCTCCGGCCAAAAGCAGCGTGTCGCACTGGCGCGTGCTTTAATCCTGCAACCGAAAGTGATTGTTGCCGATGAAGCGCTGGCGTCGCTAGATATGTCTATGCGCTCGCAAATCATCAACATGATGCTCGAATTGCAGGAAAAGCAGGGTATTTCCTACATTTACGTGACGCAACATTTGGGCATGATGAAACACATCAGCGATCAGGTGCTGGTGATGCACGAAGGCGAAGTGGTTGAGCGGGGAAACACGGCGGAAGTGCTCGCCGCACCGCTTCATGATCTCACCAAACGGCTCATCTCCAGCCATTTTGGCGAGGCATTAACTGCCGATGCCTGGCGTCGCGACGGGAACTGACACAGACGATCTCTTACGCCTTTCTGCCACTAAAACCGGCATCAGCTTCCTGAGCCGGTTTTTTTATGATTCCAATTTCACAAAATGTCGATAAAACGTCTGCCGAAATCCTTTCATCTGGAATATTCACGGTCTTCTATTCCATTTCGCTATGATTTATCGCTTAACATTATTTTATCTCGACAGCGGTATCGGCAAGGATAGGGTCTGTAAATTCGCCTGAGTGACAGGCTTGAAGCAAAGGACCCGATCATGGAACAACAACGCAAGGCCGCGCACAGCGGCTGGTATCACGAAACACAATCCAGCCAGTATGGTCACCTGCCACTCGATCCTCATGCCGCGTTGATTCAGGATCGCTTTTTACTCGGACTGGAAAACCAGCTCGACCCGACGCTTCGCCCGCTGATTAACGACCGCCAGGGTTTGCTGCGCGCTTCCCGCGCCTGTTACGAGGTGCTCTTTCCGGACAGCCTGAGCGTTTCGCGCACCGAAACGTTGTCGTTATATGACCGCCTCAGCAGCGCGCTGACTGTCGCGCAGGTGAGCGGCGTCCAATGTCTTTGTAGCCATTACGCTGCCCGCCTCGCCCCCCTTTCCAGCCCCGACGCCTCACGTGAAAGTAACATCCGCCAGACCCACATTACCCAGTTCGCCCGCCTGCTTGCCACGCAACCCACGTTAATTACTGCACCGATGCTCAGTCAGCTTTACGACGTCGGGCTGAGTACACGCGATATTGTCACGTTCACGCAGCTCATTGGTTTTGTCAGCTATCAGGCGCGCGTGCTGGCCGTTCTGAACGGTCTGCGTGGCCGCGCGGCAGCTGTATTACCAGGATTCCCGTCGCCGGAAGGTTGCGAGCAAAAAGGGTTCTCACTGGCGATGCTGCAATGGACGTCGCGTTTGCCGGAAGTGGTGCCGGAAACCGCCAGCCGTCACCAGCAGGATGTGCTGGATTTGATCGCACCGGATGCCCGTTCTTCTTCTTTCTATACGCTGCTGGTACACGACGCCGATGCGCTGAGCGAATTCTCGGCCGTATTCAATAATATTATGCAGGCTGGCGAACGCCCGAAAGCCGCGTGGCGCGAGTTGTCAGCGGTGACCACCTCACAGTTAAACGGTTGTCTGTACTGCGCGGGGATCCACGGCCGTCTCTATCTGGAAGCGGGCGGAAGTGAAACGCTGATCGAGGAATTGTTTAAAGAAAGCCATCGTGATGACGCCGTTGATTTTGTCTCGCAAAAACGGGCAGATGCCAAAGAAGCGGCGTTGCTCGAAGCCGTGATTACGTTAACCCGTACACCAGAACGTTTTGACGCACGCCGTCTGCACGGTTTGTCTGACGCAGGCTACAGTGCCGTACAATCTCTGGATATCCTGTTGACCGCAGCGCTGTTCAGCTGGTCGAATCGTCTGATTCAGACGTTGGGCGATACGCTTAACAGGTAATGCAGGGTATGTTTTTCATTCATGCTTTACCCCTCCTTTTCGGCAGGATATTTGCCTGCCGAATCCATCAAATGTAAATACCTTCGCCTTCTAACCGCCATAAGTCGTACTAATCTTATTTTCAATCGGAAATTTAGTGTTAAAACGAGAGGCAGATCACATCAGGTTATTTGCTGCTCTGGTCACAGCTTCACCCACCACGCTTTGATTCATAAAACCCCGCAACAACCGCTAAAAACCAGAGATATTCACTGCATATTCACTATTTTCCAGCCAATGAATCCGCTTATAAGTTTTCCGGTAAAACAAATACAAATCACACTTCCGGATTATTATTCATACAACATTTTCACATTGTCTATTTAGAAAACATAAACGTTAATTCTGCATAACATTTCGAACATAGTTTAATCAGGACGGATAAGTTAAATGTAACGATACATTTCAAACTCCTTGCCACATTTACGAAGATAGTGAACATTACCTGCCGTCATCCCATCTTATAACAATGCAAAGGGTGCTTATTTCGCGCCACTTATGCGTTTTCGCCATTCACGGGCGAAAGGAATAAACAGAGGTACGAGTGTCAACTGCAAACAAAACACCAAATAATGAAAGCGTGAGTCTGAACGCGTTCAAACAGCCAAAAGCGTTTTATCTGATCTTCTCCATAGAATTGTGGGAACGTTTCGGTTACTACGGCCTGCAAGGGATCATGGCGGTTTACCTGGTCAAAATGCTTGGCCTGAGTGAAGCTGACTCCATTACCCTCTTCTCCTCATTCAGTGCGCTTGTGTATGGCTTCGTGGCTATCGGCGGCTGGCTGGGCGATAAAGTGCTGGGATCGAAACGCGTGATCGTGCTGGGTGCGATCGTGCTGGCGCTGGGTTATTCCTTCGTTGCGTATTCCGGCCACGAAATATTCTGGGTTTATCTGGGTATGGCGACTATCGCCGTCGGCAGCGGCCTGTTTAAAGCAAATCCATCCTCATTGCTTTCTACCTGCTACGAAAAAGATGACCCGCGTCTTGATGGCGCATTCACCATGTATTACATGTCGGTCAACATCGGTTCATTCTTCTCTATGCTCGCCACACCTTGGCTGGCCGCGAAGTATGGCTGGAGCGTCGCGTTCTCCCTGAGCGTCGTCGGTATGCTGATCACTATCGTGAACTTCCTGTTCTGCCGCAAATGGGTGAAACGTCAGGGCTCAAAACCAGACTTCGCGCCGCTTCAGTTCCAAAAATTGCTGATGGTGCTGGTTGGCGTCGTGGCGCTGGTGTTTGTTTCCAGCTGGTTGCTGCATAACCAAACCATCGCACGTATGGTTCTGGGTGTGGTTTCAGTCGGTATCATCATTGTGTTTGCGAAAGAAACCTTCGCCATGCAAGGCATCGCACGCCGTAAGATGATTGTGGCGTTCCTGCTGATGATGGAAGCGGTGGTGTTCTTCGTGCTGTACAGCCAGATGCCAACCTCTCTGAACTTCTTCGCTATTCATAACGTCGGTCACGATCTGCTGGGTATCAGCTTCCAGCCTGAGCAGTTCCAGGCGCTGAACCCGTTCTGGATCATGGTTGCCAGCCCGATTCTGGCAGCTGTTTACACCAAAGTAGGCGACCGTATGCCAATGCCGCATAAATTTGCGATCGGTATGGTGCTGTGTTCAGGTGCCTTCCTGGTGCTCCCGTGGGGTGCAAGCCTCGCCAACGAACATGGGATTGTGTCGGTTAACTGGCTGGTACTGAGCTATGCGTTGCAGAGTATCGGTGAGCTGATGATTTCGGGTCTGGGTCTGGCGATGGTGGCACAACTGGTTCCACAACGTCTGATGGGCTTCATCATGGGCGCATGGTTCCTGACGACCGCCGCGGCTGCGATTATCGCGGGCTATGTGGCGAACCTGACCGCGGTTCCTGCGGATATCGATGATGCACACGCTTCGCTGGCAATCTACAGCCACGTGTTCCTGCAAATTGGTATCGCGACCGCCGTAATTGCCGTACTGATGCTGGTTACCGCATCTAAACTGCACCGTATGACGCTTGACCGTGAAACTGATGAAAAACAACCGGAACTGGCTTCTGCTCAGTAATTGCAGAATGTTCTACCGTGTTGATAAACGCTTCCTTCGGGAAGCGTTTTTTTGTGCTCAATTCCCTGCCCTAAATACTTTTTATCCTAAATACTCTTTATCCTAAGTAATAACGCCCCTTCCCGCCCTGCTTCGCACGGTACATTGCCGCATCGGCTCTGGCCATTAGCGTATCCGGTAACAGAGGCTGGCGCGCCCGCCCGACCGCCACACCGATACTCGCCGACAACGCCACAGGCACACCGGCCACCCGTTCGATGGAGTGTAAGGCGCTCATCAGGCTGATACAAATCCGGCTGACATCATTTTCGGTGTTCACCAGGTGCCCGAGTAAAACCGTAAACTCATCGCCAGCCAGTCGCGCCACTATGTCCTGTGAACGCAGATTATCGCGTAAGGTATGCCCGAAAAACTTCAGGATCAGATCGCCAAATTCGTGCCCGTAGGTGTCGTTGTAAGCTTTAAAATTATCAATATCTAAAAAGAGTAATGCGATGTCCTTATCTGCTTTTTCTTGTTGTTTTGCGGCAAAAATCAGTGACTGCTGGAACGCGCGCCGGTTAGGTAATCCGGTCAGTGAATCATGATTGGCCTCGAACTCAAGCTGTGCCTGAAGTTCTTTTATTTCGCTGATATCAGTGGAAAGGCCGTAGTAGCCATTACGCACATCGTCACATGGAATTAGCGTGGTGTGCAAAACGCCGCCCTTGCCGTGACGTGAATTATCTGGCAATTCAATTTCGTAGCTGACCGTCATGCCCTGCAAAACTTGCCGGATATACGGCTGAATTTTTTCGTAACTCTCGTACCCCACCACATCCCTGACCTGCTGCCCGTTGACTTTATTTTCTTCCACGCCGTACCAGTTCGCGTGGAAATGGTTCACAAACGTATATTGTTCATTGGCATCCACGTGGCAAATCAAGGCCGGAATGTTATCGGTTATGGCCCTGAGGCGGTTTTTACTTTCAGTCAGCTCGCGTTCACGAGTCAGACGCTGCGCTATTTCCTGATGGAGCTGGTCCATCGCCATCTGAAGCTCGTGCGTGCGCGCTGCCACCCGACGTTCCAGATCTTCCTGTAAGGAATAAAGCGCCTGCTCGATATGCTTCCGTTCAGTGATATCACTGATGACGACGATATAGTGGTGGGCATCACCGGCGATATTACGTACCAGAGATGCCGTCAGCGTAACCCAAAGCGTGCCGCCGTCAGCGCGCTGGAGCAGTTTTTCAACGCTGAAACTGTTGATTTCCCCCGACAGCAGGCGCGGTACGAGGATGTTTTCAGCGTAGAGATCGTCCGGATGGGTAACATCGTGAAGTAAGCAGGTACGCAGCTGGTATTCGGCGTAACCGAGCATATTGCAAACCTGAGGGTTAATGCGTAACCAGCGCCAGTCCAGCCCGACAAGAGAGAAACCGACCGCCGCGTGGGCAAACGTCTGCTCAAATAAGGCTTCGCTTTTGGCGAGGTTGTCTTCCACCCGCGCCGTGTACTGGCGGTTTTCCAGGTGAAAGATGTAGCTTTGTACCAGCGCGGTCATGTCCGTCAGCGTCTGCTGATCTTCTTCGCTCCACTCCCGCGTGCGGTCGTCAATCAGGCACAACGCACCGAGCGCCACGCCCTCTTTTGAGTACAGCGCACAGCCTGCGTAAAAGACAATGTGGGGATCACCGACCACCAGCGGGTTATCGTGAAAGCGTAAATCCAGCCGCGCATCCCGGACAATCAGCGGACATTGCTGGAGAATAGTGTGGCCACAAAACGAGGTATCGCGGGGAGACTCATTGATATCAACACCGGTGTGTGACAAAAACCATTGCCGGTCAGCATCGATCAGTGAAACAACGACCGCCTTCGCCTGAAACTGGCGGGCTGCCATCCGTGTGATGCGGTCGATTTCCTCAATTCTGGGGGAATCTACTATGCCCAGAGAAGCCAGTATGGCAAGACGAGCTTGTTCATCAACTGCCTGTTGAGGGACTAACATAATGCACTCTCAATGATTACTGGTGAATATTCCACCAAGTCTACTGTGTTTAACCGGAATAACGGCCCAGATTCCGCCCTTCACGGGCAAAATTCAGAATAGTGACAGATCACGAAATGCGTATAATTTTAACAAATTTTGTACAAGGTTCGACAAATCAACCATTAAAGTGAACTGACCCAGTTCACATGCGTGGCATCAGCCTGTCCGGATTGTTCTGAGTCGCGGCGATATTTCTCCCGCATCTCTGATGGCGTGGTGCCGTAAAACTCATGGAAGTACCGGCGCAGCGCGCTCAGTTCAAGACCGCAATGGCGTGCAATGGCCGCCAGGCTTTGGTCCGACATCGAAGATGTGCGTAATAAACGTTTTGCCAGCAGAAGACGACGGCTGCGGATAAATTGCGCAATACCGCCAAGCGGCTCAAATAACCGGTACAACCCGGATCGTGAAATGGCGAAGTTTTTACATAAGACGTCAATGCTGATGGGCTTGTTAAGATGCTTCTCAATGTAGAGGCAGATCCTTTCCAGCCGTGCGCTTTGCTCAAACGGATGTTCAACTTTTTTACCCGCCACCAGATGCAGCGTTTGTAAAAACACCGAGGCAGCGCCTTCTCCGGTGCTGAGCACTTCCTGCTCCGTCATCTGATCAAAAACCTGCACCATCGTCGCAAAGTGGTTACGCAAAATGATGTTTACCGGCGAGGCCGCAGGAATACGCTTGCCATGCAGCGAGGCTATATCAACATTAAAGTGCAGGCTGTGCTTGGGCATAATAATGTACTGATACGAGCCCAGACGCGGCTTACTTTCACCAGGATAAACATGGATCTTGATGGGCTGCGACATATCCTGAATCAGGATATCGCCCTGAATTAATTCGAAACGTTCACCAAAACACTGGCACGACATCCCGCCGGCAATCACGATAAAGATGACGATGTGATCCGGCATCGAAAACAAGTTTCCATACTGCCGGTTGATGTCGTGCTCGCTGACCGTCAGTACGCCGCCGATGACGCGGCCAAAATTGTAGCCGGTGACGCCCCAGTCAAACTCTTCGCGGTGACGATCCGGCAGTTCCAGTTTAAAGCCGGCGCTGGACATCCCGTCTTCCCATTCGTAAAAACGGGTTTCGAAGTCCTGATAAATGTTGGCACCGTCAACGATCTTTCGTGATGATGAATCGCTCATTATCTCACCGAAAATTAAGATTATTCCGAAACGATAATCTACGTCATACTGAGAAATCAATGCTCAGCAGCAATTGGTAATACTTTTTCACCAAAAACGTCTATTTTCTGCGTCCGACAGGTCCAGGCAAAAGACTGTGAAATCAGTCAATAAGCGTGGTTATTCGTTCGATTGCTCCAGTGTTTACTCCGCGATAATTATTTTCGAATCAGTTAATATCGCCTTGAAGCTTTTCATTTTTGTGATTTGCTATTCTTTTAAGATGCACGACAACGCTTTTCACTTACTCCCACCAGGAAATTGCGATGGATAAACGAAAAGTCCTGGATGAAGGACGTCAGCTCAAACGCCTGAATGCAGAAACCCGCCGGCAGGTGCACATGCATAAATGGTTCGCTATTGTGGCGGCTCTCGATTGTGTACTGGTCATTTTCTACGATCAGGACATGCGTAATATCGTCTTCTCAGCGGGTGTTTGCGTGGTATGTACCTATTTATGGCTGAAAGGCAGAAAACAATCCCGTAGCTACCGGCGCGAGTGGGACGCCAAATTCGGCACAAAAAAGCAGCCCTGAACCTGTTTCGTCGGTTTTAGCTGTTCTTCCTTTATTCCTTTCATAAAGAAATTCCTAATTTTCACGAAAGTGTTTCTGTTCCGGCCTGATAATCGGCCAAAATAACATTTGGCATACCCGCAAATAACAACTCATACAATTTATGCATCTCGACGTTTACACGTTATTTATTTTCGAACTTTATATTCTCATTCTGCTGACCGGCGTCATGCTTTTTGCGTGGATCGGCGGCCGCAGGGATCCGACGCTCGGACTGATGGCGCTCATGCTGGCTTTCGCTACGGCGGGAACACAGCTCAGTAGTATGCGCTCAGATGTGAACGATATTATTCCGGTTCTGTTCAGTAACCTGCTGATATTGCTTTGTTATGGCATTATGTGGTCAGCTGTCAGGGTATTTACGGGCCGCCGTATTATCCTGCCTGGCGTACTTGCCGGGCCACTGATTTGGGCATTTTTCTGCCTTTCTCCGGATTTCTATCACAGCCTTTCTCAGCGGATTTTGCTGACATCCATACTGACCGCCGCGTATACGCTGATGACCACCGTGGAGCTGTGGCACGTCCGCAGACAGCTGAACGTTACGTTCTGGCCTGCACTGCCGCTAAGCCTGTTTCATGCGGGATTCTATCTGATGCGGCCGGTGTTTGATGACGGCTTACCTTACGCGGAAATGGCCGGACGTCACAGCAGCGGGTTCTTCGCTATACTCATTTTCGAAGCGATTCTTTACGCCATCTGCCTGACTTTTATCATTCTTGCCATGGTGTATGAACGCGGACAACTGAGCTACAAACTGGCTTCGCTGCGGGATCCGCTCACTGGAGTTGGAAACCGTCGCGCGTTTCTGGAATTTGGTAACGAATTGATCAGAAAGCGTAAAAACTGCACCTTACCGCTGCAATTAATGTTATTTGATTTGGATAATTTTAAAAAACTGAATGACCAGTACGGTCATGCAGGCGGTGATTCCGCGCTTATTTTCTTTTGCAGCATCGTTAATTCCCTGCTGGAAAAGAAAGATGTATTTGCCCGTATCGGCGGTGAAGAATTTGCCTGCCTGACAAGCCAGCCTAAAGAACAGGCAATAAAAATGGCAGAAACGATTCGTTTCCGGCTGGCGCAAAGTTCACAGCATAATATTCCAATGACGGTCAGCGTCGGTATTGCGTTCAGCGATCTTAATCAGGACACGATTTCTCACTTATTGATCCAGGCAGATCATGCTTTGTATCGGGCTAAATCTGCGGGTAAGAACCGGATTGAACTGAGTTGATCGTTATTCACCCGAACATTATATCGAATACCTTACTTAGGGCGTGATAACCAATTGAATTTTCAAATTTAATAACAACGGTAATAATCTCATCAAAATGTGAGTAATAATTGCAAAAACAACCTGATGAGGTTACTGGCTAAAAAATGTTGCCAGAACACACTCATTTCCTGCTCGGGGTATTTAACTCATGCTTACTGATATTGCGATATGCCAGGCAGTTCTTGATGCTCTTCCCGAAGCGACGGTACTTAAAGACGACGAACGCAAACTGGTATTTTTGAATCAAAAAGCCAGTGAGTTCTATGGCCGCACACGTGAAGAACTGATCGGCCAGGACGTCTCGTTTTTTACCGATCCTGAGCAGGCAGCCCGTCAGCGTGAGCGGGATATTGAAGTGCTGGTCACCGGCGAAAAGACGGTGAACGAAGAAACGCTGGTGGATCCTTCCGGTAAGCGTCGTAGTGTTCTGGTGCGTAAGTCCCGCGTTACGCTGGAGACCCGCCATTTTATTCTGACGTCCATTATGGACATTTCCCTGTTGCGCAGTTCAGAAGCGCAGATCCGTTATCTTGCCCGCCACGATGTGTTAACCGGTTTGCCGAACCGGACCGCCCTGAGTGAAGAACTGAGCCAGATTGCCGCACAGCGAATGTACCGTCCCGAGCCTTGCGCCCTTTTCCTGTTAAATCTTAACGACTTTAATTACATCAACGATACCTACGGCTATCAGGCCGGAGACGCAATTTTATGTGAATTTGGCCAGCGTCTGCGTAACGAAGTCGGTAATAACGGTACGGTTTCCCGGATTGGTGGCGACGAGTTTTCCATTATTTTGCGTAACAGCCCGACCAGCGAAATGGCCAATAATCTGGCCCTCGAAATCCTGGTGATGATGCGCCAGCCGTTTACGCTGACGCGCGCCAATCCGATGATCACCATTTCTTTCGGCATTGTGATGTTTGGTGCCGAGAATATTACCGCTGGTGAAATTATGCGCCGGGGCAATACCGCCTTGCTGGAAGCCAAGCAGCGCGGCAAAAATATGTTCTCGTTCTATTCTGAACTGCTCGATGCCAGCAGCGTAAGTAAACGCATTATGGTGAAAGCGCTGTCCGAATCGCTGGCAAAAGACGGGGATTTGTCCTGCGTCTATCAGCCGATTTTGCGCAGCCGCGACGAAAAAGTGGTGTGCGTCGAAGCCCTCGCCCGCTGGAACCACGGCGTGCTCGGGCAGGTTTCACCGGTGCAGTTTATTGCGCTTGCGGAAGAAACCGGGCTGGTGATTCAGCTGGGTGAAATCGTCCTGCGACAGGCTTGCCGGGATATCAAAAACTTTGAGCAGCTCAATCTGGCAATTAACGTTTCTGCCGTGCAGCTCGGAGAGCCGGATTTCGGGCCGCGTTTTCTGGCCGTGCTGGAAGAAGAGGATTTCCCGCCTTCGCGGCTTGAGCTGGAACTGACCGAAACGTCAGTCATGAACGCCAATGCGAACAGCCTCAGTCAGCTGGCAAAACTGCGCAAACTGGGCGTTAAAATCTCTCTGGACGATTTTGGCACAGGCTATTCCAGCCTGAGTTTGCTGAAAGATATCTCCGTGGACAGCGTGAAAATCGACCGTTCATTTGTGCAGTACGTCACAGAAGTGAATGATACGGCCGCCATCGTGACAGCGGTTTCTCAGCTCGGCAATAAAATGCATCTCAACGTGATTGCGGAAGGTGTGGAAAATCAGCTGCAAAAATCCTTCCTGGTTTCAGCAGGTTGCTCGCATCTCCAGGGCTATCTTTTTTCGCGTCCCGTGACCGTCGAAGTGTTAAATAGTTTGTTGAGTAACGAAATGGATATGTTAGCCGGTACATAAAACACGCAAACATAAGCACCATAGATAACTCAAAACACCTTATTAATTCATTCAATTGGCGCTCGTCCCTGTTTTACTGACATGATCCGAGGCTGATAAAACACGCCGTTTAAGGAATTACAACATGTCATCGTTTTCAGGTATCTGGGTCCCGCTGGTCACGCCTTTCCATCAGGGTGAGATCGACTTTACTGCACTCAAATCATTGTGCACCCGGCTCCTCAAACGGGGTGTGGACGGCGTCGTCGTCTGTGGTACTACCGGTGAAGCGCCAATGCTCACCAAAGAAGAACAGCTTCAGGTGCTGGACGCCGTACTGGAAGTCGTTCCCGGCCAGCAGGTGATCATGGGACTTTCCGGCACGCATATGCCGGTGATCCGCGCCATGCAGGACGCTATTTCAGAGCGTCCTGTTGCCGGTCTGCTTATCCCCGCGCCTTACTATATTCGCCCCTCTCAGGCCGCGCTGGTCACCTGGTTTACCGAAATTGCCGACCACTCGACGGTGCCGGTTGTGGTGTACAACATCCCTTATCGTACCGGTGTACACATGGAACTGGACACACTGCGCCAGCTGGCTAAACACCCGCAGATTACTGCGGTGAAAGATTGCGGCGGCAGCATCGACCTGACGCTTTCACTGATTGCAGACGGCGAGTTGGACGTTCTGTGTGGCGAAGATGTGCAGATTTTCTCGACCCTGAGTCTCGGCGGAGCAGGCGCGATTGCGGCGTCATCACATATCTTCCCGGAAGAGTTTGTGGCGCTGATTAAGCAGTTCAGAGAGGGGAACATTGTTGCCGCCCGAAAAACATTCTTTGGCCTTCTGCCGATGATCCGCCTGATGTTCTCCGCGCCGAACCCGGCGGCGATTAAATACGCTCTTTCACTCGACGGGCTGATGGACAATGAGTTGCGTTCGCCAATGCTGACTGCACCGGAAAATGTAGAAACGGCGGTACGTGATTTCCTGAACCAGCGCTCCCGCTGATTTCACCGGATGGTGGGCAAAACATCCGTCATCCGGTGCGGTATAAAGTGAACAATTGAACGCCCCGTCACAATTAAATCACTGACTTTTGCTCCCGCCGGTTCTAGGATAGAAGCAGACCTTATATCGCCGTGCAGCTGTTTCCCGAAGCCGAAATGTTTCGCGGGCGCAGGCTGGTAGCTCATCCAATGGAGTGTTTATGAAACTGTATTACAAACCCGGTGCCTGTTCCCTTTCTCCACATATCGTCCTGCGTGAAGCGGGTCTGGATTTCAGTATTGAGAAAGTCGATCTGGCGACCAAGAAAACAGAAACCGGTGATGACTTCCTGACAGTGAACCCGAAAGGGCAAATCCCAACCCTGCTGCTCAGTGACGGCAGCATTCTGACCGAGGGCGTTGCCATCGTTCAGTATCTGGCTGACCAGAAACCCGACCGCCAGCTGATGCCGGAACAAGGTACGCTGGCCCGCTATCATGCGCTGGAATGGCTGAACTACATTGCGACCGAACTCCACAAAGGTTTCTCGCCGCTGTTCAACCCGAAAACGCCTGACGAATTCAAGGCACTGACCCGCGAAGCGCTGAGCAAGAAATTTGCGTACGTGAATGAATCCCTGAAAGGTCACGCTTTCCTGCTGGGTACACGTTTCAGCGTAGCCGATGCGTATCTGTTCACCGTGATGGGCTGGGCAAAAGCGCTGAAGTTTGATTTCACGGCGCTGAGCGAGCTGAACGCCTATCTGGAGCGTGTTGCTGCACGTCCGGCTGTTGACGCAGCCATGAAGGCTGAAGGCCTGAAATAAGCATTCCCTGAGTTAAAAAAATGCCCCGGCTGAATAATCAGTCCGGGGCATTTTTATTGAAGCGTGATGTCGCGTTTACGCGGATCCGATCCTTACGCCGGTTACAGTTTTACCGCCGGGAAATGATGTTCCGGTTTAACCATTTTGTCCTGCGCAGCGACGATTTGCAGCTCGTACTCGCCCATCGAATGAGTGGTCAGCATCACTTCATAAACGGCGGCGGTCACATGCTCCAGCGCTTTATCCAGCGCCTCGCCCTTGAGCAGATTCACCAGCAATAATCCGCTGGTCAGGTCGCCCACGCCAACCGGCTGACGCACGCCAAAATCGACCAGCGGGCGGTCGATATGCCAGGCTTCATCCGCCGTCACCAGCAACATTTCAAA
>Ga0153981_1000220_pt1 | contig 15871 bp, 16 predicted proteins | sample TSGA065MetaG_FD_104714 | JGI IMG/M metagenome (GOLD analysis project Ga0153981, IMG submission 104714) | Attine ant fungus gardens microbial communities from Georgia, USA - TSGA065 MetaG | ecosystem: Host-associated > Fungi > Mycelium > Unclassified | place: USA: Georgia, Magnolia Springs State...
CAGCGCAGCGCACACAGGAAGAAAAATCCATGAATCTGAATATTTTGCCTGCTGCCGTTACCACGGCAAAGACGACCACGAGCGCAGCGACCGGCAGTTCGTCCGCCACCAGCGCCGCGGCGACGGATGTCACCGCGACTGGCGAAAGCACCGCGTCGTCTCCGGCAGATTTTGCCAGCCAGCTCGAAGCCCAGCTGGGCTCAAAACTGGATCCGAAACTCACCAGCGCGCTGGCGAAACTCGGGCAGCAAATCAGCGCTAAAGGCGAAACGGTGGATAAAGATACGCTGACGCAGGCGGTCACCACCGGCGAGAAAGACGGCAGTCTGATGCTCGATGACAGCGATCTGAGCAAAATGATCGCCGCCATTCAGGTTTTGCCGACCGGCAGCCTGAAGGGAACGTCGGTGAAAGACATCGCGCTGAGTGACAAAGACAAAGATGCCGATTCTGCGGATGCCAGCATTCAGGCGTTGTTCGCCCAGCTGGCGGTACAGCAACAGCCTGCGCAGCAGATTCAGACCGTGACCGCGGCTGCAACACAGACGGCCAGCGACGACACCACGCGTGCGCAGAACGCCAGCACCCTGCTTTCCGGCCTGAACGTCACGGCGTCATCGCTGCTGACCGGCGACGGTAAAACTGCCGTGGTGACCGACACCGATTCGAAAACCGCGGCAACCGCTTCGGGTAATGCGGCCTCTGTCGCCACAACGTCTTCACAGCATGCCGCCAGCAGCAAAAGCACGGCGTCCACCAATGCCGCTGATTTCAGCAGCGCACTGGCGTCAATGAGCGCGGCGGCAAACAGCACCGCAGCCGTTCAGCAAAACGACAGCCGTACGCTCGACAGCAATTCAACGGCATTGAATCAGCTCAATACCGCCGCCGTTGCCGTGTCTTCTGCTTCAGTTCCAACGACGCCAACCACCACCAGCGTCGTCACCGCGCCGTCCACGCCGGTGCTGAACGCCCAGCTGGGCACACCGGAATGGCAACAACAGCTCGGTCAGCAGGTGATGATGTTTAACCGTCAGGGACAACAGACGGCGCAACTGCGTCTGCATCCTGAAGATCTGGGTTCCATTCAGATCAGCATGAAGATTGAGAACAATCAGGCGCAGCTGCACTTTGTGTCCGGCCACAGTGGCGTTCGTTCTGCCCTTGAAGCCGCCATGCCAGAGCTGAAAACCGCGCTGGCCGACAGCGGCATCAGCCTGGGGCAAAGCAGCGTCGGCAGCGACAGTTCGCAATGGCAGCAGGCTCAGCAGCAAAGTTCGCAGTCCGGTACGCCTCAGGGTGACGCGTCAAGCTGGGCGGCTTTTAATTCCGGCAGCAGCACGTCGGTCAGTGACGCCCTGCCCGTTCCGGCTTCTATTGCGCAGCGGATTGGGGGAAATAACAGCGTGGATATCTTTGCATAGCGTTTTGCAGATGCGTAAAACCTCGCAAAATTGTTTCAGATAATTGCAGCCGGTCAGTTCTCCCTTAATTCAAACGGCAGAGCTGACCTTATTTATCCCGCCTATTCTGACTATTGAACAACAGGATAAGCGGGATAATCATTCTCAGAATTGACTCAGCAGTCCGGTGCTCCTCACGCCAGTCTGCTCATACTTACAGGAAATCGCCCCATCCATGTCTGACTCTGCTCTCACGGCGTCGCGTAAGAAAAAAAAGCGGCCGTTAATGATGATTCTGCTGTTACTCATTACCCTTGGAGCCTGTGGTGCGGCCGGTTACGCCTGGTGGATGATGCACAAACAGCAGCCTGCGAACGGTAGCGCGGCTGAAGTGAAGAAGAGCGAGCCACCTGCGGCGCCGATCTTCCTGGCACTGGATACCTTTACCGTTAACCTGCAAACGCCGGATAACGATCCTGACCGCGTGCTGTACATCGGCCTGACCCTGCGTCTGCCCGATGAACAGAATCGGGCTATTCTGAATGAATACCTGCCTGAAGTTCGCAGCCGTCTGCTGCTGCTCCTGTCCCGCCAGAAGACGGCGGATCTCGTCAGCGAAACCGGTAAACAACAACTGGTGCAGGACATCAAACAGGTTCTGGACGCGCCACTGGTCAAAGGTCAGCCACCTCAGGTGATCAACGACGTGCTTTTCACTGCTTTCATACTGCGATAAACAAATTATGGGCGACAGCATTCTTTCACAGGCCGAGATCGACGCACTGCTTAATGGCGACAGTGACAGCGCAGCCGAGTCGGCAAGCGCGGCACAAGCCAAAGCGTCGGACGACGGTGTAAAACCTTTTGACCCCACGACGCAACGTCGCGTTGTGCGTGAGCGGTTGCAGGCGCTGGAAATCATTAACGAGCGTTTTGCCCGTCACTTCCGTATGGGGCTGTTTAACCTCTTGCGTCGCAGCCCGGATATCACGGTCGGGCCGATCAAAATCCAGCCTTACCATGACTTCGCCCGCAACCTGCCGGTGCCGACCAACCTGAACCTGATCCACCTGAAGCCCTTACGCGGCACGGCGCTGTTTGTGTTCGCGCCAAGTCTGGTCTTCATTGCGGTGGATAACCTGTTTGGCGGTGATGGCCGTTTCCCGACGAAAGTGGAAGGCCGCGAATTTACTCATACCGAACAGCGCGTCATCAAACGCATGCTGACGCTGGCGCTCGACGCCTACGAAGATGCGTGGAGTGGCGTTTACAAGCTGAGCGTGGAATATGTCCGTGCTGAATTGCAGATCAAGTTCACCAACATCACCTCTTCCCCGAACGATATCGTGGTCACCACGCCGTTCCACGTGGAAATCGGTGCGCTGAGCGGTGATTTCAACATCTGTATTCCGTTCAGCATGATTGAACCGTTACGTGAGCTGCTGACCAATCCGCCGGTCGAAAACTCGCGTCATGAAGAAAGTCAGTGGCGTGAAAACCTGGTGCATCAGGTTCAGCAATCTGAACTGGAGCTGGTGGCGAATTTCGTTGAAATCCCGCTGCGCCTGTCTCAGATCCTGAAACTGCAACCGGGTGATGTTCTGCCGATTGAAAAACCGGATCGTCTGATTGCACACGTCGACGGCGTTCCGGTGCTGACCAGCCAGTACGGCACCATAAACGAACAATACGCCCTGCGCGTTGAACATTTGATCAACCCAATTTTAAATTCTCTAGATGAGGAACAGCCCCATGAGTGACACCAATAAACCGTCTGACGCCGGATCGGATAACGTTGACGATTTATGGGCTGATGCGTTTAACGAACAACAATCTGCGGGCAGCGCCAAAGCGTCAACCGAGGGTGTTTTCGCCGCGCTGGGTGCCCAGGACGGAGCGGGCAGTTTGCAGGATATCGACATGATCCTCGATATTCCGGTGAAACTGACCGTTGAGTTAGGCCGTACCAAAATGACCATCAAAGAACTGCTGCGCCTGTCGCAGGGTTCGGTTGTCGCACTCGATGGCCTGGCCGGTGAGCCGCTGGATATTCTCATCAACGGTTATCTGATTGCTCAGGGTGAAGTGGTGGTTGTCGCCGACAAATACGGCGTGCGCATCACCGACATCATCACGCCGTCAGAGCGTATGCGCCGGTTGAGCCGCTGATGAGCCAGACTGCGGCCACGGATTCTCCGTACGTTCAGGGGGCTCAGACTCACGCAACGACGCAGGCTTCAGCCCAGGCATTGCCCGCCAGTTCTGTGCTGACACAGGTCAGTACGGTGCTCGGCGGCATTCTGCTGCTGATCCTGTGCATCGGCTGGGTGGCCAAACGTACCGGATTCGCGCCGCAGTCAAAAAATAACAAACTGCTGAAAGTGACGGCCAGTGTTCAGGTTGGCCGCAGCGAAAAAGTGGTGATCGTGGAAGTGGATAATACCTGGCTGGTGCTGGGCGTGACCGCGCAAAACATCACCCAGCTGCACACGCTGAGCGCGCCGCCGGAAGTACAAACGCCGGATTCAGGCACTACAGACAGTCAGCCTGCGGATTTCCGTCAGCTGATGCAGAAAATGTTGAAACGTCCGGGAAAGCAGGCATGACCCAGTCCGCCGTGAACCAATTGATGAAATCCGCCTTTACCGCTGCCCGTCAGCGCCCTGTTCGCCTGGTCGTCCGCCTGTGCCTGCCGCTGCTGCTCTTTATTAGCCCGGCGGCGTTCGCACAGTTGCCCGGTATTATCAGCCAGCAGATGTCCAATGGTGCTCAGAACTGGTCGCTGCCAATTCAGACGCTGGTGTTCATCACCACGCTGACGCTGCTGCCCGCCATGTTGCTGATGTGTACCAGTTTTACCCGCATTATTATCGTGCTCGGCCTGCTGCGAAATGCGCTGGGTACGCCGTCCGCGCCGCCAAACCAGGTTCTGCTGGGTCTCGGGCTGTTCCTGACCTTTTTCGTGATGGCGCCAGTTTTCGACAAAATCTACAGCGATGCCTATCAGCCGTTTACCGAAAACAAAATCACCATGCAGGATGCCATGGACAAAGGCGCTCAGCCGCTGCGCCAGTTCATGCTGCGTCAGACACGTGAAAGCGACCTCGCGTTGTATGCCCGTCTGGCAAACATCCCGCCTCTGGCTGGCCCCGAAGCAGTGCCGATGCGTATTCTGCTTCCCGCTTATGTCACCAGCGAACTGAAAACGGCATTCCAGATTGGCTTCACCGTGTTCATTCCGTTCATGATTATCGACCTGGTTGTCGCCAGCGTGCTGATGGCGCTCGGGATGATGATGGTGCCACCGGCCACCATCTCACTGCCGTTCAAGCTGATGCTGTTCGTGCTGGTCGATGGCTGGCAGTTGCTGCTCGGCTCACTGGCGCAGAGTTTTTACAGTTAATTCAAAACGCCAAACTTAATGGGCGTCAGCGTCGCAGCCAGTTTGTTCGCCGCCAGCGCGGAGCACCCGCAGCGTACATAAGTACGTGAGGAGTGCGAGCACTGCCGGAGGACAAAATGGCAAGTGAGCTAGCCCAAGCAGGTTCGCATTTTACGAGAATCTTATGACTCCTGAATCGGTAATGGCATTGGGTAATGAGGCGATGAAAGTGGCTTTGGCCGTCGCCGCACCGCTGTTGCTCGCGGCGCTGGTCACCGGGCTTATCGTCAGCCTGTTGCAGGCGGCGACGCAGATCAACGAACAAACGCTGTCCTTCATTCCTAAAATTCTGGCCGTTGTCGCGACTATCGTAATCGCCGGTCCGTGGATGCTGAATCTGCTGCTCGATTACATGCGTACGCTGTTTACCAACCTGCCTTACATCATCGGTTAACCCATGGTTTCCTTCGACAGCACGCAACTTGCCGGATGGCTCAGCATGTATTTCTGGCCGCTGCTGAGGATTCTGGCTCTGATCAGCACCGCGCCGATTACCAGCGAGAAATCCGTCCCGAACCGCGTAAAGCTCGGTCTGGGCATGATGATCACGTTTATGATTGCGCCGTCGCTGCCGCCTGTCGATACGCCGATATTTTCCACGCCTGCGCTGTGGCTGGCGATGCAGCAAATCATGATCGGCACCGCGCTGGGCATCACGATGCAGCTGGCGTTTGCTGCTATCAGGATGGCCGGTGAAATCATGGGGCTGCAAATGGGGATTTCTTTTGCGACGTTTTACGATCCCAGCAACCGCCTTAACACCCCGCTTCTTGCGCAATTTCTGAACCTGCTGGCAGTCCTGCTTTTCCTGAGTTTCAACGCTCATCTCTGGCTGATTTCCCTGCTCGCCGACAGTTTTCACACACTTCCCATCAGCCCGAATCCGGTCAACGCCGAAGGTTTTATGGCCGTGGCGAAAGCAGGCAGCATTATTTTCAGCGGTGGCCTGATGCTGGCATTGCCGATTGTAACCCTGCTGCTCACGCTCAACATGGCGCTCGGCCTGTTAAACCGCGTCACACCGCAGCTTTCCGTATTTGTTATTGGTTTCCCGTTAACCCTCAGTATTGGCATTCTGGCCATCGGCCTGATGATGCCTATGCTCGCTCCTTTCAGCGAGCATCTGTTCAGTGAAATCCTGGATAAACTGGTGTTGATCATGAATCAGTTTGCAGCGGATTAATTTTGTCGCGTCCCTTTCTCCACAAACTGCATATCCCCGACTTTGCCGACGGTGAATTTGCTGTCTTTGTACGTGACCACCGTAACGCTGGCGTTTTGCAAAGGTGCGCGCAGGTTTTCTTCGGGCGTCATACCTTGCAGCATTGCCATGATGGCCATGCCGTGCGACACAATCAGGACGTTACCGCCGCCTTCGGCAAGGGTTTTCTGCGCGATATCATGCAGCGCGGCCTGCATACGGGTTTTTACCTGCGTGGCGTTTTCTGTGGTATGCGTAGGGTCAACGGCGGCCAGCGTATTCATCATGGTTTCGAGAGTAATCTGCCCTTTTGAGAGCGCCTGCGTTACAGAACTGAGGTCTGCAAAACCCAGTTTCTTTGCCACGGGTGCCCACATGACAGCGTCAAGCTCACCTTCATAAGGGCCGAAAAACGTTTCGCGCAGACGCTCATCTTCCGTCACCGGTAACGTCTGCCCGGCGAAGGTCAGCGCGATTTTTGCCGTCTGACGTGCGCGGCCGGAGTCACTGGAATAGGCGGCGGTAAACGGAATGCCTTTCAGGCCACGCCCGAGATCTTCTGCCACGGAAACACCGGCTGCCGTGAGCGGCGTATCAGACCAGCCCTGCGCACGGTGCGCGGTGTTAAATAAGGTTTTGCCGTGACGCGTGATGTAAAATGTGACGACGTTTTTCTCCGCCGTCGCCTGTGCCGAAGACGCAGGTACCGGCGCGGCCTGCGCATTGATGAAACCGAAGACTAAAAATGAGATCAGTGTTTTCCAGAGCATTTTTTTCATCATAATGTCCTTTTAATGTGTTGATTAAAATATGTTGAATTTGTAATCCAGACGAAACTCCGCCGCAAAACTGTCGGCGCTTTTGATATTTCCATGATGATCGACAATCGGTGAAGTCCCTTTATGTTCATAGGTTCTGCCGGGTCCGATCATAGCGAAAACAGATAAATCCTTGAGTTTTTTTGACGCCGGTTTCCACAACGTGTAGACGTTTAATTCTCCCTCTTTCACCGGCTGTCCCTGGAAATCAAAGAAGCCATAATGCGTATTAATGCCCAGGACTAATTCCGGCGTGATGTGGTAACCCACATCCAGCGACAATACTTTTTCCTCGTCGCGCATATAATCCAGCCCGGCCGTGGTCATCGAATTAAACGTACCGCGCGAGTTTTTACTCATATGTCGGGGATACATGCCGATCCCCCCCTCTTTATTCGCGTCGGTATAAGCCAGCCCGCCTTTGGTTGTCCAGTCGTTATATTTCCAGGTCATGTCCGCGGCATAATGATTGGCGCGATGATCGAAGTCCTTTTTGTTATTCGCCATGCTGTCCCATTTATCCAGCGCCTGCGTCATATAAATCTGCACGCCGTAGGACAACGATTTGTTTTGTTTCAGATTCAGCTCCAGCCCGTTTCTGCGCAAATAGTCTTCACTCTCACCGTAGAAATAAAGCGCCGTCAGGTTATCTGTTTTGAACTGAACATCGCCGGTGTAAATCGTGTCAATCGCATGGCCGTCGCTGGTCATGAAATTCACTTTATCCGGCGAATCACGGTTCAGCGATTTGGTCAGATATGCCAGCCGCAGGCGGTAGGCGTCATAAGTCAGGTCGCCGCTCCAGCCATTATACGTATTGGGCGCGGCGCGCATTGAGGTGGTCAGCACACCCAGTTTGATGAGTTTCCAGCCGCCATACAGATTGCCTTCGACGCCTGACTGCGAGAATTTCGCTTTACCGAAAAACTGTCCCAGTTTATTAAAGCCTTTGGCCTGACCATCGTCATCATACAAAATCCCTCTTGACGCGAAATTATCGGCAGCCGCCAGTTTAATCACGCCATAATAAGAGGCATCGACACCAATAGCGTCAGCTAAATAGCCTGACTTATAATCCAGTGCCAGCCCCTGCCCCCATGCGGAGTGGACATTACGTTTATCTGTTTCACCTTCATCAAGATATTTCCATATATTGTGTGTTCCTAAATTGAGGGAACTGTTTTTTATAAAACCAGTTTCCGCAAGGTCATCTATACCGGCAAAGGCCAGCGAAGGTGAACAAAGAATACCGGTTATCAGTGCCAGAGCGTGCTTTTCCATAGCGAATGTTCCATCAGGCCAATGTTTTTCAGGGTGCATTTATAAAAGGCAAAAAAAAACCTGAGCCGATATCTCCCGGGGAGCGGGAAATTTCAGTTCAGGTTTTGCCTGCCTATGCAGTAACAATCCGGGAATAAACATAACCGGTTTGAGAATAAAAAACAGTGCCGCAGGATGGATTTAAGGATTAAAAGGAAATTCTGTGAAGCGAATCAAATTTATTTCGCGCAATATAAGCTTTTTCTTAACAGGCGGGGAAATTAACAGCTGATCTCTTTGCCGTTTCTTTTAGGAGAAATCTATAATAGGGAAACGTAATAACATCAGCTTATTAATACTCTTATATTTCCCTCGTCAGCATCGCCATCACTTCATAATGCGCGGTATGCGGGAACATATCGAAAATCTGGACGCGCGCAATGGCGTAGCCCGGCAATAAAGCCAGATCCTTTGCCATCGTCTGCGCATTACAGCTGGAATACAAAATGGTGTCCGGCGCCATCTGGCTCAGGTAATCACACAGCGTTTTGCCGATGCCACGCCGTGGCGGATTCACCAGAACCAGATCCGGGACGTCGCCTTTTCCGGTCGCAAAACCGGTGGAATCCAGCGCCTGGAATTCGACGTTTTTCAGCCCCAGACGGCGGGCTGATTCTCTGGCGCAGGCGATGGCTTCCGCGCTGATTTCAATGCCGGTCAGTTGCATGTCTGGCGTGGCGCAATGCAGGCCAAAACCGCCGACACCACAGAACAGATCCCACATGCTGGCAATATTGCCGCGCTCATGTACCCAGTCACGCGCGGTGGCGTAAAGCCGTTCAGCAACCTGCGGATTGGTCTGGAAGAAGCTCTGCGGACGGATAAACAGCGGCACATGGTTAAATTCTTCTTCAAGACGTTGCACGTCCGTCAGCGGGATTTCGGTGTCACCTTCGAGGATCGCCATATGCACCGGCTGGATGTTGGCAGAAATCACGGTCAGCTGTGGCAACTGCTGCTGCAACCACGGCAGCGCGGCGCGCAGCTGGGCCAGTTTGGCCTCTGAACGCAGAACAAAACGCAGCATCATACCGCCGCCTTTCTGGCTTTCGGTCAGCAACAGGAATTTGAGCTCGCCACGCTTACGCGCTACGTTGTACGGCGTCAGGCCTGCGCGGGCAATAAAGGTTTTAAGCACTGAAAATACAGCAGGGAAACTGGCGGGGTACAGCGGGCATTCGCATAAATCTACCGGCGTGCCGTCGCGGTGCACCATGCCAAGCAACGGGCGCTCCACGCTGCCGCTGACCACCATTTTCGCTTTATTTCGAAAAGCACTTTCCCGCCCGGTCACCGGTTCGCGCCATTCTCCGACCGGCACACCTTCCAGCAGAGAGTGTAAATCCTGCTGTTTGTCGGCTAACTGTTGCGAATAAGGCGTGTCGAGCCACTGACATGAGCGGCAGGTTCCGGCGGTATAAAGTGCGCAGTGCATGAAAGAATTCCGGTCATCGAATACGGAGAAAAATCTGGCGCGCAGTGTATCACCACACGGCCTGAAAGGCTCACCTGCTGCAGGTGCTATTTACGTTTCGCAAAGTAGCGACGGCTGCTGGCTGGCACGAAAAGCAGGAGCAGAACCACAATATCGGGGATTTTTTGCACCAGCAGCGCGGTGAGAAACTCACCCTGGGTGTCGACATCAAAACGAAAAATACGCGGTCCGAACCATTCGAAAGACGCCAGCAGCATGTAACCGACGACAATCACCTGGCAGCCAATAAACGCCCGGCGCCCCCAAATCCGCGCACGCATCATCGCGTACGCTGCACGGCATTCAATCAGCACAATCAGCAGGCTCGCCAGCAGGATAAAACAGTTCAGCCACGACTCTGCGCTGACTTCGATAAAGCTCATCAGCCCTGAAAAACCCATGGCGTCAAACAGCAAAATAAACTCAAGGCAGCGCGTGGCAACAATCGCCGAGGCTGCAATCATGACGGGAACAGGGATAAATGCCAGTTTCATAAATCCGTTTGGGATCTCCATTTACGTTCAGGGCGGAAAAATCCGCCCTGAAATTATCTTATATTTAGCTACGCTGTGCGCGCTGGATATCCTTGATCCGCTGTTTCTCAGCTCTGGACATAAACCACCAGGCAATCATGCCAATGATGCCCACCACCAGCAGGATGAGCGTTGCCAGTGCGTTGATTTCCGGGTTAACGCCCATTCGCACACTGGCGAAGACCAGCATTGGCAAGGTCGTTGCGCCCGGCCCGGCGACAAAGCTGGCGATAACCAGATCGTCGAGCGACAGCGTAAACGCCAGCAGCCAGCCGGAAATTAGCGCTGGCAGGATCATCGGCAGTGTAATAATGAAGAAGACTTTCACGGGCGCCGCGCCTAAATCCATCGCGGCTTCTTCGATGGAACGATCCAGTTCCCGCAATCTCGCCGACACCACCACCGCCACATACGCACTACAAAACGTCACATGCGCCAGCCAGATGGTAAACATGCCACGCTCAGCCGGCCAGCCAAAAGCGTGCCCCATCGCCACAAACAGCAACAGCAGCGCCAGACCCGTGATCACGTCGGGCATAACCAGTGGTGCCGTCAGCATAAACGCAAAACCCGTCGAGCCACGAAAACGCTGGAATCGCACCATCACGACCGCAGCCAGCGTACCGACAATCACAGCCATTGTGGCCGCCGCCGTGGCAATCGTCAGGCTCATTCCCACCGCGCTAATCATCGCAGAATCGTGGAAAAGCTGAGTATACCAGCGGGTAGACCAGCCCGCCCAGACCGTAACAAGCTTAGAGCTGTTAAACGAATAAATAACCAGCATCAGCATCGGCGCATACAAAAACGTAAAGCCGAGCACGAGAATAAGAATTCGCCACGGCGAACGGACAACCGGTAACTGATTCATTCTTTTTCTCCCAGTTCTTTATTTTGGTATTTCTGGAACCACAGGATCGGCATGATCAGCAGTAACAGCATGACCACCGCCACCGCAGAGGCCACCGGCCAGTCGCGGTTATTGAAGAATTCCTGCCACAACACGCGCCCGATCATGTTGCTGTCCGGGCCACCGAGCAGTTCAGGGATCACGTACTCGCCGACCGCCGGAATAAAGACCAGCATGGAGCCGGCAATAATCCCGCCTTTGGTCAGCGGCATAATCACTTTGAAGAAAGTTTTCATCGGCCGGGCACCAAGATCGGACGCCGCTTCCACCAGCGAATAATCCATGCGGGTCAGCGCGGTGTAAATCGGCAGGATCATAAACGGCAGATACGAATAAACAATCCCGATATACACCGCCAGATTGGTGTGCAAAATCACCAGCGGCTGGTCGATGACGTGCAGCCACAGCAGCACGTTGTTCAGTACACCGTTGTCTTTGAGAATGCCAATCCAGGCGTAAACGCGGATCAGGAATGACGTCCACGACGGCAGGATCACCAGTAACAGCAAAATGTTACGCATGGATTTGCTGCTGTGCGCCACGGCCCACGCCAGCGGATAACCGATGAGCAGGCACAGAATCGTGGAAATGGCGGCCACTTCCAGCGATTGCAGATAGGCATCAATATAAAGCGGATCTTGCGTGAGCCCGATGTAGTTACCGATATTTAGCGCAATATCCAGCATGCCGTCTGACCAGGTGACCAGATCGGTATACGGCGGAATGGCGCGCGCCATCTCGGCGAAACTGATTTTAAAAACAATCAGGAACGGCAGTAAAAAGAGCAGCAGGAACCACACCAGCGGCAATAAAATCACCAGCTTACGGCCATGACGTTGTTGCAGACGTCCGGTCAGGGCTTTGAATCCGCCCGGAGGTTTCGCGGTCGTCACTTCAGAAATCAAAGACATCATCGTCCCCTTAAACTGTCAGCACGACGCAGCTGTCGGCTTGCCAGCACAGACGCACTTCGTCGCCCCAGGTCGGCATGCCCTTGCGGAAACGGTGGCCGTTTTGCAATTGCGCCGTAATCATCTGACCGCTGTGCAGTTTAACGTGGTAAATCGACAGGTCGCCCAGATACGCGATGTTCACGACTTCGCCCACCGCAAAGTTGCAGCCGTCTTCCGGCACGTCTTCGCAGAGCATGATTTTTTCCGGACGCAGCGCGACAAACACCGGTACGCCGTCCACCACCGAGACATCCGGATCCACTTTCAGCGGATGCAAAAGCCCCGGCGACGTGAGCACTAAAGCCTCATCCAGACGTTCTTTCAGCACGCCTTCAAACACGTTCACCGAGCCGATAAATTCGGCACTGAAACGGCTGGTCGGATGCTCGTAGATTTCTTCCGGTTCACCGATTTGCACAAACTTGCCGCGGTTCATGATGGCGATACGCCCCGCCATAGTCATGGCTTCTTCCTGATCGTGCGTCACCATCACGCAGGTCGCACCAACGCGCTCGAGAATATCGACCACCTCGAGTTGCATACGGTCACGCAGTTTTTTATCCAGCGCGCCCATCGGTTCGTCGAGCAGCAATAATTTTGGCCGTTTCGCCAGACTGCGGGCTAAGGCAACGCGCTGACGCTGACCGCCGGAAAGCTGATGTGGCTTACGTTTGGCGAATTCCTGCATGTGAACCAGCGTCAGCATTTCTGCCACGCGGCTTTTGATCTCTGCCGACGGTAATTTGTCCTGCTTAAGTCCGAACGCGATGTTTTGTTCAACCGTCATGTGCGGGAACAGCGCGTAGGACTGGAACATCATGTTGATCGGCCGCTGATACGGCGGCACCTGCGAGAGGTCCACGCCATCAAGCACAATCTGTCCCTGCGTGGGCTGTTCAAAACCGGCCAGCATGCGCAACAGTGTCGATTTACCACAACCGGACGCGCCGAGCAGTGCGAAAATCTCCCCTTTATAGATGGTCAGGCTGACATCATCCACGGCGGCCTGACCGTCAAAAGACTTGGTTAAATTGCGGATCTCCAGCAAAGGCGTGAAACCTTTCTGGGACTTAGGCTGAGGGCGTGGAATGGCGTCGTTCACTCAGAGGAATCTCCGGTATCAAAATAAAGCTGTATCAAATAAGCATAACAGTCAGGGGGAAAAGTGCCTGATTTCTATGCCCAAAAGTGGCCTGGAACAAAATGCCAGCGGCCCCGCAGGGTTGTGCGGAGCCGCTGTAGTCTTCCTGACCTTTTCTAAAACGGGTACTATTTTCCGGTTTTTACTTTAGTCCACGAACGGGTGATAACGCGGTCAATTTTCGGATCCTGTACTTTCAGGCTGAAGAGTTTGGCCTGCACATCTGCCGGTGGATAAATGCCCGGGTTGTTGCGCACATCTTCATTCACCAGTGGCGTAGCCGCTTTGTTGCCGCTCGCGTAGTAAACGGTGTTACTGATTTGCGCGATCACTTTCGGTTCCATCAGGTAGTTGAGGAACTGATAGGCTTCGTCGAGGTTTTTAGCATCGGCCGGAATGGCGAAGACGTCGAAGAATGCCAGCGCGCCCTCTTTCGGAATGCTGTACGCCACGTTCACGCCGTTTTTCGCTTCTTTCGCGCGGTTAGACGCCTGCATCACATCGCCCGCCCAGCCGATCGCCACACAAATGTCGCCGTTAGCCAGATCGTTGATGTACTGGGAAGAGTGGAAATAACGAATGTTCGGACGCAGTTTCAGCAGCAGATCATTCGCCGCACCGGTGTAATCCGACGCTTTAGTACTGTTCGGATCCAGATGCAGGTAGTTCAGCACAGTGGCGTAAATTTCAGCCGGTGCGTCGAGGAACGAAACGCCGCAGCTTTTCAGTTTCTCTAAGTTTTCAGGTTTGAGCACCAGATCCCAGCTGTTTACCGGCGCATCTTTACCCAGCACGGCTTTCACTTTATCGACGTTATAGCCGATACCGGTAGTCGCCCACAGATAAGGAATCGCGTATTTGTTGCCCGGATCATGCTGCGCGACCATTTTGAGCAAATCAGGGTCGAGGTTTTTATAGTTTGGCAGTTTGCTCTTATCCAGCGGCTGGAAAACGCCCGCCGCCAGCTGGCGTTCAAGGAAACTGGCCGACGGCACGACCAGATCGAAACCGGTGCTCCCTGCCATCAGTTTGCCTTCCAGCACTTCGTTGGAGTCAAACACGTCGTAAACCACTTTGATGCCGGTTTCTTTCTGGAAATCAGGCACGGTGTTTGGCGCGATATAATCGGACCAGTTGTAGATATGCAGCGTTTTCTCTTCCGCAGACGCTGTGACGGACGCGGCCATAACCAGACCGGCGACAACACCCGATAACCACTTTTTACGCAGGGTGAACATCCGTTACTACCTCCAAGACAGGGGAATATAAATTGAATTTGTATCACTCAGACTGATACAAAACCTTTCACACAATGCCAACGCTCACCCATTAAACTTGCATAGGCATTCAACGCTGACGCATACGCTGCCTGCGAATTAACCGTTTGGTTTTACGACGTAATCACGCGTGGTGCAGAGTCAGAAGCATAGCGCCTGCAACCCCCGTGTACCAGCCTCCTGAGACAAAACCGGCGTTTATCGATTATTTATGCAGATTTGGTCTATACCGTCTGGCATTTTGGCTTTTAACAAAGTGAAATATCTGGCAACACCGGCACAAACGCAGCATAACTTATGGCGAAAGCGAATAAAGGCAGCGGAGCCGCAATAAACACGGCTCGCAGGAAAGGATCTTCAGAGGGAGAAAAATAACTAACGGGGCTTAATGCAACAAAGGCAGATTCACGGAAACGGCCGGTGTGCCTTCTTCATCGTCGCCAAGGAACAGTAAATCGTTGGCGTGGGCTTCAAGAATAATCATCGACATCTGCTCTTCCGCCTGTTGCAGGAAGAAAGCGAATTGCTCTTCGGTCACGCCCACGGCGATCGTCAGCGACTGGCAAACAATCAGTTTCGGCAAATTGTCATCCTGAATATCGACAAAGGCCTTGATGGTCAGCGAGCTGGCGTTAATCGAGCTTAAATCAGCAACCAGCGGGATCAGCGCCGTGGGTTTCACTTCGGCCAGCGCGGAGAACAAAATTACGTTGTCCACGATATCGAGTTTGGCATCAAAAATGCCATCAAAATTCTGCATATGCGGCAAATGGAGAGCCTGACAGGAATCACACTCGAAAAAAGAAATGCCCAGCTGATCCAGCCAGCGCCGCAGCAGCGCCAAATCAGGGACGATGAGCGAATCCATAGAATGCCTCACAAGTTCAAAACAACGAGAATAACCACGCCTTCGCAACACCCGCAGCGTTACGAAGGGGGTCATAGCTTACGGAATATTACCGGTCAGCGCTACGACCAAAGGCCTTTTGATGCACATTAGCGCCGGTAATTAAGATTTAACCGCCAGATTTAAGCCTGAATCCCGGCTTCGCCCGCTGTTCAATGTAATCAATCATCATGCCCGCAATATCCAGGCCGGTTGTGGTTTCGATGCCTTCCAGCCCCGGCGATGCGTTAACTTCCATCACCAGCGGCCCCCGGTGCGCACGCAAAATATCGACACCGGCAACGTCGAGCCCCAGCGTCAGCGCCGCTTTCACCGCAATTTCTTTCTCTTCCGGCGTGATTTTGACGTTGGTCGCGGTTCCGCCGCGATGAAGATTGGAACGGAAATCGCCCGGTTTGGCCTGACGTTCAATCGCCGCCACCACGCGTTTCCCCACCACCAGACAGCGGATGTCGCGCCCTTCAGCTTCGCGGATATATTCCTGAACCAGAA
>Ga0153981_1000221_pt1 | contig 15790 bp, 14 predicted proteins | sample TSGA065MetaG_FD_104714 | JGI IMG/M metagenome (GOLD analysis project Ga0153981, IMG submission 104714) | Attine ant fungus gardens microbial communities from Georgia, USA - TSGA065 MetaG | ecosystem: Host-associated > Fungi > Mycelium > Unclassified | place: USA: Georgia, Magnolia Springs State...
ACGGATTCCTCGAAATTCGGCCAGATCAATCTCAATCCGCTCGGCCCTGTCAGCGCTTTCAGTCATGTCATTACTGACGAAGCACTGCCGGATACGTTCCGCCAGCAACTGACGAACTCAGGCATAAAAGTCAGCCTCGTAGGCTGACTTTTTTCATGTGATATTTGAAGTACGACGCGGATTACTGCCCGTAGTAGGCATTCTTGCCGTGCTTGCGCAGATAATGTTTATCCAGAAGTTGCGGCTGCATATCCGGCAACTGCGGCGTTAACTGGCGGGAGAAAATGCCCATGTAGGCGATTTCTTCCAGCACCACCGCGTTGTGTACGGCATTATCGGCATCTTTTCCCCAGGCAAAAGGCCCGTGCGAATGCACCAGCACCGCCGGAATATCCGCGGGATCGAGTTTACGTTCCGCGAACGTTTTAACGATCACTTCCCCGGTTTCCCACTCGTAGCGCCCGGCGATTTCGGCTTCGGTCATTAAGCGCGTGCAGGGGATGTTGCCATAAAAATAATCCGCATGTGTGGTGCCCCAGGCCGGAATATCAATGCCTGCCTGTGCCCAGATGGTCGCATGGCGGGAATGGGTATGCACAATGCCGCCCGCCTGAGGGAAGCTGAGGTAGAGCACGCGGTGCGTGTCGGTATCGGAAGACGGTTTCTTGCTGCCTTCCACGATTTTCCCGGTTTCCAGCTCCACCACCACCATGTCATCGACGCCCATATGATCGTATTCCACGCCCGACGGTTTGATGACGACCAGCCCTTGCTGGCGATCCACGGCGCTGACATTTCCCCATGTAAAGGTCACCAGATTATGGCGCGGCAGTGCCAGGTTGGCCTCCAGTACCTGCTCTTTCAGTTGTTTAAGCATCTCGGTTTCCTCATGAATCGATGCTTTATTGTCTGGTCGGCGGGCGGGTGCCGGTATGGGGCAAATCGCTAAAGAGTGCGTACGGATCTGCTGCAAACGCAAAAGTGCCTGTTTATGCCACATTCAGGGCACGCAGGTGCAACGCTTTAGTTAATTGTGTGGTGAGACTGCGGCTTGATGGTGAATTAAGATTATTCACCTAGTGAATGGATACTAATTTCACTATTTTTAGTTAACGGGTGCAAAAGTGCGTCCGGATGAGTCGAATTATGAATAAAGGTTCGGAACAGCTCAAAAATTCATAAGTTGCGTGAAGGATCACCCGGTGAAATACAGTGATAACGCTGCATGTTGCCTATACTTATCGATGATGCTGAACGTTAATCCTTTGAGGAAGATAACTATGATGCTCGTAAATAAACGCGTTGCCAGTATTGCACTGGTTTTGACTCTTGCGATGTCTGTTACCGCGTGTGGTAACTGGTCTAAACGTGACCGTAACACGGCGATTGGTGCCGGTGCCGGTGCACTTGGTGGTGCGGTTCTGACTGACGGAAGTACTTTAGGTACGTTAGGCGGCGCAGCAGTAGGTGGTATTGTGGGTCATCAGGTCAGTAAATAAGAACAGATAAAAAAAACAGTAAGACGCTGCGCTTTTCAAAGGCGCAGCATCTTGTTTTATCAGCCACCCGCCAGTTTGACTTTCATCCCTTTAGCTTCAAGCAGCTGTTTCAGTAAATCACGTTTATCGCCCTGAATTTCTATCACGCCGTCTTTCACCGCGCCGCCGCAACCACATTTTTTCTTCAGTTCAGCCGCCAGTTTTTCCAGTGCAGCATCGTCCATATCGACGCCAGTAATAAGACAAACACCCTTCCCTTTGCGCCCGCTGGTCTGACGCGCAATACGAACAATCCCGTCACCTTTCGGGCGTACGACGACGGCTTTCTGCTCATCGATTCTGCCGGTATCAGTGGAATACACTAACCGGCTGTTGCTGTCATTACGCATAAATTCCCCTGCTTATCGCAGTGATGCACGGATATCACGCAGCGTCTGCGCCGGATCGGCGGACTGCGTAATCGGACGGCCAATCACCATGTAATCCACACCCGCCGCCAGCGCTTCCTGCGGGGTCATCACGCGGCGCTGATCGTCGGCTTTGCTGCCTGCCGGGCGGATCCCCGGCGTGACCAGTTTGAACGCTTGCCCCAGCGCCGATTTAAAGCGCGTCGCTTCCTGCGCGGAACATACAACCCCGTCCAGCCCGCAGTCACGGGTCAGGCGCGCCAGACGTTCGGCGTAATCTGCCGGAGATAAGGTGATGCCCAGATCCGCCAGATCGCTGCCTTCCATGCTGGTCAGCACGGTGACGGCAATCAGTAACGGCGCGTCCTTACCAAACGGCAGCAACGCCTCTTTTGCTGCGGTCATCATGCGCGCACCGCCGCTGGCATGTACGTTGACCATCCACACGCCCAGCTCCGCCGCTGCGGCAACTGCATGCGCCGTGGTGTTCGGGATGTCATGGAATTTCAGATCCAGAAAGACGTCAAAACCGCGAGTCTGCAAATCTTTTACCATCTGCGGGCCGAAATGCGTGAACATCTCTTTACCAATTTTCAGACGGCAATCACGGGGATCGATTTTATCTGCAAAAGCCAGCGCGGCAGATTTATCGGCATAGTCGAGAGCGACAACAATAGGTGAGGAATTTAAGTCGTTGTTGTTAATGTTATTTTCTGACGTCATGTCTTCAGCCTCTTGTGTTTTTTCATTTCAGGAAGGGAAAGCCTGTTTTCTGCCGCCCGCATTTTACATGGCAAAAGGCTGAATTCACAGCTACACATAATGTGACAGTTTTATTAAATTTTTGTGAAGCACTAGACGCCGACACAACGCTGGCATAGTTTGTAACTTTACTCTAAGGAAAGGCTGAAAAATGAGTGAGATAACAACCCTGACCGTCAAAATTCCGGTTGAATTGAAGGAACTGATCAGGAACGCCGCCGCTGAGGCTGAGCATTCTTTAAGTGCGGAAGTGGCAGCACGTCTGGAAGAGAGCTTTAATCCGGCAGCACCCAAGGGGAAAAAGGCGGCGAAAGCCACCGAGCATGAAATTGATAACCAGCATCTTGCTGAAGATTCTGAACCGGCGCTGACAGCAAAAGAAATCAAGAAACTGCGTACGTTACTTAACGCCCGCAAAACCACCGGTAAGAAGAAGTAATTCCCCTCTCCTTTCCCTGAATAATTCGCGTTGTAACAAGATGATAAATACATCTGCAACGCGAAGTATGTCGGGAAAATTACTGGCCGTCGAGACCCCGTATAGGTTTGATCGTCGCCCAGCCACGGCATGACGGACAATGCCAGTACAGTGAATGTGCAGTAAATCCGCATTTGTGGCAGCGGTAACGCGGTTTTGTACGGATCTGCTCACCCACCATGTCCCGCAGTAAAACCAGACTCTCTTTCGCCCTGCCTTCTTCTGCATCGGCCAGATGGTAATCCATGAGGTGATGGAACACACGCATGGTCGGATGACGTTGCAGCTGGCGGTTAATGTAGTTCTGCGCCGTTTCACGCCCTTCTTCCTGCTGGATGATTTCCGCCAGCATCAGTTCTGCCGTCGCGCCGGTGTTTTCATCGACACAACGCTTGAGGAACTCTGCCCAACCCAGCGTATCTTTCAGGTTCTGGTAGCATTCCTGCATCATCGGCAGCGCTTCGCTGACCAGTTCTTTGTCCTGCTCAAGCACGCGTTGCAGCGCATCAACTGCTTTACGGTATTCGCCCTGCGCCAGAAAAATGCGCCCCTGCATGATAGACACGCGGGCACAGAGTTTATCTGCCGCCGCGGCCTTTTTCAGCAGGCCTGTGGCCTTATCGAAATCATCAGAAACCATCGCCAGAAGCGCCAGTTCACACCAGAAATGCGCGATTTCCTTGCGGCGGTTTTCTTTGCCCAGCTTGACCAGACGCTCGGCCACATCGATTGCATTCTGCCAGTCGCTGGTCGCCTGATGGATGATCAGCAACTGTTCCAGCGCAAACAGCTGGTAGTCCTGCTCCTTCACCAGCTGATTAAACATGTCTTCCGCGCGGTCATAAAAACCGGCAGCCATGTAATCGCGTCCTAACTGCTGCACGGCAAGCAAACGCTGTTCGAAGGTCAGCGAGGCACTTTCCATCAGCGACTGGTGGATACGGATGGCGCGATCGACTTCGCCACGGGAGCGGAACAGGTTCCCCAGAGTCAGGTGTGCTTCGACCGTACTGCTGTCCTCTTTCAACATTTCAAGGAATAGGTCGACCGCTTTATCCTGCTGGTTGGAAAGCAGGAAGTTAACCCCTGCTACGTATTCACGCGACAGGCGGTTAGCATTTTCCTGTTTATCCTGCTGAGAACTTCTGCGCCCCATGTACCAGCCATAGGCGGCCGCAACGGGCAACAACAGAAACAGCAGTTCTAACATAGAGGGTTATTCCTTGCTGACATCATAAGATGCTGCTGGCGGCGTAACGGCAGCCGCGGGTTCAATTTGTTGTTCAAGGCGTTTGATTTTCCGCTGGGCACGCCCGAGAGATAAGCGGACACGCAGGTAAAACAAACCGCAGATGACCCAGCCCAGAATAAAACCGGTAGCAAAGAGCACGGCAAGCAGTGTGGAAACACGATAGTCGCCCTGCGCCAGCAAATAATTGAAGGTCACAGTCTGATCATTATGGGCACCCAGAGTGATAGAAATCACCACGATGACCAGCAAAAATAAAAAAATCAGCAGATATTTCACATTCATTCCTGTAATGCCGGATGTACCGGATGAATTATGCCAAAAACTCTCGTCCCGACCTAATAAGTTAGCATTTCCAAACAAAGCTGGGAAACATTGCGGAGGCTTTAAATGCAGGTTGTTGGAACTTCGTGCAACTTTAGCAGTGTGTCGCAAATATCGCTGCAATTTACGATATGGAAGAGATATGGGGGCGGAAAGCGATGAATTAAAGGGGTTTTGTGAAACCCCTTTGAAATTGCCAGTGTTTATTCTCCGTCGCGTTCAGCGATTTCCTGATTTTCCGCCGGCGGCGGCGTCAGCGGTCCGACATAACGCTCAGTCAGCCAGCAGGCCAGTGTCACCAGTATCCAGCTGATACCCACGGACGCCAGCAGGTCACGCGGCCAGTGCATTCCCAGAACCAGACGGCTGCCCATCACGGCGACTGCCCACACCATCAGGAACGTGACCGTTTTGTAGTGTTTACGGCGCCATAACAGCCCGATGCCTAACAATGCCCAGGTAGCGGCAAACATCGTATGACCGGAAGGGAATGCGTAACCGGTGTCGTTCTGCCAGCTTTTATTCAGCCAGTGTGGTATCTGCGTGTCCTCGCCGAGTATTTCTTTGACCTGTTTGCCACGCAATTTGCTTTTCTGCGCATAAAACTCACCCACGTTCATCTGATGATCGGTTCCCAGCCACGCCACGTAGGGCCGCGGCTCACGTACTTCACCTTTGATGAAGTCTTTCGCGTATTGCCCGACCAGCAGCGCGACCACAATAATCACACCCAGCCCGATGGCCGGTTTAAGACGAAAGCGCAGGCACCACAGGAACCAGCCCCCAAGAATTACCGTTGTGAGGATACCCCAGGGCTCGCTCACCGTTTCCGTCACCCAGAACAGCGGGCGCAAAATGGACGGATTTCCTCCCGGTGCCCAAAGCCAGCCGCTTATCCATACCGCTGCGGGCATCAGCATTAAAAGTACAGCCCCGAGTGCGGTGCGTTTGGCGATATCAAACATAGTCGTCCCTTCCGTCATTTATAAAAGAGTTGGAGTGTAGCAACGTTGTCATCGCTTCACATTCCCTAAGCGGGGATTGTTGAAGAAGCGGTTATAATTCATAAGTTATGAACTAATCGTTCAAATATTCGCGCTAAAAACTGCGCCAATCTGTGGCAAAATACCGCCCTGTCGTGATGGAAAGGCACCGATTCCCTATCCAGAGGCCGCATCTGAACGTAGGATGCGCATCAACAAGTAAAATACTCACTGTAAATAAAGACACTTTGTGGTTTTTTTGGAGCGTAAAATGCAGCTGAAACGGGTGGCAGAAGCCAATCTGCCAACACCTTGGGGCGATTTCCTGATGGTGGGTTTTGAAGAATTGGCCACCGGGCACGACCACCTGGCGTTAGTTTTTGGTGACATCAGCGGTGAAACACCGGTTCTCGCGCGTGTTCACTCGGAATGTCTGACCGGCGATGCCTTATTCAGCCTGCGCTGTGACTGTGGTTTTCAGCTCGAAGCCGCACTCAATCACATCGCCGAAGAAGGCCGTGGCATCCTGATGTATCACCGCCAGGAAGGCCGTAACATCGGTTTGCTCAACAAAATCCGCGCTTACGCTTTGCAGGACAAAGGCTATGACACCGTCGAAGCCAACCATCAGCTCGGTTTTGCGGCTGATGAACGCGACTTCACCCTGTGCGCGGATATGTTCAAGTTACTGGGCGTTGATTCGGTCCGCCTGCTGACCAACAACCCGAAAAAAGTCGAAATCCTGACTGAAGCCGGTATTAATATCACCGAGCGCGTGCCGCTGATCGTGGGCCGTAATCCGGAAAATGAACGTTACCTGTCGACCAAAGCCGCCAAAATGGGCCACCTGCTCGATAAGTAATTTTTTCAGGATATGACAGAAATATTAAGGGCACCTTAACGGTGCCCTTTTTCATGGAGTTTTGACGGGAAAAAGATTCAGAGCATTTTGCGGATCACGTAATGCAGAATGCCGCCGTTCTGGAAATACGTCAGCTCATTGCCCGTATCAATACGGCAGCGCGCGTACACCGTTTCCGTATGCCCGTCGGCAAAGGTGATGTGTACCGCGACATCTTGTCCCGGCGTCAGGGTTTGCAAACCCCGGACGCTGATCTGCTCATCGCCGGTCAGTTTGAGGGTTTTGCGCGTCACGCCCTGCGGGAATTCCAGCGGTAAAATCCCCATGCCGATCAGGTTAGAGCGGTGAATACGTTCGAAGGATTCCGCAATCACCACGCGAACACCCAGCAAACGCGGCCCTTTCGCCGCCCAGTCACGGCTTGACCCGGAACCGTACTCTTTACCGGCAATCACCGCCGTCGGCACGCTTTCATGCTGATAGCGCATCGCCGCATCGTAAATCGCCAGTTGATCCTGCGACGGAATATGGCGGGTAAATCCCCCCTCCACGCCAGGCACCATTTCGTTTTTGATACGGATATTGGCGAACGTCCCGCGCATCATCACTTCATGGTTACCGCGCCGCGAACCGTAAGAGTTAAATGCCTTCGGCTCTACACCGTGCTGTTTCAGATACAACCCCGCCGGGCTTTCGGCTTTGATATTCCCGGCTGGCGAGATGTGGTCAGTGGTAACGGAATCCGCCAGAATGGCCAGAATTCGGGCATCGTTGATGTCTTGCAGCGCGTCCGGCTCCGCTTTCATGTCGCTGAAGAACGGCGGATGGCGGATGTAGGTCGAATCTTCCTGCCAGGTGTAGGTCGGCGTGCCTTCAACCTGAATCGCCTGCCAGCTGGCGTCACCGTTAAACACTTCCGCATATTCTTTATGGAACATCGCGGTGGTGACCTGCCCGACCGCATGGGCAATTTCTGTCGCCGACGGCCAGATATCTTTCAGATAAACCGGTTTGCCGTCTGCATCTTCCCCCAGCGGATCGTGGGTCAGATTGACGTTCATGTTCCCGGCCAGCGCGTACGCCACCACCAGAGGTGGAGACGCCAGCCAGTTAGTTTTGATCAGCGGATGAATACGCCCTTCGAAGTTTCGGTTGCCGGAAAGCACCGCGCCGACGGTTAAATCCCCGGATTTAATGGCGGATTCAATCGGTTCCGGCAGCGGCCCGGAGTTACCGATACAGGTGGTACAGCCGTATCCCACCAGATTGAAACCGAGCTGTTCAAGGTATGGCATCAGACCGGCAGCATTCAGATAATCGGTCACCACTTTGGAACCCGGTGCCAGCGAGGTTTTCACCCACGGTTTGCGGGTCAGCCCCTTCTCTGCGGCATTTTTCGCCAGCAAGCCGGCTGCCATCAGCACGCTGGGGTTTGACGTGTTGGTACAGGACGTAATGGCGGCAATCACCACTGCGCCGGTCGTGAGCGCGTAATGCTGGCCTTCGAGCGTGAAGGTTTCCTTGTCGCTACGCCCCGGTTTACTGTTTCCCAACTCCAGTTCAGTGGCCGCTTTAAACGCTTTCGGCACATCCGGCAGCGCCACGCGATCCTGCGGACGTTTCGGGCCAGCCAGACTCGGTTCAACGCTGCCCATATCCAGCGACAGTGTACTGGTGAATACCGGCTCGTCGCCCGCATTGCGCCATAACCCCTGAGCCTGCGAATAAGCTTTGACCAGTTCGATCTGCTCGTCGCTGCGGCCGCTGAGTTTCATATAACCTAGCGTGACGTCATCCACCGGGAAGAACCCGCAGGTGGCCCCGAACTCCGGCGACATATTGGCGATCGTGGCGCGGTCGGCCAGCGGTAAATCCGCCAGCCCGTCGCCGTAGAATTCAACAAATTTGCCAACCACGCCGTGCTTACGCAGCATCTGCGTGACGGTTAACACCAGATCGGTTGCGGTGATGCCTTCGCGTAATTTGCCGGTCAGCTTGAAGCCAACGACGTCGGGGATCAGCATGGAAACCGGCTGGCCTAACATCGCCGCTTCCGCCTCAATCCCGCCGCAGCCCCAGCCCAGGATCCCCAGACCGTTAATCATGGTGGTGTGCGAATCGGTGCCGACCAGCGTGTCCGGGTAGGCGATCGTTTTACCGTTCTGTTCTTCGTACCAGACGGTCTGCCCGAGATACTCCAGGTTAACCTGATGGCAAATTCCGGTGCCCGGCGGCACAACGCGGAAACGATTAAACGCTTTCTGGCCCCAGCGGAGGAACTGATACCGTTCGTTGTTGCGTTCCATTTCCAGCCGGACGTTTTCATCAAACGCTTCGTCATCACCAAATTCATCTACCGTCACCGAGTGGTCGATAACCAGATCGACAGGCGATAACGGGTTCACCTGATCGACATTACCGCCGAGACGTTTTACCGCCTGACGCATGGCGGCTAAGTCCACCACCGCCGGCACGCCGGTAAAATCCTGCATCAGAACGCGCGCAGGCCGGTAAGCGATTTCACGATCGGCGTGGCCTGTTTTCTGCCAGCCAACCAGTTCGCGCAAATCACTTTCCGTTACGGTGTCGCCATCCACGTGGCGCAGTAAATTTTCGAGTAAAACTTTGAGGGATTTTGGCAGGCGCTGGAGTTCACCCAGCGTTTGGGCTGCGAGCGGCAGGCTGTAGTAATGAAACTCCTTGTTCTGGACTGCCAGTTTATCCAGACTTTTCTCACGAATATCGGACGACATAGCTTCTCCTTTTACTGCTCATTTCTCGCGCCTGCGTGGCTATCAGGGAATAACCCGCAAGCTTATAAGTGCATAGTTAAACATAACACAAAATTCAATTAACATTTTAATAACAACACGAAGTGTTCATCAGGCAAAAAAAATCCCGCGGCATCGTAAGACGGCGCGGGACAGAGATTTTCAGCAAAGCGTGGCGGTTTATTTCACCGGCAACTTAATGTCTTTGAACATCTCTTCGATATCTTCATTCGAGCGCAGAGAAATGGCGGTGTCCACCACGTCGCGCGTCAGATGTGGCGCAAAGCGTTGGATAAAATCGTACATGTAGCTGCGCAGGAAAGTACTGCGGCGGAAACCGATTTTGGTGGTGCTGTACGTGAAGATATCACGCGCATCGACCGTCACCAGGTCCGGATCCTGAATCGGATCTACTGCCATGCTGGCGATAACGCCGACGCCTAAACCAAGACGGACATAGGTTTTGATCACGTCAGCATCAGTGGCGGTAAAGACGATCCGCGGCGTCAGCCCGGCGCGGTTAAACGCGGTATCCAGCTCAGAACGGCCGGTGAACCCGAACGTGTAGGTGACAATCGGATACGCCGCTAACTCTTCGATGGTGACTTTATCTTTGCCCGCCAGCGGATGATCCGGCTGAACCACAACCGCACGGTTCCAGTGGTAGCAAGGCAGCATAATCAGGTCGTCGTAAAGATGCAGCGCTTCGGTCGCAATCGCGAAATCAGCATTACCTTTGGATACGGCCTCGGCGATTTGCGTTGGCGAACCCTGATGCATGTGCAGTGAAACGCGCGGGTAGCGCTCGATGAAACCTTTAATGACATTTGGCAGTGCGTAACGTGCCTGAGTGTGTGTCGTGGCGACGTACAGTGACCCTTTATCGGGATACGTGTGCTCGCCCGCGACGGCTTTAATGGCGTCAACTTTAGACAGCACTTCACGCGCGATACGGATAATTTCCTGCCCGGCGGGCGTGACCTGCGTCAGATGTTTACCGCTGCGGGAGAAAATCTGGATACCCAGCTCATCTTCGAGCATGCGCACCTGCTTACTGATCCCTGGCTGCGACGTGTACAGGCCTTCTGCCGTCGAACTGACGTTCAGATTGTGATTAACAACCTCTACGATGTAGCGCAGTTGCTGCAATTTCATATCTCATACCACCCTGGTTTCAAACCCTGTCACCATCCCTGTTCACCCGCTGGCTGAACAGACTGGAAATGATTTTTATTGAATGCCCGAAGTCTGTATTGCGTCGTCTTATGTCACTGACGCATTAGCTTATTACAAATGTGAATAAAAACAAATTTTATATAACAATTATATCAAAAGCTGACACATTGTATAGCCAGATAACATAAGGATTACAGCAGGCAGCCCTGCCCTGAGAAGATATTCGCGAAGAACCTGTCGATGATAGATCTTATTACAATAAAAAAACCAGCCCGAAGGACTGGTTTTTTACAAACGAATAACAATGGGTTCCGGCTCAATAATACTATTTCTTTCCTTCTACCCATTTACCGTCAACATAGAATGCCGTCCAGCCGGTGGCTTTACCGTCTTTTTCTGAAGACACGTACTGCTGCTTCGTTTTACGGCTGAAACGCACCATCGATTTATTGCCTTCCGGGTCAGCCACTGGCGCATCGGCCAGATAGCTAAGTTTTTCCGGCAGACGATCTTTAAAGCGCTTCAGCTCTTCCACCAGCGGCGCACGGGTTTCGCGCGATTTAGGGAAAGTATTGGCCGCCAGGAAAACACCTGCCGCGCCATCACGTAAAACGAAATAGGCGTCAGACTTTTCACATTGCAGCTCCGGCAAGGGAACCGGATCTTCTTTCGGCGGCGCAACATCACCGTTACGCAGGATCTTACGGGTATTTTTACACTCGTCGTTGGTACAGCCCATGTACTTACCGAAACGTCCCATTTTCAGGTGCATTTCAGAACCACATTTCTCACACTCAACGATCGGGCCGTCATACCCCTTGATACGGAACTCGCCTTCTTCGATTTCGTAGCCGTCACATTCCGGGTTGTTACCGCAGACATGCAATTTGCGCTGGTTGTCGATCAGGTAACTGTCCATCGCCGTGCCGCATTTGCCGCAACGACGTTTGGCGCGCAGCGCATTGGCTTCCGCTTCATCACCTTCAAGGATGTTCAGAACTTCAGCATCCGCAATCAGGTTGATGGTGGTTTTGCAGCGCTCTTTCGGCGGCAACGCATAACCGGAACATCCGAGGAACACCCCGGTGCTGGCGGTACGGATCCCCATCGGGCGGCTGCACGTCGGGCATTCGATGCTGGTCAGAACCATCTGATTCGGGCGCATACCGCCTTCTTCAGGGTCTTTCTCGGCCGTTTCGAGCTGCTTGCTGAATTCGGTGAAGAACTCATCCAGAACGGCTTTCCATTCTGCTTTATTGTTCGCGACCTGGTCCAGCCCGTCTTCCATGCGTGCGGTGAAATCATAGTTCATCAGTTCGCGGAAATTATCTTCCAGACGATCAGTGACGATTTCACCCATTTTTTCCGCATAGAAACGGCGGTTTTCAACGTGTACGTAGCCACGATCCTGAATGGTCGAAATGATCGACGCGTAGGTAGACGGACGGCCAATACCGCGTTTTTCCAGCTCTTTCACCAGTGACGCTTCGCTAAAACGTGCAGGCGGTTTGGTGAAATGCTGAGTTGGCAGCAGCTGTTGCAGTTCGAGTTCGGTGCCGACTTCAATCGCTGGCAGCGTTCTGTCTTCGTCGCCTTTACGCAACGCTGGCATAACTTTCGTCCAGCCATCGAAACGCAGCGTACGGCCTTTGGCACGCAGGGAATAATCGCCCGCTTTCACCGTCAGCGTGGTGGAATCATACTGCGCCGGTGTCATCTGGCAGGCCACAAACTGGCGCCAGATCAGCTGGTAGAGACGCTGCGCATCTGCTTCCATATCTTTGAGCTGCTCAGAAACCACGGCAACATCAGAAGGACGGATCGCTTCGTGCGCTTCCTGAGAATTCTCTTTGTTGCTGTACTGCAACGGCGCTTTCGGCAGGTATTTATCGCCAAAGTTTGTGCCAATGTAACCGCGAACCATTTCTACAGCGTCCTGGCTCAGGTTAGTGGAGTCAGTACGCATGTAGGTGATGTGACCGGCTTCGTAGAGACGCTGCGCCATCATCATGGTTTTCTTCACGCCAAAGCTCAGACGCGTACTTGCCGCCTGCTGCAATGTGGAGGTAATAAAAGGAGCACCCGGTTTGCTGCTGGTCGGTTTGTCTTCACGATCCACCACCTGATAACGCGCTTTTTCAAGCAACGAAACCGCCGCGTGGGTTTGTTCTTTATTGACCGGTTTGAACGGCTTATCGAGGTGATGCGTCACTTCCATTTGCAAGGCGGTTTCTTTCTTCGCCAGCAAATCAGCGTGCAGCTCCCAGTATTCTTCCGGCACGAACGCTTTGATTTCTTTTTCGCGCTCAACCACCAGACGAACCGCTACGGACTGAACACGGCCAGCGGATAAACCACGGGCAATTTTCTTCCACAGCAGCGGGGAAACCATGTAGCCCACCACACGGTCCATAAAACGACGCGCCTGCTGAGCATTCACCCGATCAATATTCAGTTCGCCCGGTTCTTTAAAGGCATTCTGAATCGCGTTTTTGGTAATTTCGTTAAATACCACGCGGCTGAAACGTTTGTCATCACCACCAATCACTTCCCGCAAATGCCAGGCAATCGCCTCTCCTTCGCGGTCAAGGTCGGTTGCGAGATAGATGTGGTCAGCTTTTTCCGCTAACGCTTTTAACTCAGCAACGACTTTTTCTTTACCGGGAAGTATTTCGTACTGCGCTTCCCAACCATGATACGGATCGACGCCCATGCGATTAACCAGCGCGGTTTTCTCATCCTTTTTTACTTTTTTCTTTGTTTTTTCTTCGGTTGAGTCGGCGGTCTTTTTAGCAGCGGATCCACTGGTTGGTAAATCACGGATATGACCGACGCTGGACTTAACCACGTAGTCATTTCCTAAATATTTATTAATCGTTTTGGCTTTTGCCGGGGACTCAACTATTACGAGAGCTTTACCCATAATTACCTTTACCTGAATGATTCTTCATCATCTGAAGAAGATTTTGTCTAGTTATGCCGCGGCACAATATCACGTCTTTTTTTATATTGCGGCAGTGAGTCAGAACGTCAACTTATTTCTTTAAAAGAACAAGCGAACTGACTTCCAGAGGTTCAAAACACTGATTCTGCGAGGGATTAACCAGACAGGGTTCAGCAGAATGTGCTCTTTCCTATGTCAAATAATGACCAAGCGTAAACAAAACATTCCACCTGAAGCCACAAAATCCCACACTCTACCTGATTAAAATCGTCACGCAAACTAATTAACACGGAAACGCCCTTTTCGCCAATGTGTTCAGTCCTTTCGGCGAATCGTTCAAATAATAACCACAATGTAAAGCCATTACCCACAGCCGATTTGCGGTTTTAACAACGGCAGGATTACAATAACGTCAGCAATTATAGTGGGGAGTAAATATCATGCACGAAAATACATCGGCAATAAGTCGCGAAGCTTTACTGGCAGAAGCGAATAAGGTTATCCGTGAGCACGATGAGTATCTTAGCGGAATGGCTGCGACAGAAGTTGAACAGAAAGGCAATGTGCTGGTTTTCCGTGGTGAATTCTTCATGGATGAAAACGGTTTACCGACCCGAAAAACCACTGCGGTATTTAATATGTTTAAACACCTGGCTCATCTTTTTTCAGAAAAATACCATCTCGAAGATTGAGATAAAAAAGCCGCTATAAAAGAAGACGCAACCGGTTAGCTTTCCGGGAAAACCGAGCCGATAAAAAAAGGGACCGAAGTCCCTTTTTCTTTGCGCTTTTAATGAGGCAAAGCGTTTACAGCAACGGCTTCTGACTGCGCTGCAGCCAGCGCAGGAACAGACGGTCAGCGCTTTCTGCCGCGCTGCCTGTGAATCTGTCCATCATGCGTTTACGTCGGGCATAACGCACCGCAATCACTTCATGATTTTTCATTTCCGCAATCAGTAAATCATCACTGGTGCCGATGGCGTCAATCAGGCCATTTTCACGTGCCTGCGTACCAAACCAGTGTTCACCGGTTGCCACGGTATCGATATCCAGAGACGGACGATTCTGATGCACAAATTCCTTGAACAGCACGTGCGTTTCGTTGAGATCTTCGCGGAATTTCTCGCGCCCTTCTTCGGTGTTCTCACCGAGCAGCGTCAGGGTGCGTTTGAATTCTCCCGCCGTATGCAGTTCGATATCAATATCGTTCTTTTTCAATAAGCGGTTGAAGTTAGGGATCTGCGCAACCACGCCTATCGAGCCGATAATGGCAAACGGCGCGGCGACAATGCGGTCAGCTACGCAGGCCATCATATATCCTCCACTGGCGGCGACTTTATCTACCGCCACCGTCAGGCGGATCCCGCTCTGCCGCAGACGAACCAGCTGCGAAGCGGCCAGACCATAACCGTGAACCACGCCGCCAGGGCTTTCCAGGCGTAACAGCACTTCGTCTTCCGGCGTAGCCACCGCAAGCACTGCTGAAATTTCTTCGCGCAGCGAAGTCACTTCATGCGCGTCCATACTGCCTTTGAAGTCGAGAACATACAGGCACGGTTTGGATTGGGCTCCCCCCGCTTTGGCCTGTAGTTTTTTCTGTTTAGCCTCAGCTTTATCCTTTTTCTTCAGTTCTTTACTGCGGATTTTCAACTCCGCAGGACTCAGACGCGCGCTGCGCATTTCACGCTGCATTTCGCGGTACTGCTCCCCTAAATCGACCAACTGCAACTCACCTTTTCCGTGAGATTTGCGATGACGAAGGCCGACCACCAATACCACCAGCGCACCAATGGCGATCACTACGGTCACTACTTTGGCCAAAAACAGCCCATAAAGAGAAAGTAAATCCACACAAACCGCCTTTTCGATGTGGTAATAAAACCGTTATGAAAGATGCTGAACATTCTAGACAATCGGCGCTGCGGCGTCTTGTTCGAAGATGACATCATGCCAGAGACTAAAAGTGAGTGCGCCATTGTTCCAATTTTGTTACAAAAGAGCTGTCTGTTTTTGGGTTAATCATTGAAACTCCTGCCCATTTAAGGCATATAACCGGTGATCAACTCCGAAACACCCCAAATTCACACCAAAATGTCAGACTCCGGTCGAGCGCAACTTCTCCCGTACCCGGCATTTTTGATACTCAGCGCGCCTGATGTGAAGACGGCCATCGCCGCCACATCGCGCCCCGACCTATGAGGACCGCCCATGCATTACCATCCGAAATCTGACCTGCTCAACAACCGTATTATTCTGATCACCGGCGCAGGTGATGGCATCGGGCGCGAAGCGGCGCTGACCTACGCCCGCTTTGGCGCGCAGGTCATTTTACTCG
>Ga0153981_1000226_pt1 | contig 15474 bp, 14 predicted proteins | sample TSGA065MetaG_FD_104714 | JGI IMG/M metagenome (GOLD analysis project Ga0153981, IMG submission 104714) | Attine ant fungus gardens microbial communities from Georgia, USA - TSGA065 MetaG | ecosystem: Host-associated > Fungi > Mycelium > Unclassified | place: USA: Georgia, Magnolia Springs State...
AGCGTTAACAGAACCGCCGTACTGGATGATAACTTGTTCAGCAACTGCAGCATCTTGTTTAGCGATGTGGTCACGGATGAATTTGTGAACGGCCTGAGCCTGAGCTGGGGTCGCTGATTTGCCTGTACCGATAGCCCAAACAGGTTCGTAAGCGATCACTGCGCCTTCAAATGCTTTCGCGCCCAGAGTGTTCAGAACGGCGTCCAGTTGCTTAGCGCATACGGCTTCAGTTTTACCGGCTTCGTTTTCTGCTTCAGTTTCACCGATGCACAGAACAGGGATCAGACCCGCTTCTTTCAGCACGCCAAATTTCTTAGCAATGAACTCGTCGCTTTCTTTGTGGTAAGTGCGGCGTTCTGAGTGACCGATGATGATGTATTTTGCACCGATATCTTTCAGCATGTCGGCAGAGATTTCACCGGTGAATGCGCCGGACAGGTTAGCATCAACGTTCTGAGCACCCAGCGCGATACGGCTGCCGGCCAGAGCGTGTTTAGCCTGTGACAGGTAAACTTCTGGTGGAGCAATTGCAACGCCACAACCTACAACGGTGCTCAGCTCGGTACGCAGAGCAGCAATCAGTTCGTTAACCATGTGGGTGCTGCCGTTAAGCTTCCAGTTACCCATCACTAATGGATGTCGCATGTTTTTTCCTCCAAAAGGGGACGCGAGTGTCGATTAAAATTTCTGCCAAACAAGCAGATTACCTGTGCAACAGTATAGAGATCATTGACCATAAAGGCTTTGCTTTTTGTCATTAAAAACCGTCATCTCAGGGCTCGGCCAGCGCCAGTTTTACCGGCTCAACGGCAAACGTCAGGCCTTTTTCGCCATTGTCTGAAATCACAAAACGCACCGCCCCAACTTCCTGTTTATAAAACTGCTGACCTTTCCCTTTTTCAATCAGGGACGTCACTCTCGCCACGCTTTGTTCCGGCGAAAGGGTGGCATCAAACTGACGCATCAGATTCGCCATATAGCTGACAGCCAGCGTGCGGGCGGCTTTCTCTTCAGGGCCCTGAATCGGCAAATAGGTAATTTGCAGCGTTTTGATTTTGCCTGTGCCTTTTTCCAGCGCGGTGGAGGCATAGAGATTTTCGTTAATTTTGCTGGCCGCGCGGGTCAGCGAGCTGTTAGCGGATTCACTGATTGCGCGGAATTCGCCGATCTGCTGGGTCGGATTCGCTTCATTGTATTTGGCGCGGAAGTTAATCAGCGTCGTTTCGAATGTCGGTGCGCCTGCCAGAAGATACGGGGCTTTCGGCATCTCTTCTGCGCCGGAATGGTCAGCCGGCGGATCGGCAAGGGCAGTGTTCTGGCCCGCGAGTATCAGTAATACGGGCAAAGCCAGTTGTAAAATCGATTTAGCAACAGTCATAGGGCGTTTCTTATTTTGTTTCAACAGACCGATTAAAGCGGTGATCGGGGGGCAATGTCAAAAGGAGTGCGTAAACATTCTCCCGGCCACGGTGCATCAGGTACACTCGCCCTGTTTTAACATTTTCCTCTCATTGTTTTTTAGGGAACCGACGGTCAATGACGTTACAGCACGCACTGTTTTCTTTTAACGGCCGCCTGGGCCGCCGCGATTTTTGGCTCTGGATGATCAGTTGGCTGATTCTGATGGCCGCCGATTTCTTCTTTGCCGCACAGCTATGGATTACCTATCAGACCGCGGGTTTCGCGCTGGTCGTCCTGTTGTGGCCAACGGCGGCGGTGCTGGTGAAAAGGTTACATGACCGCAATAAGTCGGCCTGGTGGGCATTGTTGTTTGTGCTGGCGTGGATGCTGGTGGCCGGAAACTGGGCGGCGGCGATGCCGCAGACGTGGAGCTGGGTATTAGGACGGCTGGTGCCTTCGGTCATTTTCATCATGCTGATTATCGACTGCGGCGCTTTCGCCGGTACACCGGGCACAAATCGTTTTGGCCCGGAGCCGGAAGACGTCAGATTTAAATCTGCATAACAAAAAATACTTACCAGTAGTGTTCGCTGGTCATATGACCCGGTTTGCGTTTGAGATGCTTGCGCATGCCATGCAGGTCTTTCAGCACCTGCTGGGTATCGCGGACCATCTGCGGGTTTCCGCAGAGCATGATGTGGCTGTCTTCCGCGTTGATCTTCAGGCCGACAGCCCCTTCCAGCGTGCCATTTTCAATCAGCGCCGGGACACGGCCGGTCAGTGAGCCTGAAATTTCTTCACGGCTGACGACGGTCTGAATATGCAGCTTGCCTTCATAACGTCGCTGTAATTGCTGCATCAGCGGTAAATAGCTGAGATCGGCAGCAAAGCGCGCGGCGTGGATCAGTACGATATTTTTAAAACGCTCCAGACCGGCTCCTTCCTGCAAAATTGACAGATAAGGCCCGATGGCGGTACCGGTTGCCAGCATCCAAAGCGTGTCACACTCAGGAACTTCATCAATCACGAAAAAACCGGCGGCTTCTTTGGTGACATGAATTTCGTCGCCGGGCTGCATCACGTGCAGACGCGGGCTGAGTTTTCCTTCCGGCACGTTGACCAGATAAAACTCCAGGTCTGCGCTGGAAGGCGGATTGACGTAGGAATATGCACGCTGAACCCGCTCGCCGTCGATTTCCAGAGAGAGTTTGGCAAACTGGCCTGCGGTAAAAGAGTCGACTGGCGCATTGACCGTGATGCTGAACAAATTGTCCGTCCAGTGCTCAACTTTTTTGATTTTTCCCGTTACCCAATCAGCCATAAAAACTCCTGTCGTTTCTGATTTCGTCATGCATAGCGAATTTATGCGCTGATTTTATTTCAAATTTTTCGGATCCCTTATCGGTTAAATGTTATCAGCCTGTTCTGCGTCCGTTAGCCAGTATCGATTTCTGTACAGTCTGCGTTACAGATCTGGCTCCTGTCGCTGCCAGCAAAATAACAGGAGAGTTTGCCGCACCCCTCGCTTATTCATCTGAATTTGTTAACTTATGCGCCGCCGTATTATCGGCGGTTTTGCTGGTTATTTGTTCTGAACTTTTTCCACCTTATCTGATAACGAACTGAAAAATGAAAAATCTGGAAAATATTCACCTACTTGTGATGCTGATATTGCTGGTGGCGGTCGGTCAGATGGCGCAGACCATTTATGTGCCGAACATCGCGGATATGGCGACCAGTCTGGCCGTCAAACCGGGGGCAGTGCAGCGCGTTATGGCCGCTTATTTGCTGACCTACGGCGGCTCGCAGCTGATTTACGGCCCGTTGTCCGACAACGTGGGGCGCAAACCGGTGATCCTCACCGGTCTGATGATTTTCCTGATTGGTGCGGCGGGCGCGATGGTGTCATCCAGTCTGAATATGCTGATTGCCGCCAGCGCCGTGCAGGGGCTGGGCACCGGCGTAGCGGGCGTGATGGCGAGAACCATGCCGCGTGACTTATACAGCGGCGGTGCTTTGCGCCACGCCAACAGTTTGCTGAACATGGGGATTCTGGTCAGCCCGCTGTTAGCGCCGGTTATCGGTGGTGCGCTGGCCGCGTGGTTAGGCTGGCGGGCGAGTTTCGGTTTTCTGCTTATTCTGTGCGCGGGCGTCGCGTTTTCGATGTACCGCTGGTTGCCGGAAACCCGCCCGGAATTTACCGCTGACCATCCGCCGCGCAAAATGCTCAGCAGCCTGCGTTTGTTGCTGGCAGACGCCAATTTCAGCCGTTATCTGGTAATGCTGGTGGGCGCGCTGGCGGGCGTGGCGGTCTTTGAAGCCAGCTGCGGCGTGCTGATGGGCGGCGTGTTGGGGCTGAGCGGCGTGATGGTCAGCATCCTGTTTATCCTGCCGATCCCTGCGGCATTCTTCGGTGCCTGGTATGCCGGGCGTACGGAGAAAAGCTTCCAGCAACTGATGTGGCATTCGGTCATCAGCTGTCTGCTGGCGGGGTTATTGATGTGGATCCCGGGCTGGCTGGGCATTATGAATATCTGGACGCTGATCGTGCCTGCGTCTTTGTTCTTCTTCGGCGCGGGTATGTTATTCCCGCTGGCGACGACCGGCGCGATGGAGCCTTTCCCTTATCTGGCGGGGGCTGCAGGGGCGCTGGTGGGCGGTTTGCAAAATATGGGATCGGGGCTGGTGGCGTGGATGTCAGCGATGTTGCCGCAAACAGGTCAGTTCAGTCTTGGCCTGCTGATGTTTGCGATGGCTGTGCTGATTTTGCTGTGCTGGTGGCCGATGTCGAACCGCAGTCAGCATGAAGGACATGCGGTTTAACGTTTTGTTTTACATTAAAAAAGGCAGGGCAAAAAAACCTGCCTTTTTGATGACCGGAAGGCCGCGGATCAGATAATGAATTCGTGCAGCGCGGCGTCTTTGCGGTCGAGATAATGCGTCGAACGGATGCGGCGGATGGTGCGGGATTTGCCACGAATCAGCAGTGTTTCGGTGGTCGCCATATTTCCCTGACGGCTGATGCCTTCCAGAAGATCGCCTTTGGTAATCCCGGTCGCTGAGAAAATCACGTTGTCGTTGCGCGCCATATCATCAAGCAACAGCACTTTCCCGGCTTCAATCCCCATCGCTTTACAGCGCGCCAGCTCTTCTTCGCCAATCCGGCGGTTTTCCGGCGTATCTCCTTTGACGTCATGACGCGCCAGTAATCGCCCCTGCATATCGCCATCCAGCGCGCGGATAACGGCCGCAGAAATCACGCCTTCAGGCGCGCCGCCAATTCCATAAAGCACGTCAACCTCACTTTCCGGCATGCAGGTCAGAATGGTTGCTGCGACGTCACCGTCCGGGAACGCAAAGACGCGGACACCGGCGGTCAGCATTTCACGGATTGCGTCGTCATGACGCGGTTTTGCCAGCACGGCAACGGTCAGTTCGGTCAGCGGTTTGTTCAGCGCTTTGGCAATATTCGCCAGATTTTCTGCCAGCGTCAGGTTCAGATTAATAGCGCCTTTCGCGCCAGGACCGACGGCAATTTTCTCCATGTACATATCAGGGGCGTTGAGGAAAGAACCCTGATCGCCCACAGCCAGCACAGCCAGTGCGTTGGACTGACCCATTGCGGTCATGCGCGTGCCTTCAATCGGATCCACCGCGATATCGACCGCGTCGCCGTTGCCTGTACCGACTTTTTCGCCGATATACAGCATCGGTGCTTCATCGATTTCACCTTCGCCAATCACAATCGTACCGTCGATATCGACTTTATTAAGCATGATGCGCATGGACTGCACGGCGGCGTTATCGGCGAGGTTTTTATCCCCGCGGCCCAGCCATTTATAACCGGCGAGCGCGGCAGCTTCGGTCACGCGGGAGAACTCGATTGCTAATTCACGTTTCATTGGAAAACCTGTTGGAAGAAAAGAAAGAGTTCGGTGAGGCAAGGCTCATCTGTGCCGCAGATTTTAGCACAGTGGGAAGGACGCATAAAAAAACTCCCCGGATGGGGAGTTTCATAAAAGGTGTTGGCGTAAAACTGACGGGATTACTCGTCGTGATCTTCCCACGAACGAACGCGTGCCACCGCTTTCTGCCAGCCTTTATAGCGGACATTACGTTCCGTCGTTTCAATGCTTGGGCGGAATTCACGTTCGATAGTGGCTTTGCTGCGGACTTCTTCCAGATCGTTCCAGAAACCGACGGCCAGGCCTGCGAGGAAAGCAGAACCCAGCGCGGTAACTTCCAGCACTTCAGGACGCTCAACGCGGGTACCCAAAATGTCGGACTGGAATTGCATCAGGAAGTTGTTGGCGACCGCGCCGCCGTCCACGCGTAAGGATTGCAGACGGGCACCGGAATCGGCCTGCATGGCATCCAGTACGTCGCGGGTCTGATAAGCAATAGACTCCAGCGTTGCGCGGATGATGTGGTTGCTGTTCGCACCACGGCTCAGACCGAAGATTGCGCCACGGGCATACGGGTCCCAGTAAGGGGCGCCGAGGCCGGTGAAAGCAGGCACCACGTAAACGCCGTTAGTGTCTTTCACCTTCATCGCGAAATATTCGGAGTCAGTCGCATCGCTGATCAGTTTCAGCTCATCACGCAGCCACTGAATAGATGCGCCACCAACGAAAACGGCACCTTCCAGCGCGTAGTTTACTTCGCCGCGCGGGCCGCAGGCGATGGTGGTCAGCAGACCATTTTTCGATGCAACAACTTCGGTGCCGGTGTTCATTAACAGGAAGCAGCCGGTGCCGTAGGTGTTTTTCGCCATACCCGGTTGCACGCACAGTTGGCCGTAAAGCGCCGCCTGCTGGTCACCGGCAATACCGGCGATTGGAATACGCGTACCGCCTTTACCACCAATGTTGGTCTGGCCGTAAATTTCAGAGGAAGGACGGACTTCCGGCAGCATTTCACGCGGAATATCCAGCGCTTCGAGCATGCGTTCATCCCACTTCAAATCACGGATATTGAACAGCATGGTACGTGATGCGTTGGTGTAATCCGTCACGTGAACGCGTCCCTGAGTCATTTTCCAGACCAGCCAGGTATCCACAGTCCCGAACAGCAGTTCGCCGCGTTTAGCACGTTCACGGGAGCCTTCAACGTTATCGAGGATCCATTTCAGTTTGGTGCCGGAGAAGTACGGGTCAACCACCAGGCCGGTGTTGTGACGGATGTACTCTTCCATCCCGTCTTTTTTCAGCTTTTCGCAGATATCAGCAGTACGACGGCATTGCCACACAATCGCGTTATAAATCGGCTTGCCGGTTTCTTTTTCCCACACGATGGTGGTTTCACGCTGGTTGGTGATACCGATACCGGCGATCTGATCGGAATTGATGTCGGCTTTAGCCAGCACTTCAACCAGTACCGAGCTTTGCGATGACCAGATTTCCATCGGATCGTGCTCAACCCAGCCAGATTTAGGGTAGATCTGGGTAAATTCACGCTGAGAAACGCTGATGATGTTGGCATCGTGATCCAGCACTACTGCGCGTGAGCTGGTCGTACCCTGATCGAGTGCGACAATGTATTTTTTTTCGTGAGTCGTATCTGCTGACATAATTTTCATCCTGCAAATGAGTAAGCTGTGGAACAGTTTAGCCGATCAGGCCTTGCGCTGTTTGGTTGGCTGTGACGCTTTGTCAGCCGCTGTTTCGTTAATCTGGTGTGGCAGGTGACGACTAATCAATGCTTTATAGCCGACCGCACCCAGACACGCACCCAGCAGTGGGCCAAAAATCGGTACCAGGAAGTAAGGGATATCGCGGGCGCCGGTGAAGGCCACTTTGCCCCAGCCTGCGAAGTAAGCGAACAGTTTCGGTCCGAAATCACGCGCCGGGTTCAGTGCGAATCCGGTCAGTGGCCCCATGGATGCACCGATAACTGCAATCAGAATACCGATCAGCAGCGGAGCCAGCGGGCCACGTGGCAGGCCGTTGCCGTCATCGGTCAGGCCGAGGATCAGCGACATCAGAACGGCGGTGATCACGGTTTCAACCAGGAACGCCTGCAATACGCTGATGTGCGGGTTTGGATACGTCGAGAAGATACTGGCAAGGCTCAGACTGTCTACGCTGCCGCGTACCATGTTGTGAGTTTGCTCGAAATCGTAGAACAGATTGTAGTAAAGGCCGTAAACCAGCGCGGCGGCACAGAAGGCGCCTGCGACCTGCGCGATTATGTAAGGCAGAACTTTGCGTCCTTCAAAGTTTGCAAACAAACATAGCGCGACGGTGACAGCCGGGTTCAGGTGTGCGCCTGAGATCGCCGCAGTCAGGTAAATGGCCATGGCCACACCGAAACCCCAGACGATACTGATTTCCCACTGGCCAAAGGATGCTCCGGCAAGCTTCAATGCAGCAACACAGCCTGCACCGAAGAAAATGATAAGCCCGGTACCCAGAAACTCAGCGATGCACTGACCTTTTAATGTGGAACTCATGGTTTGGCTCATAGTTTGATCCTGCTAAGGATGATGTTAATGATTGGTTATAGTTTTTCTGTTATGTCGTACGTGAACGTAATCGGATTTTGACGTTCATCATTAAATGAGAACGTAATGTGAATTTATCGTTAACGAGCATAAACGAGAAATAGCGAAATCAAATTTTGTGTGTCGTGTCATAAAAATGAGCGATTTCGCGTATTCGCAGGCCATCACGCGCGGAAAAAAGGCCACGATTTAACAATTTTTGGGCCGCGTCGGTTGAAACGAACATAACAACAGGCCGGATAAGGTTATTCGGTATTAACGGGGATTTCTGGTGAGTGACGCTGCTTTTTAAGCATTTCCTGATACCCGGCGCTGTAAAATTGCAACAGACTGCGTGCAGGAAGGGGTTCTTGCTAGACAGGGCAAAGCTGGCTACATACAATCACCCGGTAAGACACCCGCTGGTTTTACAAGACTTTGGCGCAATTCAGACCCGGAATTGGTTTGTATTCGTTATCAAAATCGACGGAGTGCAGGAATTCTTGAGCCGTGTCCGGATGATGCGGCAGAACATAAGATGTGCGCCTTGCGAACATAAGGGGACCGAAAAATGTCATTTGAAGTATTTGAGAAATTAGAAGCTAAAGTTCAGCAAGCGATCGATACCATTACTCTTTTGCAGATGGAAATCGAAGAACTGAAAGAACAAAACAATACCCTGTCTCAGGAAGTTCAGCAGGCGAGTGGTAATCATGAATCGCTGGTGCGTGAAAATGCACAGTTGAAAGAAGAACAGCACGTGTGGCAGGATCGTCTGCGTGCATTGCTGGGAAAAATGGAAGAAGTCTGATGACTTCGGCCTGAAAATAAAAAAGGACGCCACGGCGTCCTTTTTTGTTGCTGAAAGCGCAAGGTTATTCGATGTCGAGCGGGTCTTCTGACAGCACGATACCGGTGTTGTCGGCATAAAGATGGTCACCGGAGAAGAAGGTGACACCGCCGAAATTGACACGAATGTCGCTTTCGCCAATCCCTTCACTGCCTGCGCCCGCCGGAATCGCTGCCATCGCCTGAATGCCGATATCCAGTTCTTCCAGATCATCTACCTGACGAACTGCACCGTAAATCACAATGCCTTCCCATTCGTTTTGCAACGCCAGGCGTGCCAGACCGGCATCAAGCAATGCGCGACGAACGGAGCCACCGCCATCGACCAGCAGTACGCGACCACGGCCATTTTCTTCCAGCAAGTCATAAAGCAAGCCATTGTCTTCGAAACACTTCACTGTCGTGATTTGCCCGCCAAATGAAGTACGGCCACCAAAGTTGGAGAACAGGGGTTCGACGACATTCACTTCTTCATGGTAGATGTCGCAAAGTTCGGAAGTATCGTATTTCATAGGATTTCATCTGGTTGCTGCATGAGTGTTCAGTATATCCCTTTCGGACGGATGTTGGCAAAATCATCAATTGTTAAATGTGAAAAGCGGCTCGATAAACGCACATCAGGCCACTTTTATTCAATTGAGTAACAGACCCACCGCAAACAACACGTTAGTCAGTAACGCCGTTTTCACCATATGTTCGAGCAGCGGACGCACTTCCAAAGATGTTTTGGACTTTCTTACGCGGATGACGTGAGTCACCAGCATCGGTACGGCCAGAATAAATAACCAGCCGGTCCAGTGGCGCAAATACACGGCGGAAAAAATGGCCAGGCACAGTGTGGCGGCGGCCAAAATAAACGTGTGATAATTGCGGGCATTCACTGGCCCGAGGCGAACCGCCAGCGTGTTTTTGCCGTTGGCGCGATCGGTTTCGATATCGCGCAAATTGTTGATATTCAGCACCGCCGTCGAGAGCAATCCCGTTGCGGTGGCTGGCAGCATCACAATCCAGTCAAAATATCCCGCCTGCAAATAGAATGTCCCGGCGACGCTTATCCAGCCAAAGAAAATCAAAACGGAAATATCACCCAGCCCCATATAACCGTAAGGGCGCGTGCCGACGGTATATGTGATGGCCGCGCCAATAGAGAGAAGGCCGAGGATCACAAAGCCCACGACATCACTCGGTTTGTGGCAGGCGACAGCGATAAGCGCGATACCGCACACGAGCGTCAGGGCGATGGTCAGGATAATCGCGCGCTTCATCTGTGCGGCGGTAATCATCCCTTTTTGCATCCCGCGCAACGGCCCGACGCGATCGGGCGTATCACTGCCTTTTTCGGCATCGCCATAATCATTGGCCAGATTAGACAGGATTTGAAGACAACCCGCCGTCAGCAACGCCAGCAGCGCGATGAGCGGATGGAAAACGCCTTGCAGGCTGGCAATCGCCGAACCCATGACAATTGAGGCAAAAGCCAGAGGCAGCGTTTTAGGACGCAGGCTTTCAAGCCATGCGCGGGCAGGCGTGGTCGGGGTGCAGGGAGTCATTGTGCTCATAGGTGATTTCGCTCAGGTGAACAGTCAGTCCGAAATCTAAAAAAAATCAGGGAGGCGAACGCCTCCCTGAAGATCACTTTCGGAACGTATGAGCAAATTATAAGATAAAACGGCTCAGATCTTCATCAGCTACCAGCTGATCAAGGTGGCTTCTAACATAATCTGCATCAATGTTTATGGAGATACCGTTGCTTTCGCTGGCGTCGTAGGAAATATCTTCCATCAGGCGCTCCAGAACCGTGTGCAGACGACGTGCGCCAATGTTCTCGGTGGTTTCGTTCACCTGCCATGCCGCTTCCGCGATACGACGTATGCCGTCAGCCGTGAAATCAATGGTCACACCTTCGGTCGCCATCAATGCTTTGTACTGATGAGTCAGGGATGCACTTGGCTCAGTCAGAATACGTTCGAAGTCTTCAGTCGACAGCGCCTGTAGCTCAACGCGGATTGGCAGACGCCCCTGCAATTCCGGGATCAGGTCTGACGGGCTGGCAGTCTGGAACGCGCCAGAGGCAATAAACAGAATGTGATCCGTTTTCACCATGCCGTGTTTAGTGGAAACGGTACAGCCTTCCACCAGCGGCAGCAGATCGCGCTGAACGCCTTCGCGTGACACATCCGGGCCTGAGCTCTGGCCGCGTTTACAGATTTTGTCGATCTCATCGATGAACACGATGCCGTGCTGTTCAACGGCTTCAATCGCCTGTTCTTTCAGCTCTTCCGGGTTCACCAGTTTCGCCGCTTCTTCTTCAACCAGCAGCTTGTAAGCTTCTTTGATTTTCAGTTTGCGCGGTTTCTGCTTCTGTCCGGCCATGTTCTGGAACATGGATTGCAGCTGATTGGTCATCTCTTCCATGCCCGGAGGGGACATGATTTCAACGCCAACAGGCGGAGCCGCCAGATTGATTTCGATTTCTTTGTCGTCGAGCTGGCCTTCACGTAATTTCTTGCGGAAGTTCTGGCGCGCGGCAGAAGGCTCGTGCGCTTCGTCAGCCTGGCCCCAGTTGTTTTTCGCCGGCGGGATCAGCACATCGAGAATACGTTCTTCGGCCATTTCTTCGGCGCGGAAGCGGTTCTTATCGATGGATTGCAGGCGCACCATTTTCACGGCGGCATCGGTCAGATCACGAATAATTGAATCTACTTCTTTCCCGACGTAGCCCACTTCGGTGAACTTAGTGGCTTCGACTTTGATGAACGGCGCATTAGCCAGTTTGGCCAGACGACGGGCAATTTCAGTTTTACCGACACCGGTCGGGCCGATCATCAGAATATTTTTTGGGGTGACTTCGTGGCGCAGCGCTTCATCAAGCTGCATACGGCGCCAGCGGTTACGCAGGGCGATCGCGACAGCGCGTTTCGCTTTATCCTGGCCAATGATGTAGCTGTCTAACTCGCTGACAATTTCGCGCGGGGTCATCTCAGACATAATTTTCGATCCTTACGCTTTAGAAGACAATTCTTCGAGGGTGTGGAAATGGTTGGTATAGATACAGATGTCACCGGCGATAGTCAGCGATTTTTCGACGATATCGCGTGCGCCAAGGTCTGAGTTTTCCAACAATGCGCGGGCTGCCGCCTGGGCATACGGGCCACCGGAACCAATCGCGATAAGGTCGTTTTCAGGCTGGATGACGTCGCCGTTACCACTGATAATCAGCGAGGCATTTTCATCCGCAACGGCCAGCAGCGCTTCGAGACGGCGCAGCATACGGTCGGTACGCCAGTCTTTAGCCAGCTCAACGGCGGCTTTCACCAGATGACCCTGGTGCATTTCCAGTTTGCGTTCGAACAGCTCAAACAGCGTGAAGGCGTCAGCGGTACCGCCAGCAAAACCAGCGATCACTTTGTCGTTGTACAGGCGACGTACTTTCTTGACGTTGCCCTTCATGACGGTATTTCCCAATGTGGCCTGGCCATCACCACCGATAACGACCTTGCCGTTACGGCGTACACTTACAATTGTTGTCACGAGCGGTTCCTCGTTGCAGACGGAAAAGATCCCCGCAGGCTTGTGGGACACTTCGCGTGTCTCACAAACTTACGGGGCATATTGAAAGTATAGATTGGGGAAGGATTACGGGTTTTCAACCCCCGGTTGCGACGGGAATGCAACCGGAGATGCCAGCGCCTTTGAGACGCGATAGTGTGCTGTCAGCACCAGAACGGCTGTTGTACGGGCCGATAACCACTCGGCTCCAGCCGCCACCGGTGGTGATTCGGCCTTCAAACCCTTCGAATGCCAGCTTGGCTCGCTGGGATTCCGCCTGATCGGCGCCTTTGAATGAACCGCACTGCACCATAAAGCGCTGGGTTTTTTCCTGCTCTTTCGGTTTCTCTGGCGCTGCCTGCGTGATTGCAGCCGGTTGCTGTGCTTTCGGTTGTTCTTTCGGCACTTCCCTGACCGGTTCTTTCACCTGTGGCTTAGGTTTTGGCTGAACAGGCTGCGTTTGCACCTGAGCCTGCGGCGCGCGTACCGGCTGCGTTTGCGGCGTGTACGTTGGCTGCTGAACCTGACGCGGCTGTGTCTGCACCGGCTGTTGCTGGGCATAAGTTGGCTGTTGTTGCTGAACCTGACGCTGCGTCTGAGCCGGACGCGTGGCGACCTGACTTGGGTCGTTATACGGCACTTCAGACAGCTGTGTTGGCGTCTGGCGCATATCGGCCTGCATTTGCTCGAGAAGCTGTCGCTGTTCCGGCGTCAGCTGAGTTTTGGATTCAACCTGACCGCCCGCCGTCGGTTCTGTCGGCGTGGTGACGCCCATCTGACGGTTTTCCAGCTCCTTGATATAACGCCAGCGTTCTTCAGGCTTAGGCGGCAATCCGTTACCCGGACGAACAACATGCGTCGGCAGTACCGCCGCTTCTTCATGTTTATTGTGCGCAATAAAATAGAGGCCACCGACAAACACCACCAGTACCGCAACGGCTAACACCACCATGGTTTTGGAGATCGTTGGGGAACTGCGTTTTTTACTCCGGCTGGTACTTTTCCGCCGCGCTCCTGAGCGCCCACGGCTTACATAGTCTCTTTGTGCCACTATCGTTTCGCTGTGTCGTGATGAATGAAGAAGTGCGTCATGTTACTTAACCCTGCATATATAACAAATCAAAAACTGACTCACGCTTTCGGGGCGGCCGTGCTTTGGCGTACGACCAGCTCACTATCAAGCAGAAGCGAACCGTTTTGTACCGGATTTCCCTGTAACTGCTCAAGTAATAATAACATAGCCTGACGACCAAGCTGGAATCTTGGCTGCGCGACGGTGGTCAGCGGAGGATCGGTAAACTGGCTGGCTTTGATGTCATCGAAGCCCACAACCGATAAATCCTGCGGAATACGTAAACCCATTTTCTTCGCCTGGAACATCGCACCAATCGCCATAATGTCGTTATGGCAGAAGATGGCCGTTGGCGGAGAAGGCAGCGCCATCAGTTCGCTCACCGCCCGCGCGCCGGACTCGTAGGTAAAATCGCCCTGAGCGGTTAGTGCGTTTTCGACACTGATCCCGTTGCGGCGCAGCGCCTGCACATAACCTTGCGAGCGATACTGGCAAAGCGGCATGTGTTTCGGCCCTTCGATACAGGCAATACGCTGGTGGCCCAGATTCAGCAGATAATGCACCGCTTCAAACGCGGCAGTCAGGTTATCGATATGAACCGTCGGCAGTTCCAGTTCGGGCGCAAATTCATTGGCCATCACCATCGGCGGCAGGTTGCGTTGTTCTTCTTTGCTGGCATCGAAAGGTAAATCAGAACCGAGCAGCAACATGCCATCAATCTGTTTGGTGATGATCAGATTGATAAAGGTTTTTTCCTGCTGGTTTTGCTGAGCGCAGTCGCCAATCAGCACCAGATAACCGCTTTCGGCGGCGGTGCGTTCGATCCCTTTGATCAGATCGGCAAAAAACGGATCGCAGATGTCCGGGACGATCACCAGAATAGTTCGCGATTCGTTGCGTTTCAGGTTTCGGGACAAGGCATGAGGAGAATATCCTACGGCCATGACAGCCTGATCGACCTTCTGACGGGTAGATGCGGAGACTTTCTCCGGGTTCATTAACGCGCGGGATACCGTTGCTGTTGAAACGCCTGCCTGTTCTGCCACATCTTTCATTGTCGCGGCGGGTAATTCTTTCTTGTGATCCAACGCATCTCTCCTTGCAACAGCATCAAACTGACACAACAACATCCACATTCCTCACCTGGCTACCCATGCTGTGTAGCTCATCACATTCTAAACAGAATGTGAGTAGGATTTGTTACCTAATTTGCATTAAAAGTGTGATGCAGATGCTTTTTTCGATCCATCACGCAGAAATCCTGACTATTTATGCGGATTAGCTATCGATCGGATCGACATCCAGCGTCCATTTCACTTTTTTAGCCTGCGGCAGGCTGGTAATCAGCGGTTGAGAACTTTTGATCAGATGCTGCAAAACGCGGCGGGAAGGATGCTGCAATAAGAGCTGCCAGCGGAAACGTCCGTTGCGCTTGGCCGCAAGCGCAGGCACCGGCCCTAAAATCCACAACGAATCATCTTTAAGCGGGCTGGATTCCAGCAGATTTCGCAACTGTTGCAGGAACAGCGCCGACTGCTGATTATCGTGGTCTTCTGAGCGGATCATAATGTGGCTGGTGTAAGGCGGCAGAAAGACGCTCTTGCGCTCGGCAAGCGTCTGTTTTGCGAATTCGTCGTAGCCTTGCTGCAACAGAACCTGCAACAGCGGATGTTCAGGATGATGCGTTTGCAGAACCACTTCACCTTGTTTGCCTGCACGACCGGCACGGCCTGAAACCTGAGTATAAAGCTGGGCAAAACGTTCTGCTGAACGGAAATCCGCCGAGAACAGCGCGCCGTCAACGTCCAGCAGCGAGACCAGCGTGACATCCGGGAAATGGTGGCCTTTCGCCAGCATTTGCGTGCCGATAAGAATACGCGCGCCACCACGATGTACTTCGTTCAGATGCTGTTCCAGCGAACCTTTACGGCTGGTGGTGTCGCGGTCAATGCGGGTGATGGGCGTATCGGGGAACAACGGCGCCAGCTCGTTTTCCAGTTGCTCGGTGCCGACGCCGACTGACACCAGCTGCGTCGAACCGCAATGCGGGCACTGATGCGGCACGGCACGCTGGCTGTCGCAATGGTGGCAGCGTAACTGGCGCTGGTTCTGATGCAGCGTG
>Ga0153981_1000227_pt1 | contig 15453 bp, 12 predicted proteins | sample TSGA065MetaG_FD_104714 | JGI IMG/M metagenome (GOLD analysis project Ga0153981, IMG submission 104714) | Attine ant fungus gardens microbial communities from Georgia, USA - TSGA065 MetaG | ecosystem: Host-associated > Fungi > Mycelium > Unclassified | place: USA: Georgia, Magnolia Springs State...
GTATGTCTGAGGATAAACCTCAGACTTAACAACATCTTTTGCTGCTTGTCTAACTTCACTTTTTTGAACACTTTGATTATCAAATCAAGCAATCACAAATCAGTAAGTGGCCATTTGTGATAAGTTTGGTGTAGTCCCCTTACAGTCCATTGTCCATTAATGTCTGGATCTATATATTCAGTTAGCTATCTGAGTTTTTGCTATTCACCAGTAATTTTTGTTGAGGTCAGCATCTATTCTATTAGCCTAATATATGTTCTGAAACTCCTGGTGTATTCATCCCATCTTGGAGTACTTAGGCTCAGAGCCAGTGGCATATATGGTAACAAAGGCATTCTAGCAGTATTTCTTGTTGGTGGTTGTAGTATTGATAGTCAGATTAGTTATGAGTTCAAAGTGTTACCAAGAAGTTTGGGGAAAAGAATTGATGCTTTCTCTAGAAGATCTTCTTCTAGAGTTGGTTTCTTAATGATAGTTGCTAGGGGATCATTTCTCAAAATGTTGAAGAGTCCTAGTAAAGATAGTCTACTCCTGTCCACTACTATCTTGACAAAAGGGTTAGGCTCACTGTCTGATGGCAATCCCAGTTTGGGGTATGGTAAATTGTTAAATCCATAGTTGAAAGAGTTGGTAAGGCAAATCTAGTTCATCAAGGGTTTTGAGAACACTTCAACAGTTGTTCTGGGTTAGGTACTAGTTTAGTAGTTCTGGCTCATTGTGCTGCTGAAGTCTGTTGACTTTGGGTTCTAGTTTCTAAAGGAATGTTCTTTTGAAATGAGTGTCATATACCAGAAATTCAGTATTAATTATTATTTATATTTATTTTCTTTTTATTTTATTTCTAATTCCTACTTCTAAACTCCTAATTTGTCTACTCCTATAGAATCATGATATAGACTAAAACACTTGAACTACAACTCCTATTCTAGAATTGGTATAAGTACTCTACTAGTATATTGTAATCTCTTAGTTCATAGATTCTGTCAGATAGGTAGGGAGCAGTAGTGTGGGAAGGCTAGAAATATACTGTGAATTATCTATGAATGTATACTCTATGTTCTAGAAAGTGATGCAAAGAGTGGAGTCAGAGAATGGAATATGTTACTTACTAGATGAAATGAAAGATATTGCTCTCTGGTCCCATAGTCTTACAGCTGGTCTGGAGGGAACACAAAGTCTGTAGATTCTATCAGGAATGCAGAGTGGAATAAGAATTAGCTAATAGTATAACTCCAAGATGGCATAGATCATGGAAAATAAGTACTAGCTAATGACAGAAATAGAATATACTTATACTCTGAGATATATAACCTAAGGAGCAGAAGCTCAGAGATGACAGTAAGAGACAATCTTGGCTTCAATGTATATATTGTACCCCAATCTTCTATCACAAGTGATCATTGATTTTGGAGGCAAGGAGTAAACATTAATCTATAAACTGGGTTGCTACTATATATCTACTCTGTATATATACTATAACTAGAATAGAAGAGAACCAGTCTGAAATGTGATACTCCTACCCCTAACTATGTAAAAGATAAATAATAAAGAAAAGAAAATAAATAATAAAATATAACCAAAAATTTGGTATATGATAGTACTTCCCTCTCAAGGCTAAGCCCTCAAAGCCCCAATGCATAAGCAATTCAATTATCATCTGATTGGCTGAATAAAAGAACTTTACTAAATTTTTTCATTCTTGATCCCCAACTATTACTATGTCCACCAATATAGACACTATAAACACCATTGTTACTGTTGATACCATTAATATTGTTGACCTCACCCTTTCTGATGACAAAGCCTACAAACAAGAGAGGTTACACTGTTATAATGAGCTCTAGAAGCAAAAAAAGAAAGAGGCTGCTGAACAATTACAATGTAAACAGGACTATCTCACTGAGAAGAAACAACAGGATGAACTCATAGAGCAACTCTGGCTTCAGCAAGAAAAAGAGGAACAAGATTGTCTCTGTAAAGAAAAAGAAGAAGAGGACAAATACACAGAGCAGGAGAAAACTACCAATGCTGTCACAGTTGTACTATAGACCAGTAGTCACATACTGTATGGTTTACCACTATACCAAAAGGGCAATGTTAGCAAGACTACTTGCTAACAAGGGTCTAGCTATTTATGTAGTTCTTTGAACAGGTATTTTGTTATACCTCTATGTCACTATTTAGTAGTCACTTTTTTGTAACACCTACAATGAAGAAAAGTTGGAAAAGATTGAGCACAAAAGTAAAAAGAAGAAAACATACTAAGTTCTTTTGAAAAAGAGGAGTGAAAAGAGCAGAAACTATCTCTAGAAGAGGGTACCTAGTAGACATCCCATAGAGGGCAGTAATATTGTGAGCTAAAAAGAGACATTGAATGAGTTAGTGGGATCTAGAACAAAAAAGCCAATAGAAAAAGAACTTACTGCAAGTAGATTGCTCTTAAGTGGGTCACTTTTTCTTGGGCTTTGGTTTGGGAGGAAGATCAGGCTCACAAACTTGACACTTCTTACAAGGTAGAGAAGAGAGTATAAAGGGCCCTGCTATAGGAAGACAAGAAGAGACATGTAGTTTTTGAGTTCAAGGCTTAGATTTAGGAGGGGGTAGCATTACAGTGCTGGCTGAACTGGAATATGAAACTTCCTTCTCAGAAGGCACAACAATGAGAAAACTGGGAGAAGGAGAAACAGATATAGGAGAAAGTGAGATATGTTAAGGAAGAGGGCAAGAATGAGGCTTTGGCTTAATTGGCTAAGCAGGAGAACTCACAGCATGCATAGCAATAGGGCACTGGCAAGTAGTCAGGGCCATAGAAGTAGATGTAACAGGAACAGAAGGATGTGACCAGGGTAATGGCAGTACAACCAACAGAACTGGGTTAGAAAAAGAGGTATCTATAGAAAGATATGTAATAGATTAGAATAATAGATACCAAATTAAGAAAAATAGAGACTTACTAGTAGAAGAACTGAAGACAACAGAGTTTACCAGAGATAGAACAGGACTAGAAGGGGCCAGCAATGAAGAGGCTGTCTCTTTAGTACTTCTGTTATTGGCCAGATTAGATAGAGTTACAATCAAAGATTGAAAAGCAGAGGAAGGAACCTCCCTAGCAGAGATAGGAGGGAGGTAATTGAGATAGAAGCCATAGTAGACAGAACATTAGAATACATGGGAATAGGAAAAAAAAAAGAGCTTCAGGAGATATGTTGAGGGGACCATGTTTGGGAGTGTCGCAACAACCACTATGTCCCCTAAACATTTTCTTGATCACCTGCTTATACTTTTTTGGTCTTCCCTAGCTATGAGTACTCCACTGCATTGGAGTTTTTACATTCTACAACAAATATGTGTATACTTACAATCTGGTATTTAGGTAGTTACTCTGTATTCCTGAGATTCAGTCTTTGTCTCTGGATCTCAGGTGCATATTCTATTCTTCACCTTCTCAATATACTTAGTCTTCGTCTCTGGATCTCAGATCTCAGCTGCATAGCATCTTGAGTGATACACTGCACTATATATATTCTTCTATAAGATATAGAATCAGAAGGACTGTTGATAGAGAATGCCAGTAGCTGTATTAACCACTGGATATTGAATATCAGAGAGGCAATCTGGGCATTACAGTCCTTGGACAGCTATATAAAATGAAGATCAAAGAGGCACTATTAAAGGGCCAATAGAGTAGACATTGAAAAAGACAGAAGACAGGAAGAAAAAGGGAATAAAAAGAAAAGAAAAGGACAGAGTCCTGAAGAACCAAAAAGTAACAGATATGGGAAAGTAGAAAAGAGATCAAGTATTGATCCTTATACAAAAAGAGATGAGATAAGCTAAATTAAGCTAAAGATAAAAATTAGTGAATTAAATAAAAGAGCTGCCACTGAAATGAGTCATGGAACCAGCAATATATTGGGATCAGAAAAGAAAGAAGCAGGATACTGAATAGAAGCTAAGGAAGTCTGGAATGATCAGGCAATTGTAGAAGTAGGGGCTATATGCTGATCAAAGGATATCCATTTATGAGAAAAGAGAGTCATAGGCAGCCAGAAGAGAATCTAGAGCCAATAACCAGCCTCAAGAAGAAGACTGAGAACAGTCATTTATAGCAGAGAGGAGATGTTACACCATAAACAAATTTTGCATAAAAAGTAATATTTGATATACTTTATAACAATAGATTCATAAGAAGAATTCACTCTAGAACCTATTATACATATATCCTCAGGTAGGAGTAGGGTTGATGACCAATCTAGAGTAACACTTAAGATAGACAAAGCTTACTACTAAGACTCAGGAGATAAGAATGGTGAGCTGGCACTAGGTTAAAAGGATATTTTGGATAAAACAGTGATCTAGAACCACTTGTGGTGATCATAGTTTGATATAGCTATAGGGTCTCTATCTTATATTGGAAGGTCAAAAAGGGCAGACTTAGGACCAGAGATAATGCTTACAAATAAGCATTGATCTCATTAGTACCACTCTATTTTCAGATAAAATATATTGACTACTACTTAGAAAGGCACAGTTTTTCAAAGAAAAGTTACTAGACATCCAATGGACAGTTGAGATGCTGACTAAGTCTAGAAAGAGATAGAATGAATAAACTAGGAAAGAGAAAGAAGGTTCTGGAAGGAATGCATCTCAAGTATGTATCATCTTTGATAAGAAGGCTCTAGGAGAAGGATGTATCATCTTAGAAGTTGAGAACTTAATACAAGAGAGAAATTGAGATGACACCAAAAGTAGTAATAATTTTTCTTATTATTTTATTTCATTAAATCTCCATAATTTGTAATATTTAATATATAGTTCCAGAAGCAGATGGAATGGCAACAAGGAATTATCTTGGCATATACCTCCATCTCCACTACTTCTGGAATTGTTTAACATGGTATATCTTGAGTGACAACTTTTGGAATCAGTATAGTGTCAGGATCAGAACACAGAATATACCAAGACTTGATCTAGAGCCAAGTTGCAGACTCAACTTGAACAGGTTTTAGAGAGGACAGCAAGCTGGGAAAGCTCAGCTAGGTATACACTTGGATTGCATTACACCTGTAAGGTTTAGTATTGGGGGTGCAGACAAGGGGACAACTGAGTGTAGAGGGTCTAGAGGGATTAACTAACTATATTTTCCAGAGGAGCTTTTGTTATGGTATGTAAAGGTTAATACCTTAGGGAGGATATGCAACATAGATCTAGAGTAACCTCATGTTTATTTAATGTCAAATAATTATAAAACTTATATAAAGCTGCATATAACTTCTGATACCCTTCTTTAATCCCCCACTTCTATTTCATCCCCTCAAACCTTTAGCATATGATTGGGAGCTAGTACCATGCTTTATTGTCTGTTCCAGTGAGTAATTCTCTTTTGCACCCTTTTAACATTACAACTTATCTTCCAGGAGAATTCTCAGAGAATAGGATAAGGCTCCTGGAGGGTAATCTACACTATATATACAACTCCCCTAGTTATGGAACATCCCAGCAGTCAAGGACAGGAATGCAAGAGTGAACAACTAATTAAATATGAGGTAATTGCAATTTAATTAGTTATAGGGCCAGTCTAGTGCACTACCACTAGTGTATCAGGAGTAGACTTTGGTGCAGTCTCCTTACAAACTGAGTCATAAACCTAGGACTCCTTACATGAGAAGAAGAAAAAATGAGTTTGTATCCTAAAGGCTTAACATCTTCTTCATCATGCCTATCATCCACAGCAGCATCCTGTAATCCCTGATAGAGCTCAGATATAAGAGTATATTGATGTATTCTAGCCTAGTTAAGTTTTCTCTGCTCACAGTTTGCCCATGCATCAACAACAAACTACTGAAATAGCTTTTCACTATAAAGAGATAGCTAAGGACCTTCTCTGACATAAAGACAATAGGCATAGTAGTATCTATCAGAAACCACCTGTGAGTGAGCCTATTCCTCTCCATCTCTCTGTCTTCCATTCTCCCCTTGTTCTCTCAGCTGAGTACTATGGATTGGAATTCTTGGATGCCACCTATTCTCTCTCTTTGGAAATAACAGAACATAATAAAGAGCAGCAAAAGAAGGACTATTCTGGCTTATCTGTTTAAGTTGTCCTCCTCTTGTCTGTAATACCACATCTCTATTATCTATTGCATGATGGACTCCTTCCTCAGGAATAATAACTACAATCTCTTCAGCAGTAGACAGATTGTGAGTTCATTGATCATGCTGTAAATTGACATGCAATCTAATTTTGACCTCCTGCTGTTCATCTACTGGTTTGTCCCTGATAAGTTCATATGCATGACAGTATTGGTCAATATATGAATAACTGTCCAGGAGCATTGTTTGAAGATTGTCTATTACTACAGAATCCAGGTTATTGTTGTTGGCTCTCCTAACATTGAGCTACTCTGTTGTATCAAGAATATAGATTTGTGCATATTTTGAAGTCTAATATGTATGAGAAAGAAGAGCATTAGTAAGATGATAAAGTTCTCCCTGGATTTTGAAACAGTAGAGGCCAGACTGCCCAGTGACCAAATTGTCAATTTTGACTTCTACTAAAGTTATGGCAAATGCTATATTATACTGTTGTAGATCTATTGTAAAATTCTCTTGAGAAATGATCATCTCCAGTTAAGTAGTTGTGGAGGATTCCAGTGAGTAGTTAGAGAGGAGGTAGTTGAATCTGTTCTTACAAATAGTATATGCCAAATTTGGGAAGATTAACCCATGAGAATCTAAGCTTTTTACAATCAAAGTAAAGGACATGACAGTAAGGACAGATAACAGTTAGCATGCCCAAGTTGTTATACTGTATATTCATCTCTAAGAATAGTTGTCCAGCAGGTGGATAAGATGCAGGGTTAGTAACAGGTGGTGGGGTATCATTTACAACAACAGCTTCTTGATCCTAATAATTTATGAGTATACAGAATTTTATTATACAAAAATCAACATACCTGAATCATATTATCTTCTATATCAAACTCTTGAATATTTCCTTCTCTAATATCCTGTTATATCTGGTCAATATTTATCTACTAACAATTAGTAAAATCTATTACTTAAAATATTTTCCTGCATATTTCTATCCATATTTAGGTCTCTATCACTATTTTTATTCTGCTGTCCTTCATAATCAAGAGTATCTGTATCCTCATTTTTCCATTTCTCCATTATTTGATTGATCTGAACTATATGAACAGGCTCAACTCTTTTTTCTGCTTGTAATACTTCTAACTGTTCTACTACTCTCTGTTGCTGTAGCTGCCTCTCTTCTACTTGTCTCTGTCTTTCTACTCCTACCCTTATTATTTCTATTCTATAATCCTGAGTTGTTCTCTGTTGTTGCTCTCTTGATAACATTTGTTCAGCAAGTTGACATCTACACAAATCAAGTATAGCATCATCAAGATTTTGTGGAATATATACAGGAGTCATGTGAAAACTTCCTCCTCTATTACTTTTTCTATTCCAAACAGGAGCTGGAGGAACATTTTAAAGCAAAGAAGATAGTTAATAGTTCTCTGGAACAACTATATGTTATTATACTCACTTTTTAGCTCTCCTAGCTCAATATTCTTCCTTAACAGAATCCATCTCTTACAGTTTGTTTTACTGTTTCACTTATAACTATCCTAAGAATAAAGATATACTATTACTCCTAAGAAGGAGATCCCTACTCTAAACAACTCTCTTAAAAAGCAGTTGTTATTCCCTTGTATATAAGGATCACAATAGATCCCAAGCACCAGGTTACTAATAGAAAGATATACAGGTATTGTAAGGGTAACCAGAGTGGAATGACTTCAGAAGAATTCTCAGTTTATAAATAGTGTCTACAGTACATTACAACTCACCTCCAGGAGAATCCTCAGAGAATAGGATGAGGCTTGTGGAAGATAATGTTAAGATTTCTGACCAGTGTCCAATAACAAAGCTAGTCTTAGCTTTTGTTCTCTTTCTATCCTAGTAGCTTTTCATTTCTGAAAAGCTCTCTTCCAGAGTTTTAACTATATTATAGATTAATTGATTGCTTTCTTTATAGAATGCAATTCTGAGTGTAGAGGAATGAACAGGAATATTTATTCCTATTACTAGAAGACAAAAAGATAAAACCTAATTCTACAATTAATTTTACTTTTAGTATTTATAGTTTTTATCAGGTCTTAAGTCAGAGAGAAGTAGGGTTACTTTAGAAATAGTCTATAATATCAAAGAAAGAAAGGTTCACTGCCAAAGTAAGTTTAATAAGTCTAGAAGAATTTAAATGTTCATGTTCTCATTAATCAAGATCTGTATCTCTTTTTGCTTTCTGCACCAGTCCTAACATTCTTCTTTTTTCTATTCTTATCCATATAAATGCTTATGCCCTTCTTTTTCATATATCCATTCTAGAAAGGCAGATTCATCTATTATTTCTTCTTCTTCTGTTTTAGCTTTACTGGTGTCTAGAATCACTAGATCAGTGAATGCATTGAGTGATTTGAAATCCATAACAGTTGGAGCTCTCCCCAACAGTCATCTCAACTTAGTAGGTGTGATCACTGACATCTTAGCTTAAACCAGCAAAGTCTAGTACCATCCAAGAGCACAAAAACCCTCTACTACCACTAGTAGAAGTTGAGAGTGATCTCAAATATGAGATTGCATAAGTATGAGACTCAAAAATTGACTGCAGATGAAAAGTACAGCTACTATATTATGTATAGTGGACAGAATATAAGAGCATAGCAGAGGAGCTCTCATAGTTGGGAACCAACAAGTTAAGTTATGTATCTGAGCTGGTATAGAAATTTCACAAGCAAAACCTAGACAAGCCAGGGGTACCATTTTTGGGGGTGAACTAGTTGTATAGAATACTACCAGATTGGCAACTATATATTCTTATATTCCTCTGAATATCTTTTTTTGTTTCTAATAACTTGTAAGGGAATGAGAGTATGGTCTTAAGAAGAGGGTACTGTTATACCCTTATAACACCAGCACAGAATTACATAATCAGAAATAGTTGCTGAAGAACTATAAAGTTTCAACTATACTAGTGACAAGGTTTTGATCTAGACCTCTGGCCCAACTTGAACCCTCTACTAATTCTGAGTAGAGTTGACAATATTGCCTAGCAGGTTGCTATGCTCTCTTCCTCTAACAGTCTGTATAATAGTAGATAGTGTTGTCTGTCAGCTTGCTATGCTCTCTTTCTTCAATGGTCCACATAGCAGAGGATAGTTGTAGCAACTTAGCCTGAGATGACTTAATTACACTCTAAGTCTGAGTTGACAAGGAAAACTCAATAGAGTTCCTATTGGATTCTGTACACTACTTATACAACTACTATATAGTCTGTGCACTACTCTCCCATATTTATCATATAACATCATCATATGATATGACCCTGTGATATCTTGACATGTGACTTGTGACATTATCATGTGATACTTTTCCATACTCCTTTCTTGTGTAGTAAGTTCAAATAAAAAAAGAAAAGAAAAAGGAAAAGAAAAGAAATATAAATAATAACTTAGCTGTTTTGCCAAGTCATGACAATAGTGTGTACTATACTCCTTTCCTCCAACAGTTTGCAGTAGTATTATCTGCAATATGCACAGTAAGTAGTGTTGTCTGTAGTACACTATACTCCTTAATTTTCTGCAGGTTTTTCCATTTTTCCTGAATTTATTTGAATTTTTGAGTGAAAAGAGTGTACTGAAAAAAAACTTGGGGACAGGTGCAGTTTCTTCCAATTTTAATAATTTTAATTCAAATTTCTGCAGTTTTTTCTGATTTTCAATGAATTTATTTGAATTTTGTGGAATTTTGTAAAATTAAAGTGTATTATGAGTGTGATGTTACAGTAACTGCTTAGTCAGTTTTCACAGGAGTGTAGGAGATAGGAAAAGTTTTGAAACTTAGCAGTTATACAATTTATTAAAATTTCTCATCAATCCTTATCAATTCCCACCTGTTCTCATATACTAATAGATTGCCTAGCATTGTAGTAAACTAGTTTTATTGTTTCTAAGCTACTATCATAATTCAGTCAGACTTATTTTTTATTCTCTGTTATCAATCTATCAAATTGGAGGCCAGCACAGCAGAGTATTATGAGATGACTTCCAAGAAGAAAACTATTTCTCTGTCAGGTAGGAAAAGATATAGTAACATGGGAAGGCTAGAATATACTATGAATTACTATGAATATACAATGAGTGTATACTCCAGGTTCTGGAAAGTAATGCAATAAGTGGAGTTGGAGAGTAGAACATACTACTAGATAAAATAAGATATGTTGCTCTCTGGTTCTATGGTTTTACAGCTGGTCTGGAGGGAATACAATGATGATACAGAAGTGGAATGACCTTGGCCTCAGCTTGTGCACTGTGTCTCAATCTCCTATCATGTATGTGGTTGCTTATTTCAGAGTAGTGGAATATCATCCAAGAGAGAGGTAAATTCAGGAGTAAGGAGTTATGTAGCAGAGAGCACTACAAGAATATGGGAGAAGTGGCTTTATGACTTTTAAGACTTTAATCTACAAACTAGGTTGCTCCTATGTATCTACCCAGTATATATACTATAATCAGAATAGGAGAGAGTCAGTCTAAAACACAATACTCCTTCTAGTCTAAAACACAATACTCCTATAGAAGATAAATAATAATAAAGAATATAAATATTAATATTAATTTATACCAAATTTCTGGTATATGACATTCTTATACATTTGTCAACTTGATGAGAAACATCCAAGAATACAATGTGGGAAAGATATAAATAGTCCTTAGTAAGGGTCATGTGATTGTGGGAGACAGGTGCACAGACCAACCAACATTTGTATAAGTAGCTAGTGGAATCCAACAGAAAACTCTATTGAGTTCTTCCTAGACAACCATCTTAGTTGAGCTCTAAGACCTTACAACTGTATGCTAACACAATGGGCACAACCAAATTGCCTATTTAATTCTCAGACTTGATAGAGACAGTGTAAGGATGTAGCTGTGATGACTTAGTCCCACTCCTAGTTTGAGTTGACAAGGAGAACTCAATAGAGTCCCCATTTAATTACTATATACTACTTATACACATTCTACTATTTGTTATTATTTATAAAGTCCCATGCATTCCTTTTCATCTAACTCTCTCACATATCTGATCTTTAGAATTTAAAATAAAATAAAATAAAAATGAAAATGAAAATGAAAAGAAAATGAAAAGAAAAATAAACATTGACTTACCAAGTCATGACAGACAGATTAGACATAAAATATGTCCAAAATGTTATTTATTAGCCTTAAATTGTTGTCAGGCTTAACATTGCATACTCTCTTTAATGCTTGTAAAGCATTGGCTAAGCAGGCATCTTCCCACATCCTTCTTTTTTTTCCCACATCCTTCTTGCATACTTACTAGAAGATTAGAATTAGAATTAGAATAGAATTAGAATGATGATGATAAACTAGATAAATCAACTAGATCAATGATTATTGTTGGTACCTGGCTGACCATTCAGGCTATTCTGATAGCTATCTGAATCAAATTTTGTGTGTTGTGCTTGTGGCTTCCATTGCATGTGTATCATACATGGGTCAAAAATCAATTATGACTGTAAGAGGCCTTCATTCTCTACAAATACTCACATTTTGGTGCCAAATTGATTTGCTTTTCATCTTAGAATAGGGGTATTTGTACAATCAATGAATGATCTGCAAGGTACCAACATTGATCAAGCAATACCCCTGGATGATTCAACAAGATATCGACAATGATGATCAATATCTATGATGGATTAACATCGACAAAATAAGAACAATGGTATAACAAAAGATCAGCAACGTATTAGAAATAATAAAATATGACATTGAGCTGAAGAATCCCTAGTAGACTTAAGTGGTGGACAAACCGCATTTAAGTTCATAGAAAATCAGGTTTTTTTTATCCGTGTTGAAAATGGTCACACAATCCTGTTGTGACCCACAGACAGTGTAAATCATGCGCGTGGCATGCAAAACAATGGGCTGACTATGAAAACCTATCAAAATAGAGTCATCAATAAAGTATCTGGATGATCGATGAAAAGACATGTGAATAGAGGGCAAGCACGTGTCAATGACCCCACAGCCACTAGTTGCACAATGATCACCGAAAATCAACAAAGTACCAATAATGATTGATCAAGGTACCAAAATCAATGCCCCTACTAATGTATCGAACCTGACAAAACAAATTGTTGATAAAGACGGTTTGATATCTTCTCGTCGTGATCGTTCGTGGAATTGACCTTAAAAGGCACAACTGTTTGTTCTAAATTTCTTGCTGCACTCATGACTTTGGACCCCGTGATGAAATACCAAAATTTTTTGAAGAATCCGATGAGGCATCCTCAACGTCCCACTGCGACTCCCGGCTTTGCCTGCGGAAGGACGACTCATCCCACATGCAATCGAATCTGATGTACCTGCAAATTTGCAGGCATGTGTACATATGTGCACATCTTGTCCAACAGGCGGTCTTCAAACTTCTCTTCTCAATTGCTACCTCTCTTTTCCTCTGCAGCACAATCCAGGTTCTATTGACCCAGCACATGGCATATCTGTCCAGGGCTGGACACGGTTGGCAGTGCAGAGTTGCTGAGAGATGAGATGAGAAGATAATTGAAAGCAATGAATGGAAGTGTGGACGAAATGTGGGCATTTGTGCGGGTGTAAGATGCTTGAGGTGCTGGCTGTCGACACTAACAATGTTGTCAGAGGCTTGAGTTTGAGTGAATGTATTGTTGGACTAGAACTGAGATTATATTCTCATCCAAACAAAGGGAAGGACCCAGAAAACTTAAGAGCAATTGTAGAACAAGATTTGTAAAGTTAAGTAAAAGAATCACTTGTCTTCAGATACGATATTCAGTTCGGCTGACAAGGTTTGAATTATTAGAGAGGTTGAGCCTGCGCATGAACAGAAGATTTCAAATTATGTCAGATCTGTATAAGGTATTGCACACGTAGACCTTGTATTCTCAGCACTATTATATTTGTTTCGACAGACATGGGATTGTCCGATCATGTTAAGGACACGAACAATAAATTGACTACTACATACACAAAAGCAGTGAACTGGATGGGCAGGAACAGAAGAAAAGAGATAAATCTGTCACACATGTTTACCTTATTAACTAAGGACACACGAGACTGAATAATTCGATAAATCTATACTACTGAAAAGAGGCTCATTCAACCCATATCTTCCGGCAAACAGAGGTCGAAGACTCGATGGAAGACAAGAATTGAAAAGCAACAAAAGGATGATATTCAAATGCTTTTTTCCGGGGCCAACTCGTCGTCTAAAAAGAATGAACGATATCCTGATCCCCTCTTTGCCCCTACTCATTGTCCGGCTGATCGTCATTGTCTTTGGAATTGCCATTGTCATCCCGAAAATTCTGGCCGTCATCCTGGCCCTGAACATCGGTTTTGGACTCACGCTACTCCTAGCATTCATGCTTGGCAGCATGTCCATGGAAATCTCCCTGTCTCTGTCCCTCACCATCTACCTGGTCGTCTTCTGCACAGCCTTCTTTCTCCCCACATTGTGAACTTGTTCGCTTCGTAGAACTTCACTGCCGCTTCATAGTCAATAGTTCTGAACTGATGGAAATACCGCTTGTCTACATCAAACTCCCAATACCATACCACCGACTTTTCCCATGCCCAACTTTATAAAGCCCTCTATTATTCCTCACTGAATTTTTGCGGGAGAGAACGTGAAGAAGTGCTGAGACACGACTTGAACCAAAGAGAGGAGCATACGGCCGGATGACCTTTGCTTTCTCCAATGTATTGACAACCTGGCAATGTGTGGGTAAACTGTGGGTAATAATATTTGAAACATACCCGAAGAAATGCAGCAGGCACCAGCTCATCAAAGTTTTCGGTAGAAATACATCCAAATACGGTGTGGGATAATGCTTGGACAGTCCCCAGAATGCCGAAAACAGTAAATTGTGGTGAATCAATGAGTTCCCGGTACATCCGGCCCGCTATCAGAGACTTGCGATAATCAACGTCTGCCAGTCGCTGCAATATAGCGAGCGGAATATCCTCAAAAAATCGGCAAAAGTGTCCGTCATCGGATAACAAGTATGAAAGGTTGAAAGAAGTCCTCAACTTGAGAAAGGAGTCAACAAACTCGGTTCCATGTGGCCATGAGGATGCGGTAGAGGAGCTGATGATATTCGGTGCCGGCACAAGGACTGGAATGACAAATAAGTTTAGGGCAGATGCAAGGAGAGAAAATACATGCTTGAACTGTCAATAGCATAGCTTGATGCATAATGATGGTGACATTGGATGAAGTGATCAAGGAATTTGCAATAAGTGGCAGGAGTGTTGATACAGAAGGATCCAGAGCGAATAGGATCCCAGAGGAAATCGTAGAAAGATTTGTGATAGAAACGAAATGTTCCATGAAGACTCCAAACATGGTGCCGGATTGACCCATCTGGATGGAACCATTGACCTTGGTCATAGTATGGCCGTGTGAGGTCAATGCGAGGGTCGAGTGAGATGAGAGAATTCACCTCGTATGAAATCACGGCATGTAGATGATGACAGATGTCTCTGAACGTACTCTCGGAGATCCTAAACACGCTGCAATGCAAGGAAGCAAACCAACCAGAGTTGACATTCTCACCGCCCCAAGTGAAAAAAAGGAATAGAGCAGACAGGAGAATGTGCTCTGGAATCTGCTTCATGATGTGGACATAGAGAGCGTCAAGCGGTGAAAAGGATATATGGACGGCTGTCTTCCTGCATCGGAGAGGGCGTCGAGAACAGATTGCAGTCTTTCGCGGAATTGCGAGTCTTGTGGATAGGTTACATAACGCAAAACGGCAGCGGGGTGCGCAAATAGGCCAGCCGCTGCATCGACAAGGGTCCTAATGTCATTGTCAGTTGGCCATGATGACAGCAGTTGCGTGAAATTTTGTTTTTGAAGTATGTTCTTGAATCCACTCCGAAGGTACAACTCGATCTCGCCATTTGCCTCTCGAGAGATGGGAAGTTCAACAGAATGAATGACAGAGGCGATGTTGTCTTGCTTGAATGTGGACATGATGCAAGGTTCAGCACGGCTGAAGATAGCCCAATGAAATGGAGTGGACCCTTCCATGACAGAGGATGCAATTATCTTGATGATTTCTGCTTGTGCATCTCCACCGGCACACTCGTCCAATCCATCAATAAAAACTGCTTTTGGTTGTACTCTCTTTCCCTGCTTCTCTAGCTCCAGAAGCGACTCAACAATCAGTGATCTGAATTGAGATGGCATTTTCTTCTCAGTAAGACTCTTATCCTTGGAGATCCTCTCATCGACAGCGGCATGATAATCAGGAAGCGCAGTAGTGAGTTGGTAAGCGATGGAAGTGAACAAGCGTGAGGGATCAGAGTGTTTGTTGACAGTGAAGAA
>Ga0153981_1000230_pt1 | contig 15395 bp, 18 predicted proteins | sample TSGA065MetaG_FD_104714 | JGI IMG/M metagenome (GOLD analysis project Ga0153981, IMG submission 104714) | Attine ant fungus gardens microbial communities from Georgia, USA - TSGA065 MetaG | ecosystem: Host-associated > Fungi > Mycelium > Unclassified | place: USA: Georgia, Magnolia Springs State...
CCGCCGAGTGTATTGACTGGTCAATCCCATGCCCAAGCATTTTCGAGCGTAAAAAGCCGCTGGCAGAGAACACGCTGAAACGTATTGCCCGCGGCATCCAGCGCTTTGTGATCGACAACCCGATGCCGTTTATCGTGAAATGCAACCACACCAGCACCAAATCGGTTTACAACTGCTTCCGTGGACAACCTCTGGATGAGCCACTTCAGACGATCACGAAAACCCACGGTTATGCGGTAGTTACCCCGCACATCACTAAATTCCGCACCGGTGCGACTGGTCAGGAAGTTGATGGGCCATTGCCTACGATCATCGCTGGCAGCTCAGAGCGCCCGGGCGGTAACGGGCATGCTCTTGGGATGGTTAAAGCAACACTCGCACCGGCGCTGATTCAGATGGGGTATGGAGAACGTGAAGGACAGGCTCCGCGTGCGTTGGATATCGAAAAGCCGATTGGCACAGTAACGGCCGGTGGGAACAAATTTGCGCTGGTTGCGCCGATCATTGCCCGCCAGTTCGGCAACAGTGTCGGTCACGCAGCTGATGAGCCAAACGGCACTATTACGGCGGGCGGTGGCGGTAAAAGTCAGTTATGTACCGCGTTCCTCGCGAAACACTTCGGCGGCAACTACACCGGGGCTGGTGCTGCGATGGATGCACCAGCACACACGGTCACCACCACCGATCATCATGCACTGGTGACTTCCAACCTGGTCAAGCTTCGCGGCACCTGCAAAGACGGCCAGCCCGTCACTCAACCAGCCCCAACCATCACGGCCGGTGGCCTGCATATCGGTGAGGTTCGCGCTTTCCTGCTCAAGTATTACGGCAACGAGAAAGAAGGCATCAGTCTGGACGGGTCTCTGCACACCGTAACCACGAATGATCGGTTCGGCCTGGTCACAGTGGGAGGTGTCGATTACCAGATCGTTGATATCGGCATGCGCATGCTGCAACCGCATGAGCTTTACGCTGCTCAGGGCTTTCCTTCCTGGTACATCATCGATCAGGACTACCGCGGAAAAAAATATGCCAAAGACAAACAAGTAGCGCGCTGCGGTAATGCGGTGCCGCCGCCGTTCGCTGAAGCGCTGGTGCGCGCCAATCTGCCGGAAATGTGCGGCGCTGATAAAGAGGTGGCCGCGTGAACGAATTTCAGAAAATCTGGCTCTCTGCATACAAAGGCTGGTTGATGGCTGTCTCCCCTTCGGGGGAGCTTCATTCCACTGACTACACCGCCGCGCGGGAACATGCTGACGCAGTGCTTAACAGTCTGATCAAAGCGGGGGAAATAGCATGCGACTGACCCTGCCATTCCCGCCTAGCGTCAACGGTTACTGGCGCTCCACCCGAAAGGGCGTGCTGATCAGCGAGCGGGGGAGGATCTTCCGGTCGAACGCGCTGGCGGCGATTTATCAGCAGTTCCGCAGCCGTCCGCCTGCGCTGCTCACCGAACTGGAAGTGCATCTGGTTCTGTGTCCACCGACCAGGGCAAAGCGGGATTTAGATAACTTCCAGAAGGCGCTTTTTGATGGCCTGACCCACGCGGGGATCTGGAAGGACGACAGCCAGGTAAAACGAATGACGGTCGAGTGGGGGCCGGTTACCAAAGAAGGGAAGGAAGAAATAACGATTATTGATTTCAAACCCGCCGGTGTGCAGCCGGCTTAACGTGTGGAGTGATTATGTCGAACAGTTTGCTGTCAGGAAAAGTGGTAACGATGTCGAGTCGTGAGATTGCAGAGCTTGTGCAAAGCAAACACAGCGATGTGAAACGCTCAGCTGAGCGGCTCGCAGTTGCTGGAAATTTAAGCGCGCCGTTGGCGCACACCCCCTATTTTCATGAGCAGAACGGTCAGGAGTATCAGGAGTACTGGTTCAATAAGCGCGATTCGCTGGTGCTGGTTGCCCGGCTGTCGCCCGAGTTCACCGCCGCGGTAGTTGACCGCTGGCAGGAGCTGGAATTGAAAAACCAGTTACCCCAGTCATTGCCGGACGCGTTACGACTGGCTGCTGATCTGGCCGAAGAAAAACAGGTACTGGAATCACAGCTGGCGCTGGCGGCCCCGAAAGTTGAATTCGTTGATCAGTACGTGATGGCTAAGGGCTCTATGGGATTCCGCGCAGTCTGCAAATTGCTGCATGCGAAAGAACCGGAATTCCGGATGTTCCTGCTCGAGAAAGACATTGTTTACCGGCTGGAAGGCCAGTTGACACCAAAGGCAAATCATTTAGAAGCCGGCCGGTTTGAAGTGAAAACCGGTACCAGCCAGCAGAATCAGCACGCGTTTCGTCAGGCGCGATTCACCGCGAAAGGCGTTGAATGGGTTGCCGGGCTTTGGGCTGGTTATCTGCGACAGAAACAGGAGGCCCACGCGTGAGAGCATTGTTAAAACCGTATCCTCAGAGGGAGCTGGGGATCGTGCAGTTCGCGCTGCCAGCGGACATGGTGAAGTTCTTCAGCAGTAAACGCCTGCTGATCACCGACGCGCCCGCCGACCTGCATACTTTTCCTGACGGTCTGGTACCGGCTGAAGCGCAGTCACTTTCGCGGGATCCACGTCTGGCTGATTTTCTATCCTCTCCGGCGGTTATTTCCAGTGTCGGCGGTATGAATGCGCTCACTCTATGGGTGAAGCGCCACCGCGCGTGCCAGTGTCCGGACTACAACGGGGAGTTTCATCACCATGAGTTGGTGCAGGTGCCCCGCGGTCGCGGTGTGGTTTGCCTGTGCTGGGCGCATGACAACGAGTTTCGGGAAAAAGAATCGCCAAAACTGGACGCTTCCGCGCAGGCGAACGCCGCTGAATTCGTGACCGAGGCAATACGCCACCGGTATAGCCTGCCGGAAGGCCGTCACCTTACTTTGCCGGAGCTGTGCTGGTGGGCTGTTTCGAAAGGGCTGGTTCACCAACTGCCCGAAGAAGTGATCTGCGCGGCGCTGGGTATGAAATACAAGCCACCAGGCGGACAGCGGAAAGAAGCCGATGTTGACCCGTGGGAGAGATATCCTTCAGAGGTGCTGACGAACAACATCAAACCGGTGCTGGCGCTGGCAATCGACCCTGAGACGCCGGAATCATATGTCCGGATCCCCAAGCGCCGCCGGTACGAAAATGCGAAGTACACCCAATGGGTAAAGCGCCAGCCATGTTGTGGCTGTGGAAACGGGTCTGATGATCCTCATCACATCACCGGCAATGGATTTGGCGGTATGGCAACAAAAGCGCATGACCTGTTCGTGATCCCGCTGTGCAGACGGTGTCATGACTCACTTCATGCGAATACCCAGGCTTGGGAAGAAGAACATGGTGATCAGATGTATCTGGTCATGAAGACATTAGACCGTGCGCTGGCGATGGGTGTTATCGCTACCGGCAAGCAAAAATAAGTGTGGAGAGAATAATGCGTGATATTCAACTGGTACTGGCTCGTTACGGGGTGTGGGCTCGCGATAATTCCGGCGTGAGTTGGTCCCCTATTGCCGCAGGCTTCAAGGGCCTGCTGCCGACTGAATCCAGCAAGGTCGAATCCTGCTGTGATGATGATGGTCTGATTGTTGATGCTGCGGTAGGGCGTTTGGCTGCCGTCCGTAAGCCGGAAGAGGTAACGCTAATCATGCTGCATTACCGCTTTGGTCTGTCGAAACGCAAAATAGCTAAGATGTATAAGGTGAGTGAAGGCCTGATACGCCAGCAGTTGCAGGTGGCTGAAGGCTTCGTTGATGGTTGCCTGGCGATGACCGGCGCGGTGCTGGAAATGGACGCCTACACCCAGAAAATCCGAGTCGCGAAAGTCGCTTAAAATAGTTCTAGTGCGCTACGCAAAAACTCTTGTAACCTGTTAAGAGTGGTCACGTAGTCACAAAGCTTAGACAATCTTAGAACCTCGTTTCGGCGAGGTTTCTGTTGTTTGAATGAGTTAAGTGTTTGACGAAGCTGTTAACCAAACTTATACTTTAATCATAAATTTTGGGAATGAAGAGGCGGCTCCCAAACCCAAACCGCCAAGTTGGTCACTTCGGCTTCGGCCTGGGACTCCAACCATGTAGGCTGAGAGGTCTACACCTCACTATCTACTCGGTAACGGTTTAGCCAGAGTAACTTTCTTAGTTTCAATATCCCTGAATCCTCTTGTCTTATCGTAGAAAAACCAAATATTAAATTTTCGTTCGCCAGGCCACGTATCGTGACATAGGGATTCCCATCCCAAATTCTCGGCTAATTTATTGGCGAGTGCCACTTTCGTTTCAGAAGAGATTTTCCCCTGAAAAGAGCTCATTACCGCTCCCAATAAAAAATCTGATATTTGAATATTTTCTGAGGATTTTGAATCTTTGACTACGACTGAACTAATTATGTTTTTAACCCCAAAGTCACGGTTTAAAGTGTTGTTCGCTATAACATGAAATGCTTCATCGGCTTTCTTATAGCGAGAGGGGAGAGGGTCAACTTCAACACGAAAATTACAGTCACGATCTGGGTGTGCTTTGATAACGCTAGAAATTTTGGTTACGATAAGTTTTGTAAAATGTTTCCTCATTGCTAAATCGTAATCGTTGTTGTGAAACTTTTTATTAACCATTGATTTCTCAACAACAATGCAATGGAAAGCCAACCAATGATGATTGAAAAAAACTTCAATCAACTCTTGGTAGAAAGGTGCAAACCTTTTTGAGTTTGTTTTTTGCCATTTGATTTCATCGTAGAACTGGTGTTTTTCTCTCAAATCTCTTATTAATTTTGAAAAATCACCTCGTCTTTGATACTTCATCCACAAGCTGCCAAAGCCATAAAACCTCTGTCCATCGATACCGGACTCATCACAGGCTACATGCCAGATAAGTTTTCCGGGGCTGACAATATTTGTCATGGGTACACTCATAAATTTGTCTTAATTATAAGCATTTAAACATATCTTTGATTTTCAGATAAGGCTGTGTATTTATCCATAAGTATCACATTCACTAAGGCTGCCAATTGGCGGCCTTTTTTTTATGACCTCAATTCGGTTGTGAGGACACCAACAGCGATAAGTGTTTTATCAATGTCCGAGGCGGTTTCCGGACTCACGGTCACAGGCGCTTTGGCTAGCGTTGATGTTTTCAACTGTTTCGCAGGCATAGATTGCAGTGTTGTTTTGGAGGATAGTTAAATGCACCAGTAAGCGGATAGACCGCAGGCGTCAGCCAACACAGCAGTAATGATGCTGTCCCGAGTCCCCCTTAGAGGGAGCCAGATGCAGGTCCGAACTGCAATATGCGCTGGTGAGGGTTATTAAAGAAGAAGGCATACCGGTAGAGCAGCTCGAAAGCCAAACGAGCACCGGTTATCAGCGGCGAGGAGCGACAGAGACCCAAGGGCATGAGCGCGTCTACTGTGAGAAGTGGCAAAGAATTTCTGCCTCGGCACTCGCCGGGGCATTTTTGCATTCTGAAGTCCCAAAAGATACTTGACAGCAAAATCGCACTTAAAGCACCTAATCACTTCCGGCAAGTAATTATTATCAGCCGCGTTGTTAAGTGAGCAACTGACAACGATCTGTAATCTCTATCACATTCTTTTATAACCTGTTTTATTTGCCCGTCCCTGCGGGCTTTTTTGGCCCTTTAGCTCAGTTGGTAAGAGCGCGCGACTCATAATCGCTAGGTCGCTGGTTCAAGCCCAGCAAGGGCCACCATCCGCCACTAGCTCAGCAGGTAAGAGCAAATAACCCACAAGGTTGTAGGTGCGGGGTTCGAGACCTCGGTGGCGGACCATCAATGCGGTCATCGTATAATGGCTATTACCTCAGCCTTCCAAGCTGATGATGCGGGTTCGATTCCCGCTGACCGCTCCAAATAATGCTTTTCAGTCTGCGAAGATGGGATTACCCGGAGTGACTGGAAAGCACATTCGCATGAGCATTGGGATATCATTAACATCACGTTGTGACCGCACCCTTTCAATGCTCAGCCGAATGTTAATCAAAGCCCGCCATGCGCGGGTTTTTTTATGGGTGCAATATGCCGTTCAAACCCCCTGAAGAACATGGCGAAGTATTTGGCTACATCGCTGTGATTATCATTACCTATCTGGCTGCGCTGGCTCGCATCTTCTACCAGAAATCACTGGGGCAGGTGATGACGTTCTCAAGCGCGCTTGCTCAGATATTCATGTCAACGCTCGCCAGCGGTCTGGTGCTTGCCATTGCCATCAGGTTTCAGTGGCAAATGTCCGGCACAGTGATCGCCTGCGGCATCGCTTCATGGTGCGGAATTGTGACAGTGATGATTATCGAAAAGCGTTTTATTAAACGTATCACGCACGAACTCGGAGCGGGTAAGAGCAGCTCCGAAGACAAGTAAAACCCTTCTACTTCCGGGCCTTCGCCCATATTAATCAGGAAATTTAAAATGAAAAAATTAATCGGCTTCTTTGCCGCGGCTTTCCTATGCGCTGGTTTATCTGCATGTACCAACACTGGCTACACGAAGGTACAGGATCCGGACGGAACGGTGGTTACACACGGTCATGTAAATAAAGGCACGTCGGTAACGTCCGATGGTCAGGGTGGTTTTGTGATTGATGCCAATAAGGGACCTGAACAACAGTATCAAGTGCCCGCAAAGTAGTTATTGCAGAGCGTCACCGGCTGGCGCTCAATAATGATTATTGGAACCGTATATGAAAACCACTATCTGTGTCGCCAGTGGTCCTTCTCTCACTGAAAGTGATTGCAAGTTGGTGGCCGCGACGGGTTTACCGGTCATTACGGTGAATAACACCTGGCGGCTTTTTCAGGGTTCAGTCGTGTTTGCATCGGACCTGAGCTGGTGGGTCGAATACGGTGATGAAGTCCCCAATTCAGCAGAGCGCTGGACAACATGCCCGCTGGCTGTACAGCGCTACCAACTGCAACAATTTAAAAGCCGGTTCCTCACACAGTCTTATAACTCTGGTCAGATCGCCATTGAGTTGGCAATTCATCGCGGTGCCCGCCGTATTTTATTGTTGGGATACGACTGTTCCTTACGTGCTGGTACGCACTGGCATGGCAAACACAAAAACATACGCAACCCGACGTCCGAGAGTATTCAGCGCTGGCGAGACGAATTCATACGGCTGCGACAGTGGGCGGCGGGGATTGAGATCATTAACTGTTCGCGTGAAACGGATCTGCATGTATTCCCGCGCAGCACGTTAGAGGCTGAATTGTGAAACCAGTATTTTTCGAAGGAATGTTTGGCCTGGGCGATAACATCTATCAGCGCCCGTTCCTGCGTCATTACCCCGGCGCTTATATCCGCACACCCTGGCCTGAACTTTACAGCGATCTCGATGTGCACTGTGTTCGTTCAAACACGATGTTGCGCACCCAGCGTAAAAACGAAATCAGGACAGATCGCGATTTTGTTGTGCCACCGAAGAACGCGAAAACAATACGTATTTGCTATGGCCCACAGGAGCTGGAAAACGGCGGCATAATAGACGCATTCAGAAAGCAGTTTGGCGTCACAGACCCGCTCGTGTTCGACATGCCGAGTTTTAATCATGTGCATCGAAAATTACCGACGGACTGCCGCATCGCGGTAATTCGCCCGGCAACCGTTCGCACCGAATGGGCCAGCGCCAGCCGTAACCCTGATCCGCATTATCTCAATGTTGCCGCACGTATGCTCCGCCAACTCGGCTTCTTTGTCGTTAGCGTCGCAGATACGGAGCCTGGCATTGAATGGATAGTAGGGCCGGCACCTGCTGCAGATTTATCTCTGCACAAGGGCGAACTGAGCCTGACTCAACTTTGTACGCTCTATGAGCGCGCCGAGTGCGTCGTTTCTCCAGTCGGATTCTCCATCCCGTTGGCTATTGCATACAACACACCGCTGTTTGTCGTGGCGGGTGGTCGTGGTGGTCACAATGCGCCGGAGGTTGTCACCGATCCCGCCATGTCGCTGGATAAAACCGGGTGGGCTTTGCCTGTTAATTACTGCCGATGTACTGATGCAAATCACAATTGCGATAAGACGATCTGCAACTTTGAAGAAAAATTTTATGGATGGCTACATGAAACAGTTCTCTGATGAGGCCCGTTCTGGTCTTGTTTGGCTACCCGAAATCGGCATGGGCCGCTACCCGGTAACACGTACTCATCGCCCGTACGATGAGGAATATTTTTCCCGTTATCAGGCGATGGCAGATACCGGGATGGGGCGCCAACTTACGGCAGCCCGAATTCAGCTTGTCGCCCGCCACTATCATGGCCCGCTGCTCGATGTGGGCATCGGTGCCGGTCAGTTTGTTGAAGCCCGTCCAAACACCCGCGGGTTTGATGTAAACCCTGCCGGCATCGATTGGTTAAAGCAGCGTGGCCTATGGGCAGACTTGTATCGCGACCGTTATCCCGCCCTGACATTCTGGGACAGCCTGGAGCACATAGACAGGCCCGACGTCGCAGTGGCAAAAGCCGGGCGCTTCGTGTTTGTCTCTGTGCCGATATTTGAAGGGGGTGACCATGTGGTGCGCTCAAAACACTTCCGCAAATCAGAACATATCTGGTACTGGACTCATGAAGGGATCATCAACTGGTTCGCTTCGCAGGGCTTCATGCTGGCTGAACACAACGTTATCGAAAGTGATCTGGGGCGGGAAGGCATCGGTTCATATGCGTTTGTAAGGGTATAACATGCCCGCAAGAACACCCACACCATGCCGCGTGCGCGGCTGCAATGCGCTTGTCGCTGACCGTGGCGGCTACTGTGCTGCACATAAAGGTGAAAGCTGGTCACGCCACAATAAAAAGAAAAATTCCAGTGAACGTGGGTATGGCGCGCGCTGGGTAAAACAGCGTGATGCAGCGCTCCGACGTGACCGCGGCCTGTGTGTGCTATGCCTTGCCGAAGGTCGTGCCACACCCGCCACTGAGGTTGATCACATCATACCCAAGGCGCACGGCGGCAACGACGCACTCACAAACCTTCAGTCAATCTGCACCCCACACCACAGGCACAAGACAGCCCGTGAGAGGCTGCGGTAACAAATGGATGTTTGGACGTCTAAATGGCTATCTTGTGATTGAAATGAGATTCATTCCCATTTGTATGCGGGGGAGGTGCAATCTCTGCCGCCCGCAGCCCCCCAGACGGCCCACTTGGTCGTTTTTTTACACCCGCGAAATTAAAAATTTCAGGATTTGACATGTCGGGAAAATCTACAGTGCCAGGGCGAGGCCGAAAGCCTAAGCCGACAGCCCGAAAGCTGCTGGCAGGCAACCCCGGCAAACGAGCAATCAATAAAGACGAACCCCAGTTCACACCGCTGACCCATGCCGAGCCGCCAGAATGGTTTGATGATACCGCCCGTCAGATGTGGGACACCGTTATTCAGGAGCTGTGCAGGGCCCGCGTGCTTTACGTGACCGATTTGCACAACGTCGTGTTGTTCTGTTCCGCCTTTCGTAACTGGCATGAATCCCAGCTGGAAGTGATGCGCATGGGGATCACCGTACAGACTGAAGCGGGCCCTAAAAAAAACCCGGCGCTGACCGCAGCGAACGAAGCCATGCGGCAAATTGTCACTTTCGGCAGCATGCTTGGTCTGGATCCTGCCAGCCGCCAGCGACTTATTTCACCCAAACAGGGCAGCGATAATCCGTTTAAAAACCTATGACCAGAAAAACTTACGCGAACGTCAACGCGGCGAATCAGTATGCCCGCGACGTGGTGCGCGGCAAGGTCACGGTGTGCCGTTATGTACAGCTCGCCTGCCAGCGTCACCTTGATGATCTGGAAAAAGCGACCCGGAAAAATTATCCGTTTAAGTTCGATAAGGACAGGGCGGAGAAGGCGGTAAAATTTATTCAGCTGTTACCGCATACCAAAGGAGAGTGGGCGTTTAAACGTATGCCCATCACGCTTGAACCCTGGCAGCTATTTGGTATCTGTTCGGTCTTTGGCTGGGTGAATAAAAAGACAGGATTCCGACGGTTTCGTGAAGCCTACAACGAGATCCCCCGTAAAAACGGGAAATCGGCCATGTCCGCCGGTGTGGGGCTCTATATGTTTGCCTGTGATGATGAATTCGGCGCGGAAGTCTATTCCGGTGCAACGACAGAAAAACAGGCATGGGAGGTCTTCCGACCCGCCCGCCTGATGACGCAGCGCACAGAGGCATTGCGTGAGGCGTTTGGTATTGAGGTCCATGCACAAAGTATGAGCCGTCCGTCGGACGGTGCGCGGTTCGAACCGCTGATCGGTGACCCCGGCGACGGATCCTCACCCAGCTGCGCACTTATTGATGAATACCATGAACATTCTACTGATGCTCTTTACTCCACGATGCAAACCGGTATGGGGTCCCGGCGTCAGCCGCTGATTTTTGGCATTACGACAGCGGGTTATAACATCGAAGGGCCTTGCTATGACAAGCGCCGCGAGGTGGTGGAGATGCTCGAGAACATCGTCCCTAATGACGAGCTTTTCGGGATTATTTACACGGTTGACGAGGGCGACGACTGGACAGACCCGAAGGTGCTGCGTAAAGCAAACCCGAATATGGGGATTTCTGTTTACGAAGAGTACCTGCTGTCGCAGCAGCGCGCTGCCATTAATAACCCCCGTAAGGTCGGGGTGTTTAAAACCAAACACCTGAATATCTGGGTAGCCTCACTGGATACCTTCTTCAATCTGGTCAGTTGGCAGAAATGTGAAGATAAAACCCTGACGCTGGAACGTTTCGAAGGTCATACCTGCATATTGTCTTTTGACCTTGCACGCAAGCTCGACATGAACAGCATGGTGCGCATTTTTACACGCCAGATTGACGGAAAAACGCATTACTACTGCATCGCACCAAAGTTTTTTGTCCCTTACGACACCATTTACAGCGTTGAGGTTGCCGATAAGCGGACCGCTGAGCGTTACCAGAAATGGGTGACGGCGGGGCTGATTACCGTTACCGATGGCGCTGAAATTGATTACCGGGAAATTTTGGATGCCGCGAAAGAAGCCAACAGACTCAATGCCGTTGATGAATCCCCGATCGACCCGCACGGCGCCACGAACCTTTCGCATCATCTTGCTGATGAAGCCCTGACGCCGATCACTATCGTACAGAACTACACAAACATGTCTGACCCGATGAAAGAGCTGGAGGCGGCTATTGAGGCCGGGCGCTTTCACCATGACGGCAACCCGATAATGACGTGGTGTATCAGCAACGTGATCGGGAAGCATATTCCCGGCAATGATGATGTTGTGCGTCCAATAAAGCAGGGTAATGAAAATAAAATTGATGGTGCTGTGGCGCTGATTATGGCGATCGGTCGCAGCATGATTGTTGAACCCACGGATGCGCTTTCTCAACTTAACCCTGACGACGATTTTTTAATCCTATGAAATCATTCTTTTTAGATGCTTTGGGGCTGGCAGGCTTCGGCCTGCTCACGTCCGGGCTTTACCTGCAGTTTGGTCTGGCGCCCGCCCTGATGTTTTCCGGCGCGTTATTGCTGGCTGGCGCATTGCTGGCCGCGAGGGGGAAGCGTGTTACTTGATGCTCTGTTCAGAAGTGAAGACGGCAATCCGGAGAACCCTGCCAATCCGATCACGGGTGAAATTGGCGATCTGGACTGCATCAGAAATATTCAGGTCACCCCTGAAACCGCCATGAAGCTGGCCGCGGTCTACGCCTGTATCTATGTGCTGTCGTCCAATGTTGCCCAGATGCCCCTTTACGTGCTGCGCAAGGAAGGGAGCATTGTTAACCCTGCCACCGATCATCCGGCTTTTCACCTGCTCAACGCCGATCCCAATTTCTGGCAAACCAGTTACAAATGGCGCGAGCTGATGCAACGCCACATTCTTGGCTGGGGTAATGGTTATACGTGGGTTAAGCGCAGCCGCCGGGGGGAAGTGACCGGGCTGGAAGCGGTCATGCCGTGGGAATCAAGCCTGATTGACCGCGGGGGGCGTTACACGTACGGCGTGTATAACGAATACGGCAGCTACGCTGTCAGCCCTGATGACATGATCCATATCCGTGCGCTGGGCAATAACCAGAAAATGGGGATCAGTCCGGTGATACAGCACGCCGAGACCATTGGGATGGGGATGAGCGGGCAGGATTACGTGAACTCCTTCTTTCAGGGCAATGCACGGCCGGCAGGAATAGTGACGGTCAAAGGTGAACTCAAAACTGAAGCTTTTAGAAACCTGAAAGAGATGTGGCAGAAAGCGTCTGCGGCGCTGCGGCGGCAGGAAAACAAAACCATGCTGCTGCCGGCGGATCTTGATTATAAAGCGCTGACCGTTTCCCCTGTTGATATGCAGATTATCGACATGATGAAGCTCAACCGGTCACTCGTTGCCAGCATCTTTAACGTACCGGCCCACATGATTAACGATCTGGAAAAAGCCACGTTTTCCAATATCAGCGAACAGGCCATTCAGTTTGTTCGTTACACGATCATGCCCTGGGTTGTGAACTGGGAACAAGAACTCAACCGTCGCATTTTCTCCCGCGCTGAACTGCGCGCCGGATATTACGTTCGCTTTGACCTGGCCGGACTGCTGCGCGGCACAGCAAAAGAGCGCGCTGAATTTTACCACTACGCCATCACGGATGGCTGGATGAGTCGTAACGAAGTGCGCACCCTTGAACACCTCAACCCTGTTACCGGTCTGGATGAAATGCTGGTGAGCGTAAATGCAGCGAAACCCAACAACACCGACGATAACGCGGAGAAGAAAGATGAATAAAGAACTACGCAGCTACGGCGGGGAGATCCGCGCTGAACAGCGCGAGGACAACGTGACGCACATTGTGGGTTATGGCTCTGTTTTTGATGTGCTGTCAGAGCCGATGTGGGGATTTCGGGAAATTATCCGGCCCGGCGCTTTCGATGCCGTACTGGCCGATGACGTGCGGGGCTTGTTCAATCATGACGCGAATTTTGTGTTAGGACGCACCGCGTCTTCCACGATGAAGCTGAGCGTTGATACCCGGGGCCTTCACTACGATATCACCGCGCCGGATACCCCGACAATCCGGGATTTAGTTATCGCACCCATGCTGCGCGGCGATATTACGCAGTCCTCTTTCGCGTTCCGCGTCGCCCCGGGTGGGGAGACCTGGTACGAGGACGACGACGGGGTGATCATCCGGGAAATTACTCAGGTGGCCCGGCTCTATGACGTCAGCCCCGTCACCTATCCGGCATATCAGGCTGCTGATTCTTCCGTGCGTTCTCTGAACGACTGGAAAGAAGCGCACGCCCGGTCACTGCAGGCCGTTATTAATGAAAAAACCGCACGCGAGCGCGTGCTCGATATGTTGAATATTTAAGGAAACAGACGCTATGAAACTTCATGAAATGAAGCAAAAACGAGACACCATCGCAAAAGAGATGCGCGCTCTGCATGACAAAATCGGTGATAACACCTGGAACGAAGAGCAGCGGACTGAGTGGGGCAAGGCAAAAGGGGAACTGAAAACCCTGGATGAAGCCATCGCCCGTGAAGACGAGCTGCGCGCTCTTGATCTCGATGCGGTCAAAGATGAAGAAAAAGAGCAACGCCAGCAACTCAATAAAGACAAGCCCGGCGCGAAGCAGGAAGAGCAGCGGGCCGCCGTATTCGATGCTTTCCTGCGACGCGGTCTGTCTGATATGTCATCAGAAGAACGTCAGCAGCTGAAAGAAATGCGCGCACAGGGGACTTCACCCGATGAAAAGGGGGGCTATACCGTGCCGACACAGATGATGTCCACCGTCATCGAATCTATGAAAGCATTCGGCGGGATCGCTAATATCGCCCAAATTCTCTATACCTCAAACGGTCAGGAGATTGACTGGCCAACGTCTGACGGCACGGCCGAAGAAGGTGAGCTGATCGGCGAAAACTCGGCGGCGACTGAACAGGATACTGAGTTCGGTTCCGTGTCAGTGGGCGCTAAAAAACTGTCTTCCAAGATTATCCGCGTTTCGAACGAGCTGCTGCAGGACAGCGCTATTAACATGGAGGCATTTCTGGCAAACCGTATCGGTGAGCGTATTGGACGCACCGAATCCCGCCTGATTGTGCAGGGCACCGGGACGGGTACCCCGCTGCAACCGAAGGGGCTGGCGGCCTCGGTGACCGGAACCGTGGCGGCTAAATCTGCCGCAACCTTCACCTGGCAGGAAATGAACAAGCTGAAACACGCTGTTGACCCGGCATACCGCCGCGGCAATAAATTCCGCTGGGCGTTTAACGACAATACGCTGGAAATTGTCGAAGAAATGGTGGATGCCCAGAACCGACCTTTATGGTTGCCTGCGATTGCAGGCGGATCCCCGGCGACGGTGTTGCAGGTCCCGTATGAAATTGACCAGGCAATCGCCGATGTGGGCGCCGGGCAGAAATTCATTTTCTGCGGTGACTTTAACCGCTTCCTGATCCGCCGTGTGCGTTACATGGCCATGAAGCGTCTGGTTGAGCGTTATGCAGAATATGATCAGGTTGGTTTTCTGGCCTTTTATCGCTTTGATACGCTGCTCGAAGATACTGCAGCGATTAAAGCGCTGGTGGGCGCGGGAACAGCAAGCAGCTAACCCTCTGCATCAGTTAATCCTCCATGCCGCGTAAGCGGTTTTTTTGTGCCCGTCATCCGGCGGGCAAAGGCCTCCATATGCTGCTTACACTCGAAGAAATTAAGGCCCAGTGTCGTATTGAGCCTGATTTTGATGAAGAAGATACGCTGCTCAATCTGATTGGATCTGCTGTGCAGAACCGTACAGAGACGCGTATCAATCGCAAACTCTACGCCGGGGAAGTGCCGGTGACGGATTTTCACGGTCTGGAGATGAGCGACGATCTGAAAATGGCAATGCTGATGCTGGCAGCCTACTGGTACGAAAACCGCACCGCCGCGAACGATTTTGAACAGTCAGAAGCGCCACTGGCCTTTAACTGGCTGGTAGATCCTTACAGGAACATACCGCTATGAAACGCAGCCTGACAGAAGTGAATGCCACTTACAGGTTGCCGAATCCTGGTGAACTTAATAAGCGGCTGGATTTTCGAACCCGGCAGGATGTGCCGGCACCCGGCGGGGGAACTCAGCCTGTTTACACCGCCCAGTTTAAAGCCTGGGGAAGGGTGCGGCAGGTATCAGACAGTGTGTATCAGCATTCGATGCAAACAGGCGAGAGCATAACGCACCTGATCACTATCCGGCGGCGACCTGACATCACCAGCGACATGGAAATTGTACTGAACGGTGCTGTATTCCGCGTTATCAGAGTGGGCGCTCTGAATGATGGCCGGCGCTTCATCCGTATCAGCGTGAAGGAGCTTGGTGCTGAAATACCTGACGACCCGCCGCAGGTGAAATCCACATTTTACGGAGGATACGATGGCAACACTCGGTAATCCGCTGGGC
>Ga0153981_1000238_pt1 | contig 15027 bp, 10 predicted proteins | sample TSGA065MetaG_FD_104714 | JGI IMG/M metagenome (GOLD analysis project Ga0153981, IMG submission 104714) | Attine ant fungus gardens microbial communities from Georgia, USA - TSGA065 MetaG | ecosystem: Host-associated > Fungi > Mycelium > Unclassified | place: USA: Georgia, Magnolia Springs State...
AATTATAGGTCTCTGACGCGATCCAGCGAAGATCTTTATTCCAAACTCAATAATGAGACCGTTGTTGGTAGCTCTATCTTTCGGGAGACGTTGAAGGAGCTGCAAGACACGACGAGGCAATTGAACAAATTGACAGAGGAATTGCATTCTGTTGATCAACAGCACGCACAGATTCAAAATATTGTCCAAATACACCATGGGAGTGCTTTGTCGATGGCGTTGAGGAAATTGAATGCGAGCTTTCTGAAGCAGTTGACACAAACGCAGGAGCTTCGAGCAGAGATTTCAGATATGCGAGATGAGTTGTCGTTGATAACTGAGAAGAAGATGGTGAAGTTGGCTCAGGAAAATCAATCGGCATGTCAGTCATCGTCTTCAGCAGTGCTTGAAGCAGAAGTCTCACCGGGCACGAACGTCTCAAGCTCACCCGTAGGTGGTGCTTCGGTGTTTGGGAGGAAGAGATCTCACAAAGCCCCTATCATGAGAAAGCCTAGTCTAATGCGATTCTCCAGGTCTGCCGCTTGGAATCGTGCGAGCCGGAGGTCTTCGCTGGGTAGTAATGGTAATAGGTTAAGTGGGGTCAAAACATCTGGAGCGAATCTGGCATTCGGTGTTCTACCAGTTCACTCTCTGGAGAGAAGACGGCCTACGAATATCATCACGGATGTACCGCTCATCAGAAGCACGACAGTATGGGGTCTCCCTTCGTTTTTGGCCTTTATGCTGAATTTTTCTGTTTAGATGTCCCTTGAGACGCCAAATACTGAAGTTCGGGCTATGTTGCGCGCACAAGATGAACTGTATCGAATGCTAGGAATGTCCCTACCCAATAGTCGCGCTCGAAGGCGACACTCTATCATTGGTTCGCCGGGGCACTCCGAAATAAAGTCCATAGCAATGTCCACGAATTCTCTTCAGTTCCCCCCGACACCATCGCGACTCCTGAGAACCGAATCCTCAGACTCAATGCTGGCGTCGCACAGGGTTTCAAGAGTGGATGGTCGGTCACAGTCGTACCCTGTGTCGTTGTTGGATGCGTATAATATGCAGGATGCTGATGTGGGTTCTTTGTTTGATACGCTTGCGGTTCTAGATTTCGGTTCTGATAATGCCTGGTAACACAGCAAAATCCCGTACTTACTACATTGGATCTACTATCGCAAGACGAACATTCGGTTGTTTTTGAATGATCCACTTATATACAATATTCGTTCATCTAATTAATGCAGGCATTCTATGACCATCTTGTTACGATATCATGGACATGTATGACTCTTATCATAGGATTTTAATCTAATGTATGGCATTTATATCAAACCACAGAATAATCAGAAGAGCGCTTGGTCAGACTCAAAAAGCATAATCGCAATTGGTGGTGAACATAGAAGGGTGACGTAGTGCCATTTCGGACAGCCACTGCTGAAGCTGTCTTCTACCAAAGCAACATCAGGCACATCCCTCCTGTTTGCGCGTATGGAATGTGAAGACAAATGAACAAAAATGGAGACTGAGTTTTTCTACGCTTGTACTCGAATTTTATAACTCTTTCTTGGTCGACCAAGAAGAACGGTGAGTCCGACACTAGCTAGCTTCTCAAGCTACCTGCCAGTGCCACCGAGCAAGCGGGTGGCATCAAGCGAACCGGCAGCCCGCCTGACAGTATCACCAGAAGGAACTCCTAGAACTGCAGGATTGATGACATCTTTCACCTCGAAAGGTTGATAACCAAAGAATGACACAATGCGATTTAGGATCATCTTCAAGATCAATCTTCTTACAAAAATCGAAAGTGCATAACAACCTTTCTTGATTTTGCCTGAAGATCTTGATTAAATCACTATAACGAGGAATGAGTGGCTGAAAACTAACCAAGAACGAGTAAAAGAGGTTCCAGCAATGTTAATAATTGCTCCTGATATTTTTCAGCTTGTTCGCGAGGAAATCCCATTGCAATCATGACACGAAAGTATTGAACTTGTGCCTCGTTGTCCACTTGATCTCCAAGCCTTCTTACTGGATTTCCCGATGCACTTCTGGCTAAGTTATCCATTCCTTGATGGACGCCGGTAACGAGCGTCTTAGCTGTATGTTCTATTGTGGCATTCTTCTGATCGATTTTGTTAACGATGTCTGTGGGAATTTCAACAGCTTGTTTAGCCGCTTGTGTGAGAGTGTTCTTAGTATCTTCGACGCTCTCGGCTACAGGGCAAGAAGTCATGATCTGGTCAAGTTTCTCAACCTGGGGAACAGCATCCGTTAGGGTACCCGTGGGTGTAGAGCTTAAACAAAGGCAGAAGGTTTTACTGAAAAGCGCACTGACCAGAGAGTTGGGTTATGTTATTACCTAAATTCATAAGATCAGAAGTATGGAAAATATCAAGGTAACTCAAGCTCCTTCCCAGTTCCACAGATGCAACTTATATAACCTTGAATGAAACCTAGTGTGGGAAGGGTTACTAGTTTGAGACGGGGCAGTAACATAAGAATATGAAATGTTTATTTGATGAATATTATTTTTAGCTGAGAGTGTGTGTCCCTAAAAAGGGTAAGCTCCCAGCCTAACAGACCGTTTACGCCGCTACCTGGGCCCACAGGTCCGTGTGACTATACCAGACAGGCTAAACTTGAAACAGTATAGCCATCTTATAGAAATGTGAGCCGAATGCCTGCAAAAAACACTAGTCATGGCCATCTTCCCAGATGACTGTCTTCCTCCTGAGCACTATTTGACTCTGAACAAACTTTATTCAAAATTAACATATAGGCTACAACAAAAGGCTATGCATTTATAACTCAGAGATCAACATAAGAGAAGAGTGGCTTTTCAACAGTTGTCTATGCATGTGATCAAAGCTACCATCCACCTAACCTATCAAGAGAGTGGCAGATGAACAGCTCAGGCAACTAGATGTCCTTTTTGGTCCTAGCTAAAGAGTCAGCTAATGGTCAGCTAATGGTTGGACTCTGAAGTACTATCCTGATTGCTGATTCTCAATTCATAACTATGAACCAAGCTAAGACCCAGTTGCACACCTGATCCTTTGGAAATTATCTGAAGGCACTTTTTGTTAAGATGTCAACCAGAGCCTTATGACAAGGCTGGTCTTACTCTATCCTAGTAGCCTTGATTACAAGGCTCTCAGTCAGAGATTTCAACTAGGTTATAAAGAGATAGAATAGTTCTGAAGACAGACAAGATAATAGAAAGCAAAAATAGTATTTCTTTATGAGTAAAGGTGTAAGGGCAACTAGAGTGGAGTGACTCCAGGAGAAATCTCAGTCTATAATTGCACTCCAGAATATATTACAACTTACCTCTAGAAGAAACCTCAGAAAATAGGATGAGACTCCTAAAGGGGTACTCTATACTATATATACAAGTCCTCTTGGTTGCAGAATGTCTTAGCAGTCAGGGTCAAGAGTGGAGGAGCTAGCTAAACTAATTAAATATTAGGTAATAATATATAATTAGTTTAGGGTTGCTCTAATGGGCTGCCACTAGTGTATCAGGTCAACGATTGCTTCTTACTCCTTTACCACCATCATTGATAGTAGTACCCAAGAGTAACCTAGCAAATATACAGTCTGTTTCAGTTATGTACTATGTTCCAAATAATTCTTCTAATAACCAGTCTCCCTCCTTCTACTTTGCAAGACCTAACAATATGGCTGTTAATATACAATGCAGCTGATCCATTTCAAGAGCAAGTGTAGAGGGCCCTCAAAGCCTTTCCCCTTTACCAATGGATTTCTCTACCCTATCTGACATGGACTATGCAGAGAGAATAGCTATGCAAAACAACATGGACATTGATAAAACTGCTATTGATGATCTACAAAGTCAAGTACTGTGCAAAGAGTCTATGCAATTCCTTACTCCAGCACCAATACATTTATGTGCTTTCAGCAAGGTAACACCTATTAACATGTTGGAGCAGAATCTCTTTTCTCAACCATCACCTCCAGACATCATCCTATACAATGCAAACATTCCAGCTGATCTAAGCTTTTGGAATAGAAACTTTGGTGTTATATCTCTCTTTGGCACAAATGAATTTCTATAAAGTGATGTCAACAACATGGTAATATCTCTACAATATATATATACAACTTACAGATATTCTTTCAAAATATCAGAAAAAACAAGATTCTTACTAACATTATCCTAGAAGAACAAAAAATATATTAGATGTTATATTCATTCAAGAACCCTCTTGTTATCTTATTTGCAACATCCCAAGCAATATCAACCCCAAAGGTGATTTCCTATATGGGGCTCCTAGACATCTAGAATAGACACTTTTTGTAGCAACTTAGCCTAAGACAACTTAATTACCCTCCAAGTCTAAGTTGACAAGAAGAACTCAATAGAGTTCCTATTGAATTCTATATACTACTTATATAACTACTATATGGTCTGTACACTACTCTTCCACACTCATTATGTGACTCTATTATATGATATGATACTATGATATCCTGATATATGACTTGTGATATGTAATATTAGTTATATGATACTTTTCTACACTTCTCTCTTGTGTAGTAAGTCTAGATAAGAAAAGAAAAGGAAATAAAAGAAAAAATATATAAATAATAACTTAGCTATTTTATCAAGTTATGATACTACTTTTGTTATGAAATGACCTCTAGGAAGAAAAATATTTCTTATATATTCATCAACTTAATGGAAAATATCCAAGAATACTATCACAAATGACCACTTACTGATTTGTGATTGCTTGATTTGATAATCAGAGTGTTCAAAAAAGCAAAGTTAAACAAGCAGCAAAAGATATTGTTAAGTCTGAGATTTATTCTCAGACATACAGTTCTTAAATATATAATTGTAGTGGTTTGTGCACTAGAATAGCCTACCACATGATCACTACCTATTTTTCTATATATAGGAGTGCTATTATTCTTGAAATAGAGATAACCTAACCATCTTAGGGCAGTCCTTTGTTCTATTCAAGGACAGATAATAATCTATGAATAAAGATTAGTATCATATGCAAATATTGAGGACCTTGTATCTCCATGGGATCTTATTGCCTCAGGATCTATTTATAGCCAAAAGAAGCGCATTGAAGAGAGCTTCATGATGATCATTGAAGCAAATGATTACATTAAGCAGTTCCTGAGATATTGGCAATTTAGTGTCTGGTGACTTGGTAATCACTGACTGATCTGCTGATAACTTGGTGAATACTGATTGCTTTAAAACATTTTTGGTACCATTTGAAAGGTCTTCTTAAGGGCTTTTGGTGGCCATTTAGATTGTTGAAATCGGTCAAGTATTACTAGAGTTATAGTCTGAATGAAGTTTGTGACAAATACAATACAGGAAAAGATATAAATAGTATGGGAAGGATTATATAAGATATAGATAGTTCTTAGTAAAGGTCATGTGATCATGGAAGGTAGGTGTACAGACCACCTAATATTTGTATAAGTATCTAGAGAAATCCAATAAGAAACTCTATTGAGTTCTTTCTGAACAACTACCTCAGTTGAGCTCTAAGTCCTCACAACTTCATACTAACAACTCCCTTCTCAAGATTTCTCATTCCAAGAATTTTTCACAATTCATTATATAAGTCTCTAATATTTCCTATTTCATTGTTATTTTCTTTTGTTCATTCTCTAAGTCCTAAATTTTTCTAGTCAATTTCTTTTTCTTCCTCTTCAATTGTCTCTATTGTTCTTTGTCCTCTAACTCTGCCTCCTTTCCAATATCTCCAATTCCTCTCTAGCTTTGCCCAATATTCTTTATCATATCTCTTGTCTAACCACTCAAATGACTTTTTTATTGTGAATCTTTCTGGCAATTCTCCTCTTCTAAATGTTCCTTCTTTTTTTTCCTATCTCCTAATATCTTCTATATCTTGTTGATATTCTTTTTCAAATTCTTTGACTGCTTCTTTTGCATTCCCCAAATTTTTCTTTTCTTTTCAAGTATCTGATTTAGCTATAAACCCTTTCTACCATACCAAATACTTGTTTTTTTCTCTTATTTGTTGCTTGTTTAAAATTCTCTCAATCTTCTATTCCTTCTCTTCTTCAATTACAACTGGAGTTGGTTACTCCCTTCTCTGTCCCTCTACCTGGCCTATATATTGTTGTATCCTACTAACATTAACTACTAAGTATATTTTAATTGTAACTAGTAGTTCTAATTCCACTACATTTGGTAATACTATTCTTTTGATTTTGTAAGGCCCTACAAATCTCTCTGTTAGCTTTTTTGTTCTTCTACCAACCATCTAGTACTTTAAATCCTTAGTACTAAGTATTACCAAGTTCTTTACTTTGTACTTATTAGCTTCTTCTTTCTTTCTGTCTATATATTTTTTTATTTTTTCTTGTACTTTCCCTAGTGCTGCTTTTGCTTTCTCCTAAATTTCTTTTATCTTTGTCACAAATTTCTCTGCATTCTTATATTTCCCCTTCTTCCTTATTTCAAATCCTATTCTAGAATCTTGTCTATAATTTGCTTTAAAGAGCAATGTTTTTCTACTAGAATATATCTTGTTGTTGTATACAAACTCAGCTGTTTCCAACCAATCTGGCCACTATTCTTGTTTGTAGTCTGTAAACATCTTTGAGTACTACTCCAATTCTTGGTTGACCCTTTCTATTTGCTTATCTGTTTGAGGATAGAACACTGTTGACAATTTACTTTTGACCTCCAATATTTGATTTAACTCCCTCATCAATCCTACCACAAACTATGGTCTTCTGTCCAAAATTATACTCTTGGATAGTCTATACAACTTCTATACATTGTCTCTGAACAGTCTAGCCAGTCCTTCTGCTGACATTTTCTCTGTAGTAGAAATAAAGTAGACTATTTTTGTTAACCTATTTACCACTACTAAGATTGAGTTGTATTTCTGGGCTAGTGGCAACTCAGTAATAAAGTTTGCTAAAATATGTATCCAAGGTCTTTCTGGAATTGAATTGGACATTAACTTGTCTGCTGGCTATTCTGTATAGTTCTTATTCCTTTGGCAGAAATCATATCCTTTCATATATTGCTTTATCTCCTTGGTTACTCCTGGCCATCAAAAATTGTGGGTAACCAACTCTACTGTCTTCCACTATCCTCCATGTCCTCCTACTGGTGTATCATGGTATAGTCTAATGATTTCTGCTCTTAGCTTATTATCTTTAGATACATATACCTTCTTCTCTTTGTATATGATACTATCTACTTCTCTCTACTCCTTATCTCTCAACATTTTTACCCCTGCTTGCTTTATTTTTTCAACTGCCTTTACTACCTTGTTATCTTTTACCCTTGACTGTTTTACTTCCTCTAACAAGTCTACTTCTTTTATAATGATTTCTACCTTCTCTGTTCTTCTTACTTTGAGCTACTCTGGTTTTACCAGTGTCTTGTTTTTATTGTCTCTTTCTACCTCTACTTTCCAATCTGGTCTCCTACTTAGACTATTTACCTTCCCTATTCTACTCCCTGGAACATGTTTCAATGTAAAATCAAACCTTAACAGGTATAATACCTATTTTACTTGTCTATAGTTTAACTTCTACATCTTCATGAAGTATTTAAGATTTTTGTGATCTGTCCAGATCTTAAACTTCATTGTTGTTCCTTCTAGGAAATGTTTTCATACTTCTAAGTATCTGACTATAGCTAACATTTCCTTATCATATATTTCATAGTTTCTTTCTGTATCACTTAGAGATTTTGAAATAAAAGCTACTTGTCTCTACATTTGATGTACAAGTCATTCTCCTCTAGTCTTTTTAGTATTTCATCTACAATCTTATTATGCCCCTTTTCTATTTCTGTTTCTACTAGCATATTGTCTATAAATGTAACAATCTTTTCTTTGTTTATCAGATCTCTCAAGATTTTGTTCATTATTGCCTGGAATGTGGCTGGTGAATTTGTCATCCCAAAGAATATTACTATTAGTTCAAAGAACTCCACATATATTGTAAATGCTTCTTTCCACTCATTCCCTTCTTTAATTCTCACATTATTGAACCCCCACCTCAAATTCATTTTAGTGAACACTTTTTTGCTCTTCATATTGTCTATTAGGTCTGTAATTAATAGAAATGGGTAGTTGTTTTTTACTGTCTGGTTATTCAGGTTACAGTAGTTCATCACTATCTTCTTACTTCCATTCTTTTTGCTTACAAAGAATACTGGCAACATCTGAAGAGATTTAGATAGTCTGATGTACCCCTTCTTCAGTTGATTATCCACAAAGCTCTAGACCTCTTCTCTCTTATTTTTAGATAAAAGATAAATCCTTTCTTTTTGTGGTTTGAATGTCTTCTTGAGATCTATAGTATAATCCCAAATCTTTCTTGTTAGTATTCTTTCTGGCTCTACTTTCCCAAATATCTTTTTCCACTTTAAAAATTTCTTTGGAACTATCTTCTCAATTTTTCTATGGTCTACTTCAACTTTTTCTTCTCTTTTTCAATCTTCTTTATCATCTACTACCTATCTTACTATTCTTTCTTCTTCTAGGGTAACTACTCTTTTTCCCCTTCTTGTCCTCCTGTTCTTTTTTTTTCTATTACTTCTTCTACACAGTAGTAGACATCTTGTTATCTTGATCTCTCTAGTCTTCCAGTTGATTTCTGGGGTATAGGCTTGCAACCAGAGCATCCCTAATATTACCTCTGTCCTCCCTAAGTTGTATATGTCCACCCTTATCCTTTCTACATGACTTTTATAATACATATTTATTTCTACTTGATATGTAATTGCCCCTATACTATTGTTTGTTCTATCTATATTTCTGATAGTTACTGGTCTTTTTAGCTTTTGTAGCCTAAATCTATGTTTGGCTACCATCTTTCTGTCCATAAACATCCCTGTGGCACCACTATCTAAAAGTGCCTTTACTATCACTCTTTCATGTGTATTTACCTTTTTTATTTTAATATTCAGCCACACTTCTCTTAGCATCTTAAATATCCTTCTTACTTCTCTCTGCTTACCCCTCTCTCTTGCTGTGCTTTTTGGAGCCTCTGTTCATGTATCACTCTGTTGTGCTTTTCTCTGTTCAGGGTGTACCACTACCCTCTAGTTCCACCATGGTTGTTTTTTTCCTATCCTACATTCTGAATACCAGATATTCTTTCTTTCCTCTTCCAATATTTTCTCCTCTACTATCATGTCTTTTCTTCTACACTTTGCATATTTAACCCTACTTCCTATCTCATTATTCCTCCATTTCCATACCTCTAAATAACTTTTACACCACACATTCTTTAGCCTCTCTCCAGAAATAAAACTCTGTTCTTGGTTCTCCTCTATCTTGGTGTCTTTATAGTTGTATCCACCACACTCTACAAATATCACTATCTTCCATCTTATCTTTTAGCCTTTCTCTTCTAATACTGTATCTCTCAGAGGCATATCCTGTGCATTACCGTACTCTTGTACCTTTTCCTATAGAGGACATGCTAGTCTCTTCTCTTTCTGCTATGCCTTTTGTAGCTTTATCATATATACTGCTTTTTCTTCTCATTGTCTTCTTTCTGTCTCTATGTTAGGACATTCCCATTTATAATGTTCCATTCTCCAATATTTGAAATACTTTACTTTCTCTTTCTCTACCATCTCTTATCTTCTTACTTTTACTTCCTCCTTTACTCCATATTGCATCACCCTACTTGCTATCACCTCAAATTTATTCTGGGGAATTGGTTTCCCTTTTATTTCTGCAGTTATAGGCCAGGTGTCTGAACCTTTTATAGCATTGATACATTTTTTCTTTTCTTCCTTCTAGTTTTGCCCTTAGTTTAGCAAGGGTATGCTTTTGGTTAAGCAAGTTGCTCATGAGAGAATTGTATTGAGTTTGAGATATTATATTAATGTCTCAATGGTATGGAGTGAATGGTTGATCTCACTAGCTATACTATATCTGCTAGAGTACAAGATCTTTACCTAGCCAGAGCTCTACTACCCTACTAACTACTGCCTTAATACTAGGGTTAAACTATTACCCAACAGATAGGATCTCTAATCTGGATAGCCTCCTAGAGAGTAACCATCAATTCTCTATATATACAAGTCATAATGGACCCTAGCACAAGGTTTATACTAGGAACAGTACAAGTATCTACTAAACACCACTTGATTGTAAGGTCAGGTTTAGTGCCAATACTCAAGCTTAGTACTGTACTTCTATTTACAGTCCCTAACTGACTGCAAAGTCCTCTTAAGCCAAGGGTTCAGCTATATATAGAGGTGACTAGTGATTGTGATGACCACTAGTTAAGAGTTGATAAGATTATAAGAGTAAAGATAAGCAAGGTCCAAGATGGACAGTACTCTAGATGTGGAATTGAGTTCTAGTATAGCAACTTAGTCTGAGACAACTTAATTACCCTCCAAGTCTGAGTTGACAAGAAGAACTCGATGGAGTTTCTATTGGACTCTATACACTACTTATACAACTACTATATGGTTTGTACAGTACTCTTCCACACTTATCATATAACTCTATTATGTGATATGATACTATAACATTCTAATATATGACTTGTGATACATAACATTAGTTATATGACACTTCTCTACACTTCTTCCTTGTATAGTAAGTCTAAATAAGAAAAAAAAAGGAAATAAAAAAAAAGAAATATAAATAATGACTTAGCTGTTTTGCTAAGTCATAACATTTTTCATCCAAAATAGTATTACACTACAAACAGATTTTGTATAAAAAGTAACATTTGATACACTTTATACCAATGGATTCATAAAAAGAATTTGCTCTAGAACCTATTATATATATATTCTCAGGCAAGAGTAGAGTTGATGACTAGTCTAGAGCAATACTTAAGGTAGACAAAGCTTACTACTAAGACTCAAGAGGTAAGAACAGTAAGCTGGTGCCAGGCTAAAGAGGTATTTCTACTAGAACTGTAATCTAGAACCACTTGTCAACATAGGAAGTATATGCTTCAACTGTTCCCAGGATTCTACAAGTCTACTTAGGACAAGCTTTTACAAGGTACCCAGATTGGCCATAGCATATGCAAAGGCCCAGATTCATACAGTGCTAGCATTCAGTTGGGGTTAGGTAGCTATCTGGACCTAGAATATTGCTGATAAATGATAATGAGGGTTCTATACAAAAAAACAAGGAGATCTGAGATATAGATACCCTGTTGTGATTTTGGGATAGTCTATTCCCTAAGGGATTGCTTTCTTGTGCTGAGAGAAATCTTCCTTGGTCAGGTCTTAGTAGTTTTGGTACATAGTTTGGTAAGACTCTTATTGTTTGGAACTTATGCTTCTCCTCCTGATAATACTTCTAGAAGTTATTGTCTATTCTTATTATAGTCCTCTGCAACCTTTCAAATGTGAAAATGTTCTCATGACTGAACTATATTTGGTGGTGAGTTGAATTGCCTAGCTAAAGCTATTAGTATAGCTTGTAAATCTAACTCCAAAGTATTAGAGTATAGATTTTGGGAGGCCTCAGGTTGGGACAAGAATAGCTGCTTCTCAAGATATTTTCTCAAACACTCTACATCTTTCTTGGCTACTTCTTTGACAGTCTCTTTGGTTAGTTCTTGTGACAGTAATCACTGGTTTCAGGCCTGGGTAGCTATGAGAGAGTATTCTATATAGGTTGTAGTTGCTTCTCTAGAGATTGTGGGTTAAATCCCATTATGGCATATGTAGCATTCCAAACAAGGATCTGGGATAGAGGTCCAAGATATTGTTAAATATAGAAGAGAGCCTTGATTACAATAGTGTAGAAGTCTTGTAACTTTGTTCTACTGTTAGAATGAACTCTACAAGAAAAATACATAGAGGAGAATAGTCTCAACTATTAGTTGTACCAGCTTCTACATTGTTCTCAATAAATAGATAAGGAGTGATTTATTTAGGGAGATGACTGGAGTACAAACAAAGGGAGGAGTTTACCTAAGAGAGAACAAAGTTAAGGAATTTCTGACTAGTAAAACTATTTAAATAATACAAAATTTTTTGGAAGGTAAATCAGATCAGAATAATAACATAATCAGAAATTGGCTGAAGTAGTAGCTGAGGTAATTGCATGTAGAAGTGGTAACAAGTCATCAGTCACAGGGGATGTGACAGTACCTGTGACCTGTGCTTGCACACCAAGCCTGCAAAACACTCTCTAGTAGATAAGTTGCATCTCTTCCTGGTCTCTGGAATGTACTAGAACATACTCAGTATTAACTTTGTCATGGAGCTCCCTGAATCCTCCAGCTGTGATGCAGTTATGATAGTAGTAGACTTGGTGTCAAAAAGGGCATACTTCATTCCAATACATACAATAGTAACTATGGAAAGAGTGGCACAACTATTTTTTCACTATGTCTAGAAGCTACACAGGCTCCCTTAGCATGTTGTCTTAGACTGTAAACCTCAATTTGTAGTACTGTTTACTAGAGAACTCTATAGATTACTAGGTATATGGCTAGTTTCCTCTATAGTCTAACATCCACAAATAAACAAACAAATAGAACATATCAACTAGAAGCTGGACTAGTACTTCCAAATCTTTATCAATGAACAACAGGACAACTAGTATAACCTCTTGTCCCTGGCTGAGTTCTAATATAACAACCATATCCACTCCTCAATCTAATAGATACCTTTTCTACTCAACACAGACTAGAACCCACAGATAGGCTTTGAGCCAAAGCAATAATTCTTTGGACTAAAAACTATCAATGAGTTCATAGAGTGAATGAGGACAGCTATTGAGAAAGCAAAGTCTATGATCTGAAAGACACAAAAAAACATAGTTTATTATTACAACCAGAGGAGAACTCCTACACTAGTGTTTACTCTTGGAGATAGAGTATTTTTAGATGCCTCAAACATCAAGACTATGTGACCCTCTACCAAGCTATTGTACCAGAGACTTGAACCCTTTATAGTGGAACAACAAGTGGGACCTATAGTTTACTGTCTTAAGCTATTATATATAATGAAGAAACTCTATCCCGTATTCAATGTAGTAAAGCTCTCTGCTACTCTGACTGACCTAATCTTAGGATGGAGACCAAACTCTCTATCTCTATCAATTATAGTAGACAGAGAGGAAGAGTAGAAAGTAGAGGAGATACTTAATAATCACTAGTACTAGAAGAGATTTCAATTCTTGGTCAAATAGAAGGAATACAGCAGAGAGCATAACTCTTGGGAGTTCATTTCTGATATTTTAGTACTCAATCTAGTAGCAGAGTTCTATCACAAGCACCTGGTAGTCCCAAGATATATCTAAAGAGCAGATTTTAATGCTATTTTCTGACCCAGATCTATTGCTTTGAGATATAGCAATTTTGGAGAGGAGATAAATGTAAGAGAACTGTACCAAACTCTACTCCTAATATACTAGTGGCAACGAGCCAGAGTAAATCTAACAACTAATTAAATAAGCATTACTTCAGGTTTAATTAGTTGTCTGATTCTGAACTCCTATCTCTGACAGCCAAGACATCTATAACTAAGAAGACAATATATATAGTGTAGATCACCCTCTAGAAGCCTCATCCTATTCTTTAAGATTTCTTCTGGAGGTGAGTTATAATGTATCCCAAAGTATATTTATATATATTGAGGTTTCTCCTAAAGTCTGCTCTGGTCACCCTTATAGGATATAGCCACAAATATAACTTCTAGAAGCCTACCTCCAAAGTTTCCATATCTAACCTTGTAGTGGACTTCTATTACAGATATCCAGGAGTACCTAGATATATCTGCTGGACCAAATTTAATGCAATTTTCCACCCCAGACCCATTGCTTCAAGATGTAGCAATCTTAGAGGGGAATAATATAAGAGGACTATACTAAAGTCCACTCCTAATGTACTAGTAGTAGTATACTGGAGTGATCCTATAACTAATTAAATTGCAATTACCTCATATTTAATTAGTTGTCTACTTCTGTATTTCTGTCCCTAACTGCTGAGACATTCTATAACTAAGGGGACTTGTACATATAGTATAGATTACCTTTCAAAAGCCTTATCTTATTCTCTAAGGATTCTTCTGGAAGGTGAGTTGTAATATACTCCAGAGTGTTTTTATAGACTGAGAATTCTTTTGGAAGCTCTGTTCCAGTTACCTTTATAGGGATGGGGTATATCCCAGAGTAGGAGTAAGGGTTAGAATAAAAGTAGAGTAAGAGTAACAAAAGTTGACCTTTGACTTTACTCTTGAGAATAAAACATATTCTTATACTCAAAATAAAATAAGTGTACTTTGTACTTAGAATAAGATATACTTTTAACAATAAAGTGTACACTTGGGATAACACTTTAAGTTCACTAGAAATAAGTTTCAAGTATATCCTAGAGGTAAGGTACTTAGATTTTGACTAGAGCTCTATAATAGAGACTGGTCTAGCTCTTAGGGGTTCTATTCTAGCAATTTTTTCTTAGACTCTCTTTTAGAGATCTATTTAAGTTATAGAGTAAACAGTTTATAATGACTAAAGAGAAAGGTGAAGAGTAGAAATAATATTTTCTTTGAAAAAAAATACCTAAGGTCTAATTTTGTCCTGCTGCTTGTTTTTATAAAGCTAGTAAGGTCCTAAATTAATAAAGAAGTAGAATTACTACAGAAATGGTCCATGTTCCTGACAAAAGATCTATCAACTCAATACATCCCCAAGAATCTAAATCTAGATATCCAATTTCCTCATCAAGCCAGATCTCTGCTCTCTACACCAATCTTTCCATTCTCCCTCCTCCCATTCTTGGCCATGCAGATGCTTGCTCATGTTCTTTTTTTTTTTTCATATATCCATTCTGGGCAGGAGAATTCATTTGGTGATTTCTTTTTTTTTTGTCCTTGGTTCCTTTGTATCTAAGTTTATTAGATCAGTGAAGATGTTGAGTGCTTCTGTATTTGTAATATAAGGATAAGGATAGCTATTAGTTTATCCTTGATCTGAGGCAAGGGTGGGGTAAGGGTGAGGGTAAGTTACTGACTGGAGTCACCCTTGGTAGGCCTTACATATGGCTTGTCTCAAATGTTCC
>Ga0153981_1000239_pt1 | contig 15027 bp, 12 predicted proteins | sample TSGA065MetaG_FD_104714 | JGI IMG/M metagenome (GOLD analysis project Ga0153981, IMG submission 104714) | Attine ant fungus gardens microbial communities from Georgia, USA - TSGA065 MetaG | ecosystem: Host-associated > Fungi > Mycelium > Unclassified | place: USA: Georgia, Magnolia Springs State...
CACACGTTTGTTAGCCGCCGCCAGCGTTGCCGCTTCATCCAGCGTACGGAAGTAGCTCACCGCTTTCACACGCGCATCGAAATCGGCCGGTTTGGTTGGACGACGTGCCAGCACGGCCTGAATGGTATCGACCGCGTGACCTTCTTCCTGATACCACGCGCGGAAACGACCGAGCATGAAATCAACCACCTCATCGACAACCTTGGCGTTAGTCAGCTTGTCACCGTACAGGCGCACCGCTTCTTCGGTCAGGGTTTGCAGATCAAGAGACAGGTTTTTCTCAACGATGATACGCAGCACGCCCAGCGCAGCACGGCGCAGTGCGAACGGGTCTTTATCGCCTTTCGGATGCTGACCGATGCCGAAAATTCCGGCCAGGGTGTCCATCTTGTCAGCGATAGCCAGCGCACAAGCCACCAGCGATGCCGGTAATTCGTCGCCCGCAAAGCGTGGCTGATACTGTTCGTTCAGCGCAACGGCGACTTCTTCCTGCTCGCCGTCGTGACGCGCATAGTGCATGCCCATCACGCCTTGGGTGTCGGTGAACTCGAAGACCATGTTGGTCATCAGGTCGCATTTTGACAGCAGGCCGGCGCGTTTAGCGTTTTCAACGTTGGCACCGATTTTCTCGGCGATCCAGCCAGACAGCGCCTGAATGCGGTCGGTTTTATCACGCAGCGTACCCAGCTGTTTCTGGAACAATACGGTTTCCAGACGCGGCAGGTTATCTTCCAGACGTTTTTTGCGGTCAGTATTGAAGAAGAATTCGGCATCGGCCAGACGCGGGCGAACTACTTTCTCGTTACCGGAAATGATTTGCTGCGGATCTTTCGATTCGATGTTGGCGACAAAGATGAAGTTCGGCAGAAGTTTGCCCGCGGCGTCGTACACCGGGAAATACTTCTGGTCGCCTTTCATGGTGTAAACCAGCGCTTCCGCCGGAACTGCCAGGAATTTCTCTTCGAATTTCGCGGTCAGCACCACCGGCCATTCCACCAGAGAAGCCACTTCTTCCAGCAGGCTTTCGCTCAGATCGGCGATACCGCCAATCTCTTTCGCCGCTTTCTCAGCATCCTGTTTAATGATGGCTTTACGCTGCTCGTAATCCGCAATGACTTTGCCGCGTTCCAGCAGAATTTGCGGGTACTGATCGGCATTATCAATCGTGAATTCAGGCTCGCCCATGAAGCGGTGACCGCGAAGGGTACGCGCAGAATCGATACCCAGGATTTTCGCCGGGATCAGTTCGTCGCCTAACAGCAGAGTCACGGTGTGAACCGGACGCACAAACTGCACGTCAGAATCGCCCCAGCGCATCAGTTTAGGAATGGGCAGTTTAGCCAGAGAGGTCGCGATCATCGCCGGCAGCAGTTGTTGCGCGCTTTCGCCTTTGACGTGCGCACGGTAAACCAGCCATTCGCCTTTGTCGGTGACCAGACGGTCAGCCTGATCGACGGTGATGCCGCAACCACGAGCCCAGCCTTCAGCGGCTTTGCTTGGTTTGCCTTCGGCGTCAAACGCCTGCGCCACAGCGGGACCGCGTTTTTCAACTTCGCGGTCAGCCTGTGATTCATGCAAACCGGAGACTTTCAGCGCCAGACGGCGCGGTGCAGCAAACCACTTAACGTCGCCGTGTGGCAGATTCGCCGCATCAAGCTCCGCAGTCAGGTTAGCGGCAAAGGATTCAGCAAGGCTACGCAGGGCCTTCGGTGGCAGTTCTTCCGTGCCGATTTCCACCAGAAAAGTTTTTTCAGTCATGGCTGTTTCTCACTTCTCGTTCTTTTTGCACATCGGGAAGCCCAGCACTTCGCGGGAAGCGTAATACGCTTCAGCTACCGCTTTAGTCAGGGTACGGATGCGCAGAATGTAGCGCTGACGTTCAGTCACAGAAATCGCTTTACGCGCGTCGAGCAGGTTGAAGCAATGGGCCGCTTTCAGAATGCGCTCGTAAGCAGGCAGTGCCAGCGGCTTTTCGAGCGCCAGCAGGGTTTGCGCTTCTTTCTCGTGCTGTTCAAAACAGGTGAACAGGAAATCGACGTCGGCGTATTCAAAGTTATAGGTGGATTGCTCCACTTCGTTCTGGTGGAACACGTCGCCGTAGGTTGTTTTGCCCAGCGGACCGTTACTCCAGACCAGATCGTAAACGCTGTCCACGCCCTGGATGTACATCGCCAGACGCTCCAGACCGTAAGTGATTTCGCCGGTCACCGGTTTACATTCCAGGCCGCCGACCTGCTGGAAGTAAGTGAACTGCGTCACTTCCATGCCGTTCAGCCACACTTCCCAGCCAAGACCCCAGGCGCCGAGCGTCGGGTTTTCCCAGTTGTCTTCAACGAAGCGGATATCGTGGACAAGCGGGTCAAGGCCCAGCTCTTTCAGGGAACCGAGGTACAGTTCCTGAATGTTTTCCGGTGACGGTTTGATCATCACCTGGAACTGATAATAGTGTTGAAGGCGGTTCGGGTTTTCGCCGTAGCGGCCGTCAGTGGGACGGCGTGATGGCTGAACATAGGCTGCCGCAAAAGGCTCAGGGCCAAGTGCGCGCAGGCTGGTCATCGGGTGCGAGGTGCCTGCACCGACTTCCATATCCAGCGGTTGAACAATGGTGCAGCCCTGCTGCGCCCAATAATCTTGCAGTGTCAGGATCAGGCCCTGAAATGTCTTGGTATCAAACTTTTGCATGTTGGATTCGCACGCGAGAAAGTGGGTTTATAAAGAGTCGGACAGTATACCCGCTGAACGGAAGATAATCACACAACAGATCCCTGTGAACTACCTTAAAAACGCCAGTATTCAGCGCTTCTCTGCCAGTTTATAGGCTTCATTGCCCTCACGTTTACCAATCGCGACAACAATTACCACGATTTCCTGATCCTCAACCTGATAGACCAGACGGTAGCCGAGGCTCTTCAATTTAATTTTATAACGGTTAGTTTTTGGGCCACATAAACGGGCAGAAACGACATGAGGATTTTCGAGCCGCTCAGCGAGTTTCTTTTTAAACTGGTCTTTAATGGGAGTTGCCAGCGCCTTCCATTCTTTCAGGGCTGACTTCAGAAAATCGATTTTATAAGTCATCCAGCGTCAGCCTTATCCTTTCTTCGCCCTGCCGCGCATCCATTATGCGGTTTAGTTCCACGTCTTCTGCAAGACTCAGGAAATAGGCGTAAACCTCTGGTGGAACACAATAAAAGGCCGGTTCATTACGGTTAAGGATCGCCACGGCTTCACCTTCTCCGGCGGAGAACGTTCCCATCGGATCACGTTTTAGCTCGGTAATACTGGCGGCTGAGGAAGTGAGTATTTCAAACGGCATAGCTTTTCTCCTGTCACACTATGCCGTTATTATAGCCTTAAAAGCATCTTTAAAAGCACCCTTTAAGATGCTTTTAAAATCTTGCGCTGATCCCCGCGTTGTATGACGTTTGTTCGCCGGAATCCAGTCCGGTGGTCTGGGAGACGGCGGCAAAGGCGGAAATGCTGTGGGTGATCTGGACGTTGGCGCCGACGGTCATATCAACCCAGTCGTCATCCTGCTCGCCCGTGGTGCGGCTAAAATGCGTGCGGGTGGATTTGATGGCACCGGTCGCGGTATAGGTTTTGTCCCCAAACTGCCGGTCATACGTCACCTGTGCATACGGATTGACGATGCCGAGTTCTGCATTTACACGCCAGCCGAGTGCGCCGATCTGCGAATGGGACGTCTGGTCGCCAAAGCGCATTGAGGTGCTGGTATTCCCCTGTTCGCTGTAGCCATTGATGCTGCTGTAATCCCAGCTGTATTGCGCCACAGGGCCGGTTTTCAGCACCGGTAAAATCGGGAAATCCCAGCCCGCGGTGACGCGTCCGCCGATCTGTTTACCGTCTGTCTCACCGCGCTCAATGCGGGTGGTGGGCCCGAGCGTGATGCGGCGCTTAATGTCATCATAATTCAGCGAGCCGTAGTGAACATCGCCGTTGATCCAGCCGTTTTCGGCGATTTTCACGCCGGTAAACGCCGTCGCCATCCAGCCGCGTGTGCGGTAGCTGTAATGGTCAGTCGGATCCTGTTTATCGTCTGAACCGGAAATCATCAGCCCCATCATCCAGCGATCGGTCATCTGATAATCCATGCCAATATTGAGAGAATTCGAGGTCAGATCGCCATCCCCCAGCGACGGATTGATTTTGCTGTCGGCGCTCTGCCCGGCATACCCGCCAAACATACCAAACGTACCGGCATCGTTATCCTGCGTGCGCAGTTGCTGATAACGGCTGTCGAGCAATCCCTGCGTATTTCGCGCCAGCGCCAGCGAGCCCTGATTCAGCGCCGTGGCTTCCAGCGGACCGTTGATCACCGATTGCATGTACTGGGCGATCAGCGCGTGCGCCTGAGGTGTCGGGTGGAAATGATCGGAAAACAGGAACGATTTACTGGCGTCGAAGCCCGGCAGATTCGAGGTGCACTCCGACGCGGATGTCCCGACCGGACAGGCCGTGCCGGCAGTATTGGCGAAACCGTATAACGCCGGATCGGCTACCACTTCGTTGAACAATCCGTTGATATCCACGCGGGCAATATTGCCGCCAGTTTTCGCCAGCGCGATATCCTCAGTGGTGTTGTAGGTATCAGTCAGGCCGCCCGCTACGTCTTTGAGCGCGTCATACGCTGCCGCCAGCCCTTTGGCGATAACGTCCTGCACCAGCGGAATACCGGAACCTTCCGCTGCGGCTGCGGCCAGAGCCTTGTGAATCGCTTCGGTACGGGCACCGGCATCCGGCGTATTCTGCGCATTCAGATACTGATAGGCCGCTTCCAGCGCCTGTTGCTGCACCGGCAGTAATCCGACCTGAATCACGCCTTCCATCAGTACCGGCGTCAGTCCGATGTTGGGCACCGTCGGCACGATGACCGTTCCGGCACCCGCCTTCAGTAAATCATTCACCTGCGAGGCCGCCTGCGTGGCGCTGTTGGTGGCAATTTGCAGCGCCGTGACCGGATTAAGGCTCAGCGCCGCAGCGGCCAGATCGTTACCGCCGATCCAGTGAATATACAGCCCGTTCGGGTCGGCTTTGCCGCCGGTCGATGCCAGATAATGTTGAACCTGTTCCTGCGTGGTGTAATCGGAATCCAGCCCCGGCACCGCGACGCCGCCGCCTTCGGCATAGTTCTGCCCGCCTTGTGAAGAGGGTTTTAAGGTCGTGCCGATGTTGTTCGCCAGAATTTCGTCATACAGCTGATGTGAGCTGCTGTCGAAGGTCCAGCGGCCAATATTGCCGGTATCACTCAGGCTGTCGCCGAAAACATACAGCTGATCATAAGCCTGCGCTGAAGCCTGCGTTCCGAGGCAAAGCGCCACGGCGAATGCGCCCTGCGTCAGCCGTGTTGCGTACTTTTTTGTGCCTGCCATAAACCTGTTTTCCTGAAGTTTCAGCGGCGCATGCCCCTGATTAAATGTAAGGAATTCGTAATGAATGGCTTTAAATATTGTTCAGATCCGACCAGCGTCAAGTTCACGGTGCGCAAATTGCGACGTTGCAGAGTTATCCGAGAAACCCCACACTGGAGCCCACGCTTTCAAGGAGAAAACGAGATGACGCGCTGTAGCTGGGTTTCCAAAGAACCGATTTACCTCGATTACCACGATAAAGAATGGGGCGTGCCGGTCAAAGATGGCCGCGAGTTGTTTGAGATGTTGTGCCTCGAGGGCCAGCAGGCAGGACTTTCGTGGATAACCGTACTGAGAAAGCGCGAAAATTACCGCCAGAACTTCCACGCGTTTGATCCGGTGAAAATTGCCAAAATGACTGACGACGACGTTGAACGCCTGGTGCTTGATGCCGGTATCATCCGCCATCGGGGAAAAATCAAAGCCATTATCGGTAACGCGAAGGCATATCTGGCCATGGAAGCCAGCGGTGAAAGTTTCTCAGAATTCATCTGGAATTTCGTGGGCGGCCAGCCGGTCATCAATAATCCGCTCGGCCCGGAAGGCGTTCCGGCGAAAACGACGGTGTCCGATGCCATGTCCAGGGCGCTGAAAAAGAAAGGCTTTAAATTTATCGGTTCAACGATTTGTTATGCCTTTATGCAGGCAGCCGGGCTGGTGAACGATCATCAGTCTTATTGCTTCTGCCATCCGGCGAATCAGCCGTCATGATCCGCCTTGCGCAGCCCGCCGATCACGAAACCATTTTGTTGCTCTGGCTGCGCAGTTCTCTGATTTCTCACTCTTTTATTGCCGAATCCTACTGGATTGAAAGCCTGCAAATGGTGAGGGAAGATTTTTTGCCCAAAGCCCGCGTCTGGGTGGATTGCGATACAAATGATGAAATTTGCGGCTTTATCGGCGTGCTGAATCAGCAGTTTATCGGTGCCCTGTTTGTCGAAGCGTCCCATTACGGCGACGGTACCGCGCAACGGCTGATGGCGGCGGCCAAGGAGGAATATCCGGTTCTGCTGCTCGAGGTGTACCAGCAAAACCACCGTGCGATGGCGTTCTATCGTAAGGAAAACTTTGAGATCACCGCCGAAACCCGTCATCCCGGCACCGACATGCCCACCTGGATCCTCCGCTGGTTCCATCCCCTTTCCGAATAAGTTCCCAAAATCTGCAAAAATACAAAAACAGATAACCGGAATTCTCCTACTGCTTAACGCCCCAAAATTGCGCATAAAGAGCGCCAGAACGCCGCAGGGCTGAACTCTGCCTGTTGCATTTGTTTATGTTTTGACACCTTTTTCTGTGCAACTTGCCGCCAAAAGAGCAGTCATAATGCCGCAGTAAAGTTCTGAAATATTAAACATCCAGAAAGGAATAATGATGAACAAAAGACTTCTAGTGGTTGCAGGCGTGCTGTGTGTGACGATGGGCCTTTCCGCCTGTACCACCAACCCTTACACCGGGGAATCAGAAGCAGGCAAATCCGGCATTGGTGCGGGCATCGGTGCCGCACTCGGCGCGGGCGTCGGTATGCTTTCTTCATCCAAACACGATCGCGGCAAAGGCGCGCTGATCGGGGCAGCGGCAGGGGCTGCACTGGGTGGCGGTGCGGGTTATTACATGGATGTGCAGGAATCTAAACTGCGCGACAAGATGAAAGGCACCGGCGTCAGCGTGACCCGTCAGGGCGACAACATCGTGCTGAACATGCCGAACAACGTGACGTTTGACACCAACAGCAGCACGCTGAAACCGGCAGGTGCGAACACGCTGACCGGCGTGGCGATGGTGCTGAAAGAGTATCCGAAAACCGCCGTTAACGTCGTCGGTTACACCGACAGCACCGGTACCCGCGCGCTCAACATGAAACTTTCACAGCAACGTGCTGATGGCGTCGGCAGCGCGCTGATCACACAGGGCGTTGAAGGCAGCCGCGTACACACCACTGGTGCAGGCCCGGACAATCCGATCGCCAGCAACAGCACTGAGGCCGGTAAAGCACAGAACCGTCGCGTCGAGATCACCCTCAGTCCGTTGCAGTAAATTTTATCCTTCCCCTGATAAAAACGGAGCCATTCGGCTCCGTTTTCACGTTTGTGATATTCTCCCGCCACGCGCCTTCCCCCCTGTGTAACGGATGCCAGTATGTCTCTGAAAGCGATTGCGAAAGATCTCGGTCTCTCTGTCACCACCGTCAGCCGTGCGCTGAACGGGTACGATGATGTTTCAGCGGATACCAAAGCGCGGGTTCAGGCGGCAGCAGATTTACGCGGCTACCGGCCAAACACTCTCGCCCGCCGGTTGAAAATGGGGAAGATCGACGCCGTTGGCCTCATTTTCCCTTTCTCTTCTCATCCGTTGAGCAATTCCGCCTTTATCGAAATGGTCGGCTGTATCACCCGCGAACTGGCAAAATATGAAATCGATTTACTGCTGGTGCCGGATGAACTGGGCACGTTTTCCTGGCGGCGGCTGATCGAAAGTAAACGCGTCGATGCCATGCTGGTGGCGCATACGCTGGATAACGACCCGCGACTGCTGGATTTACAACAGCGTAATTTTCCGTTTCTGGCACTGGGGCGCAGCCAGTGTCTGACGCAGGATTACGCCTGGTTTGATTTCGATAACCGCGCCGGAATGCAGATGGCGGTCGATCATCTGGCCGCACTTGGCCACAGCCGTATCGCGTTTCTCGGCGAGAACAATCAGCAATCGTTTATCGGGCAGCGCTATCAGGGTTATCTCGACGGTTTGCGGGCAAACGCGCTGCCGCACAATCCTGATTACGTGCATAAAATCAGCCCGAGCCGTCGCGCCGGTTATCAGACTACGCAGGCGCTGCTGACGTTGCCGGTGCCTCCGACGGCCATTGTCTGCGACTGCAATATGCATGGCGAAGGTGCCGCGCTGGCGTTGCAGGAAGCCGGATTACTGCTCAGCGGCGGTATTTCCCTGATTATTTTTGACGGTTTGCCGGGCGACAGCGTGCCCGATGTCGCCGTTACCGCCGTCCGTCAGGGCACGCGCGAAGCGGTCGGCCTGCAAATTGCCACGATGACCATGGCGCTGATCCGCAACGAACCGCTGAAAAATTTGCAGGTTCTCTGGCAGCCCGAATTGCAGGCAGGCGTCACCGTCCATCCACCACGCTGATAATTCACCCTTAGGTTATTTTTCCACCCTATATCACATTTTTAACTTTTCTCATTTCCTATCCGAAACGTTTCGGATCAATAGTTACTCCACCTGATCGCGTCTTATCAGCGCAATTTTATGTGTGGAGCAGTGACTATATGGAAAACCAGATTATTCATTTAACCGGCGGACAGACCAGCCTGATCGTCCGCTGCACGCCTTACGCTGAGATTCTTTACTGGGGAAACCGCCTCAGTCAGTTTTCTGCGGATGACATTATTTCGCTGAGCCGCGCAGTGCCAAATGGCCGGATTGATGTGGAAGCGCCGGTGAATTTCAGCGCCGATTCAGGCCGCGGTTCTTTTGGTACGCCGGGCATGGAAGGTCATCGCGACGGACTGGACTGGTCGCCGGTGTTCAATACCACGCAGGTCAAGCACGACGGCAATCAGCTGACGATCACCACCGAAGACGCGATCGCCGGTTTGCAATTTCGCAGCGAACTGCGCCTTGATGACAGCGGCGTTTTACAGGCACGCAACGCACTGACCAGTCTCAAACCCGGCACGTATCAGGTCACGCGGCTGGCTGTCACCCTGCCGCTGCCGGAACGCGCCGCCGAAGTCATGGCGTTTCATGGCCGCTGGATCAAAGAGTTTCAACCGCACCGCACGTTGTTAGACCACGGCGGCATCATTCAGGAAAACCGCCGCGGGAAAACGTCCTCCGAATATTTTCCGGCGATGATGATCGGTCATCCGGGTTTCAGTGAAGAACAGGGCGAAGTTTGGGGAATGCATCTGGGCTGGAGCGGTAACCACCGTCTGCGCGCTGACATCAAAACCGACGGTCGCCGTCTGGTGCAGGCCGAAGCGTTGTATTTCCCCGGCGAACAGCGCCTGGAACAGGGCGAAACGCTGGAAACGCCGTGGCTGTACGCCAGCTATTCCGCCAGCGGCCTGAACCCGATGAGTCAGCAGTTCCACCGGTTTGTGCGTGAACAGATTTTGCGGTTCCCGACCGAGAAACCACGTCCGGTGCATCTTAATACCTGGGAAGGCATTTATTTCGATCACGATCCTGACTACATCATGCAGATGGCGACAGAATCTGCCGCGTTAGGCGTTGAACGATTCATTATCGACGACGGCTGGTTTAAGGGACGCGACCACGATCGCGCCGCGCTGGGGGACTGGTATCTCGATGAGAAGAAATACCCGAACGGGCTGAAACCGGTGATCGACCACGTTAAAAATCTCGGCATGGAATTTGGTATCTGGGTCGAGCCGGAAATGATTAACCCGGATTCGGATTTGTACCGCGCCAATCCCGACTGGCTGCTGGCATTGCCGGGTTATCAGCAGCCGAGTGGCCGTCATCAGTTCGTGCTCGACCTGAACAATCCGCAGGTCTTTGATTATCTGGTGGAACGCATGAGCTGGCTGCTCGGCGAGCACGATGTCGATTACGTGAAATGGGACATGAACCGTGAAATCGTCCAGCCCGGCCATGAAGGCCGCGCGGCGCTGACGGCACAAACGCAGCAATTCTACCGTTTGCTGGATGTGCTGGGCGAACGCTTCCCGCACATCGAGTTTGAATCCTGCGCGTCCGGCGGGGGCCGCATTGATTTCGAAGTGCTCAAACGCAGCCATCGTTTCTGGACATCGGACAATAACGACGCGCTGGAGCGGCAGAAAATTCAGCGCGGCATGAGCTATTTCTTCCCGCCGGAAGTCATGGGCTCGCACATCGGCAATAAACGGTGCCACGCCACGTCACGCCAGCACAGCATTGAATTTCGCGGCCTGACGGCGCTGTTCGGCCATATGGGCATTGAGCTGGATCCGGTGAAAGAAGGGGAGGCTGAGCGCGCCGGTTTTGCGAAATATAGCCGCCTGCATCAGCAGTTGCGCCCGTTATTACACAGTGGCGAGGTGTACCGCGTAGATACGCACGACGAAACGGTGCTGATTAACGGCGTGGTCAGCGTGAACAAAGATCACGCGGTGTTTCTGGTCAGTCAGCTGGCAATGCCAACCTGGTCGCTGCCCGGTACGTTACGCGTGCCGGGGCTGAAAGCAGATGCGCGTTATCGCGTGACAGTGCTTGATGAACCGGCGTTGCTGAAAGGCGGCGGCAGCGGTCACACCATGCGTGTACAACCGGCGTGGCTGCATGAATCGCCGGTGCTGAGCGGTGAATGGCTGGCAAATGCCGGGGTGGCGTTACCGGTACTGGATCCTGAAAGCGCCCTGCTTCTGGGCTTCGAACAAATCAGATAATAACTAAAAACACCGGTGCGACAGTGCCGGTTTTCATGGTTTCGGCAAGGAAATCACTATGAACCCTACACAAACTTCCGACCGCTGTTTCTATAAAAACAATGCCAACTTCTGGATATTTGGCAGCTATTTCTTCCTCTATTTCTTCATTATGGCGACCTGTTATCCGTTTTTACCGATCTGGCTTTCGGACATTATCGGCCTGAGCAAAACGGAAACCGGCATCGTGTTTTCCAGCATGTCGCTGTTCGCCATTTTGTTTCAGCCGATTTTCGGCGTTATTTCTGACAAGCTCGGCCTCAAAAAACATCTGCTGTGGATTATCGCCGTGCTGCTTTTCCTGTTCGCGCCGTTCTTCATTTACGTTTTCGCACCGTTGTTAAAACTCAATATCGTGCTCGGCGCCATTCTCGGCGGTGCCTATATCGGTTTCGTGTTCGCGGGCGGTTCAGGCGCAACTGAGGCATATATCGAAAGAGTCAGCCGCAACAGTTCATTTGAATACGGCAAGGCGCGGATGTTCGGTTGTTTCGGCTGGGGAATTTGTGCCTCGACAGCGGGCGTGCTGTTTAACATTAATCCCGACATCGTGTTCTGGATGGGTTCCGGCGCGGCAGTCATTTTGATGATTTTGCTGATGATTGCCCGTCCGCAGGAAAACAAAAACGCGCAGGTTCTGGATAAACTCGGCGCCAATCAGCCGCAATTCTCACTGAAAACGGCGGCTTTGTTGCTGAAAGAACGCAAACTGTGGATGCTGATTTTGTACGTTATCGGCGTCGCCTGCGTCTACGACGTATTTGATCAGCAATTCGCCACGTTCTTCAAAACTTTCTTTGCATCACCGCAGCAGGGCACGGAAATGTTCGGCTACGTCACCACCGCGGGCGAGCTATGCAACGCATTGATTATGTTCTGTTCGCCGTGGATTATTAACCGCATCGGCGCGAAAAATACGCTGCTGCTGGCGGGCACCATTATGTCGATCCGCATTGTCGGCTCGTCATTTGCGACCACCGCCATCGAAGTCATTTTACTCAAAATGCTGCATGCGCTGGAAGTGCCGTTCCTGCTGGTCGGCGTATTCAAATACATCACGCAGATTTTTGATGTCCGGTTCTCGGCGACCATTTATCTGATCGGGTTTAACTTTGCCAAACAGCTGGCGGCCATCTTCCTTTCGGCGTTCGCCGGTAACTTGTACGACCGCATCGGGTTCAGCGATACCTACCTGATCCTTGGCGGTATTGCCTTTAGCGTGACAATCATTTCGGCCTTTACGCTGAGCAGCAGACCAAAGACCGGGATGGTTTCCGGGGTGCAAACGGCACAGGGATTGCGCTGACTTACGGGATGCAGCCTTTCAGCACTCTGTGCTAGTCTCCGTGGGACAAGCATGAGGAGAGAAAGGCTGTGAGTAGAAAACAGGAACCGGGCGCACCGGTACGCGCCACGATACGTGATGTCGCCAGCGCCGCGAAAACGGGTAAAACCAGCGTTTCACGTTATCTCAACGGTGAAAAAGACCTGCTGTCCGACGCGTTAAAAGAACGCATCGGACGGGCGATCGCCCTGCTCGATTATCAGCCCAGCCAGATGGCGCGCAGCTTGAAAAGCGGCCAGACGCGTCTGATTGGCCTGATTATTGCCGATATCACCAACCCGTATTCCGTTGAAGTCATGCGCGGTGTCGAAGCTGCCTGCCGCCAGCAAGGGCTGACGCTGCTGGTGTGTAACACCAATAACGAGCTCGATCAGGAAAAACATTATCTGCAATTGCTCAGCAGTTATCGCGTGGACGGCATTGTCGTGAACGCCGTCGGAATGCGTGAAGCGGCGATTTCCACGCTGCAACAGGCCAATTTACCGATGGTGCTGATCGACCGTAAAGTCGCGAATTTTGCCTGCGACGTCATCGGCCTGAACAACGTCGAAGCCACGCAGATGATGACCAATCATCTTCTGCAACAGGGTTTTGAAGCTCTGCTTTTTATCAGCGAGCCCGCCACCATTAATACCCGTTTTGACCGTCTGCGTACTTTTCTCCATCGCATGCAGCAATCGCCGCAGCACATCGCCGAACAGGGCGAGATTGAGATTTCGAATACCGACGGACTGGATAATCTGCTGCGTGAATTTATTGCCCGCCATCCCGACAAACGAAAAGCCGTAATGTGCGTGAACGGTACGCTCACATTGCAGGTCGCTCGCGCCATGCGACGGCAGGGGATTGTCTGGGGGCAGGACATCGGATTATCTGGTTTCGACGAACTGGACTGGGCCGAACTGGCAGGTGTCGGGATCACTACGCTCAAACAACCGACCTACGAAATGGGCGTGGCCGCGCTCGGCCAGCTGGTCGCGCGGATACAGGGAAATACCGATCCCGTTAAAGACCTGGAATTCTCCGGCGAGCTGATTGCACGTGGTTCCACGGCAGCGCGCTGATTCTTTTTCCCTCCGTTTCCTGCCCCGTTCTTCGTGAGCGGGATCATGTTTCTGGCCTTTTGTTCTGTTGATTGGAACCGGTTCCAATTAGGTTGTATAAAACGAAACAAAACATTAACAACACCTCCAACTGGCGTTTGTTTTACTAAAATGATGTTTTGGATTTGATCGCCTGCGCCGCCGCAGTGGCGCGTTTACCAGGATACACACGCATGAAAAGAGAAGTCGTCATTGTCACCGCCGCTTACGGAAACAGCGTGGTGAAGGCCCTTGGCGGGCAGGCCGCGCTGCTTTCAATCATTGCAGACGCGCAGGCAGACGGTGTGGAAATTCGTCGTGAATTGTTCAGCGAGCAGGAACTGGATGCCCTACCCGAACTGGCGGAAAACATTAAGCGCCACGGGCTGTTTTCGGTCTATTCGGTGCCCTTCCCGCTGTTCATTTCAGGCGGCAAACTGAATCCGGATGCAAAAAAGTATTTTTCCGAAGCGCATGTTTTAGGTGCCCGCACCATTAAGTTTTCACTGGGCGAATTTGAACCCGGTGCCGACCTGACGCCGCTGCGCGTACTGCTGGATTCTCAGACCGTCAAATTGGTGGTGGAGAATGATCAGTCGAGCGATTGCGGAATTTTGTCGCGCATTAATGCCTTTGCGTTTGCGGCGGAATCGCTGCATCTGCCGCTGAGCCTGACGTTTGATACCGCGAACTGGCTGTGGGTGGGACAGGATCCGAGCGCGGCCGCTGAACGCCTGGCACGCCATGTGGGTTATGTGCATGTGAAAGCGGCGGAACAGCGAGACGGAAAATGGCACGCCGTGGCGCTCGATAACAGCGACGGCAGCTGGGAACCTTTATTGAAAATGTTGCCTCAGGATGTGCCGCGCGGCATCGAATTCCCGCTGGAAGGGGATGACCTGACCGCCGTGACGCGTTACTACGTCGAACTACTGCGTCAGTAATTCTGATGCCTCATCCGGAGAAATCGCCATGAAACAACCCGGGATCGCCGCCCGCCGGTGGTGGTACATCATGCCGGTCGTGTTCATCACGTACAGCCTGGCCTATGTCGATCGCTCGAATTTCAGTTTCGCGTCGGCGGCGGGCATTAATGACGATCTCGGCATCACCAAAGGTATGTCGTCCCTGCTGGGCGCACTGTTTTTCTTGGGCTATTTCTTCTTCCAAATCCCCGGCACGATTTACGCCGAGCGGCGCAGCGTTAAAAAACTGATTTTCTGGTGCCTTTTACTGTGGGGCGGATTCGCCTCGCTGACCGGTGTCGTCACTGATATTCCGATGCTGGCAGTGATCCGATTCGCGCTGGGCGTGGTGGAAGCCGCGGTCATGCCCGCGATGCTGGTGTATATCAGCAACTGGTTTACGAAGTCCGAACGTTCGCGTGCCAATACGTTTCTGATCCTCGGCAATCCGGTCACGGTGCTGTGGATGTCGGTGCTTTCCGGCTATCTGATCAAGTCGTTCGGGTGGCGGGAGATGTTTATTTTCGAGGGTATTCCGGCGGTGATCTGGGCGATTATCTGGTGGTTTACCGTCAAAGATAAACCCGAAGAAGTCAGCTGGCTGAGCAGTCAGGAGAAGAAAGCGCTGGCCGCACAGCTGGAAAAAGAGCAGAAAAATATTCAGGCGGTGGGCGGTTATCGCGAAGCTTTCCGTTCGCGGAACGTCATTTTCCTTTGCCTGCAATATTTCTTCTGGAGCATCGGCGTGTACGG
>Ga0153981_1000240_pt1 | contig 15006 bp, 20 predicted proteins | sample TSGA065MetaG_FD_104714 | JGI IMG/M metagenome (GOLD analysis project Ga0153981, IMG submission 104714) | Attine ant fungus gardens microbial communities from Georgia, USA - TSGA065 MetaG | ecosystem: Host-associated > Fungi > Mycelium > Unclassified | place: USA: Georgia, Magnolia Springs State...
GAGAGAAATGAAGTTCTCTAGCGATGTTGTCATCCGGTTCACTCCTCGACATTCAACGGAAGAGGTTGTCCACCATCGGGGACATGTTTTCTTGCTCTCTGATTTGTTCCTGATTTGTGAAAGGATGTCATTTGAAGAACAGAGCGAGAATGAAGGACAGGGGGCAGACATGTGGTTATGTTATCCACCCCTTGCTGGAAAGGTTCTTCGTCTGATTGACCTCGAAGGCCGAGGTAAGCCTACTCTGATTCAGGCGATTTTTCGCTTACGTATCGTGATTCAGACAATGCTCTTCAAGTTGCCATTATGCGAAAAGAATTTCTGACGTTCGAATTACCATCTGCCGACATCTGCAGTGTATTGAGCAAGTACTTGAAAGAGTGTATCGAGTTCTCATCTTCTTGTGAGTTCGAATCAGGGCTTAATTAGTTGAAGCTTGACCTTTCTTTAGTGCCACCTCCCAGTAAGAATCCACCTCCACCGGTGCCATCTATCAACCCGATGTTTCTGAATCGTGTAGATTTGGTGGGTTCGGGCTCTAATTCCCCAAGTTCGCAGATCAGCTCTCCTCAAAACTTAGAACCTCGTATGCCCCCTAGACCTCCTTCAATTCGATCACCCCCTCCCGACGTATATGCTGTAGACAGCATGAACCGTCTGAGGATAGACGAACATTCTTCTGTGAATCATCCAATGCTATCTGTTGGTTTGCCCATTCCCAATGATCTACGTCCTTCGGGTTCAGTGCAGCCATTCTCCAATCATACACCGCCCTTTGGGAAAAATCCGCCCCCAGTTAGAGCCGCGAGTCTTCAATTCGGTCCTCAGAATGGTCCCGGACCTCGTTTATCCGACCCAAGTGGACGGCATCATGCAGGAGGACCACCTCATTTATCTACACTAATGGGCTCCTTTTATCCTCATGGACAGCTTCATACGCAAAGCCCATCACCACATAACAGCCCTCCTCCAAATATGCCTGTCTTTGGACAATTGCCTCAATATGGATCAGGACCCATGCAAGGTGGATACGTAAATGCTCCGCCAGGTCCGCCAAGATCTGGCTTCGGCCCTGGTCCTTATGGTCCTCCTTTAGGCCTCCAAACTCCTAGACCACCTTCAGAATCGTCGATGCAGCACGATGGGATCCGGAAAATGCCATCTACACGTTCAATTACGTCTCAAATTGATCCATCAAATTCTGTTCCACCCGTTCCTTCTATTTCTGGTGGGTTAGGGCCATCTATTTCGCGGAATAGTTCCTTTTCAGCTCTTCAAGCACCCCAACCTCATCCCCTGTTGCCCTCCGCAAATGTGAAGGCTCCTTCAGTGGTCGAAGGATCTTTCGATGCACCAAGTCCTCCCGGCTCTCCAGTTCAAGACACCTCTCGGATGACTTATCCTTCAGCGATTTCCGCGCAAATGAAATGTAAAGTATTTCTGCAACAACAGCATGCGCAGTGGAAATCGCTTGGGTCCGGGAAGCTCAAACTATATCACCAAGAAGTCACTAATGTTAAACAACTTGTCGTCGAAGCTGATGATAAGAATAAGAGTATCCTTGTTTCGACTATTGTCCTGACTGATGGAATGGAACGCGTCGGGAAAACGGGAGTTGCGATTGAACTAAGTGACCAAGGCGCTAGGTCTGGTGTCATTTACATGATTCAGCTTAGGAACGAAAAATCTGCCAGAGGACTGTACGATAGCCTTTTAGCGGGTTCTGATCGTTCTGGTTAAATACTTTTTGAGAATGACGCTCCATTGTCATTGGGTTATTTAAATTCACACATGATACCATTTAATTATTCATATACATCATTGCCAAACCCTCTAGTAGTTTTTAATTCTATTGCTTCTACTCAATGTGATAATGGTCAAGATCTCATCCATGAAAATTCAGCAGCCAAAGAAACATGGTCACTAGCACACACGCCCTTCAATGGGAGACCAACTCCGAAATCCTCAGTCCGATGAGGAGCCAGGAGACCTGAAATATCGCAAACCTGGTTTTGAGGTGGAATATAAAATATGTAATCTGGAAATCTTTGAGCCAGCGACGCTAAAGGAACGAAACCAAACGAGACACACCTAAAACCGACTGCCAATAATGCGTGTAAGATGTATAAGAGGGCTCATGAAATCCCGGTTGCGTTTGTTGGAGAGAAACACGGTCACCATATAGTGCGATATTATGATTCTGTATTCTCGATAAACCAGTGTCATAAGCGCTGGAGAGCCGATGACCTTGGGAAAAGAGAGAGAGTAATTCATCGTCATTCAAAAGACCGTCTGCAGCGATTGCACTGCGGGCGTTGGTGATCACTCGATCTGGGTCTGATTCTTCTTGATCGACATCTTTGGAAGGATTATCTTCAGGAACACTAGGATCAACGGAGATATGCGTAACACGAGAAGAGGAGAGATGGTTTCTATGTTCAGTATTTAATGTCTGTCCCGTTAATAAGGCGTAAGCTGCATCGCGTGGCGGGCAATTGAAGTCTATAGGTGATGGATAGTAAGCAGAAAAGAACTTATGAGATCAAATACCTCCGGCTATGAAACAAGGCCATTCTTCAGCATTTTGGGTCCTTTTTGCGTCGAGTACTTCTCTGACCAGAATTCCGGCCTGCCTAGATCCCACGTCGACGCTTTGAGTCGAGTAAAGAAGTAATAATGGAATAAATAATTACCGGGCTCGCTCGTAAATATACCTAGTAGAAGCTAGGTAATGGATTGTTGGCAGGTTGAGAGAAATAAATACGTACTTGGGGTGCCAGAACAGATGAGTAGTAGCTACGATGACACCATTATTGGGGTCATCCTGGAACCGCAAGGCAAGGATGAGACCGATATTCTTTGTCTTAAAACTGTGTCCACATCGACCTCTTTCATCTCCTGCATCTCGTATCGGCTGCTCGTCGTAGTAAACGAGCCGTTCATGGACTTTGATAAGTCGCCTCTTGAATGCGATTAGACAACCATGCTTCTTCCCTCTACCTGCAGCATACCTATGAGAGTAGCCTGCTTGGTCGAGCATGGGAAGGAGTTTTGCGAGACGGTCTACTTCCTGGAAATTTAATGGTGTATGAATGAGAACGAAAGAAATCTCCAAACACCAGGACGCACTTGAAGGCAGAGAATGTCTGCATCCGGCTGGAAAAGTTCATCCTGAAGCATCTTCTCTCTTTGGCCTGCTTTCAGACAATCGCTAGTAGGAAATAGTTCTCGACCTAGAGTTTTGTCAGCTGGGAAATCTGATCCGCTATTTGGGATGCAAACATACGAACTAAACATTGTGCAAGAAGCTACTGACATTTCAATAATTACAAATCGAGTTAGGACGACAGCTCACATTCCAAGTCAAGACCTTGATCTTCAGGCGTTTTTCTGGCGATGGGATGGCCAACCAGGGTCGCTGGATGATCGAGCAGGTTGTACTGGTAGTATCTTCTTTCTCCTTCTCTTGTTTCTTCTTGAGGCGCTCCGCTTTTTTAGCCTCAGCTATTGCAAGTTGCTCTGGTGTTAGCTGGTAGGCTTCACGAGACGAGGTTGGGAACGATTTGTGACCAAGCGGAGACATGGGATTTGCTCGCGAATGATTTGCCCGAATAATTGGATGGCAGTTCAGTATCCGCTGTTTGAGCTGACCAGGAAGGCGGCTTGTGGTGACCGAGGAGATGATTTTGTGCATTGTTCCACAAACATGACGCGCGGGAAAGGACACAGTCGTTAAGGACGGAAGGACGTCGAATGCTAGTTTTCTCTCAAGCAAAGCTGGGCTCATGCAGCGGGTTCTTGGTTTGTGCAGGGGTTCATGTACTGCCTTTCGCAAATCCCGGACGTGCTTCTCACTGTCTCAATCACCCATCCTTCGGCCAAGTCACATCAATTTCCAGATTCAGAAGGCCCACACTTTGGCGCCGAACATTTCACGAGAGAATCCGCCCATGTCCCTTGTCACTGAAAAGCATGGGAATTTTGACTTGGTCAAGCGTTTGAAACTCAACTACACCGATGTCGTCGTCTCGAAGTGGAGGAGTCGCAACACTGGCCTCAGCATCGTCCATGTAGACTACGAAGGTAAGGCGCATTCCTGAGGGACTCGCATGAGGCGCTGAATTTCCTTCAGCTCCCATTGTGGATGGATATTTTGTTACGGCAACGGAAAGTTGGTGCTAGTCACTGTTGTTGCGTGTATCCTCTAAACCTCCTTCAGTCTTTGATGACTCTGGTTGTCCCCACACGCTTGAGCAGTACGTACCGATCATGTAGTCATGCCACCTTTCCGAAAATCTCCTAGTCTTATCTTTATGGGGTCTGAAAAGTACCCCCACAAGGGAGTTCTTGATCTTCTTGCCAATCGAGCATTTTCGAATGGCACTAATGCATGGACGGCCACCGATCATACAGCATATACTATCTCTACAGCTGGAGACAAAGGGTTTCTGCAATTACTGCCGATATATATCGACCATATCCTTTATCCTACGATTACCAAAGCTGCGTGGGTAGTTCATGTCTTATGCTTTTGTACTCATCAAACCGTGCACCAGGTTTGTTACCGAGGTCCACCATATCGATGGGCAAGGCCAGGATTCTGGGGTTGTCTATAGCGAAATGCAAGGGCGAGAGAACACTTCAGGAGATCTCATGGCTCTCCGGTGGGTTCCTCTTTGATGAAATACCCAATCCATCTGATTGAATTGAAGACTACAGCGATTGATGGACCCTCCTGGGAGTGCATATCGGAGCGAAACCGGTGGCCTTATGGAAGCTCTTCGTCTTTTGACGCCTGATCAGAGTAGGTGTCTTATTTTTCGAGCGGCCTGCCATTGGTTAAACGGCATCCATTTAGTTCGTCAATATCACTCAACTTATTACGCTCCTCATAATCTATCCCTTATAATCACCGGGAAAATATCCGGCGGAACGACCTCCTTGCTCGATGTTGTACAAGAGCATGTTGAGCCTAGCATTATTGCCCATGGTCAAAACAAGGGTTTGCGACCTCCTGGATGGAAGCGGCCTTTCTTAGAGACAGCTAGTGCGAACAGGATTCCAGTCACGAAATCAGTCAAAGAAATAATTGAATTCCCGGAAAGGGACGAAAGTAGGTGTTTTTTTATTGTATTGATTCAATTTTTGACCAGCTAGGCGTTGGAGACCTTGTAATCAGCTTCCTTGGCCCTGCTCCAAATCAATTTCTTGAACGAAAGGTGGAGCACCTTTTCGGGTTTTGTTCGAATTGCGCATGTCCTGATAATTTCATCAGGCGTTAGACATCCTTGGGGTGTATTTGACATCGTCTGCAACTGCACCCCTTTCCAAAGAGTATGTCGAAACTGAATCGCCTCTCTGGTAAGCAGATTTCATCGAATCTTTCCAGAGTAACATTTATATCGCCTTAGTACATATATCTACTTCGACGAAGATGTCCGAGCAACTCGCATCACCCTTCTGATCTACATAGGGTCAATACCAGTGGAATTTCTTGACAATTTTGATGTAAAAATCAAATCAAGCTTACAACATATTGCTGAAAGTGGGATAGATATGTTTAGGATGAAAATGGTTATTAATCGAGACGAGCGACAGGTGAGCGAGTTCTGCATCGTCAATATATAATTACAGTCTAAACCTTGGGCAGTTACGAAGCAGACTGGAATCGGATAAGGGAGATACTTTCTCAGGAGGGGTCATTTCTGATTTCCTCTATGGGGCTGCTGATGGCTCTGATCTTATGGGTGCAATGGATGATATGAAATATTATACTGAGCTTCGTACATGGGATAGCAAACGCTGGGTAGATCTATTACAGAAGTAAGCTTTTGTGTAGTGGAATCCGCTTTTCTGCTGACAATTCTTGAGGTATTACATTGACTCCCCGCCTGTGGTCGTCGTGGGCAAGCCATCAGCTGACTTGGCAAAACAAATTGAAGAGGACGAGAAAGTTCGAATTGCCAAGCAAATCGAATCTTTGGGTCCTGAGGGCTTGAAAAAAGCAGCCACCCTCCTGGAAAGCTCGAAGGCAGAAAATGACAAACCAATACCCAAAGAGGTTTTAACCTCGTTCCCAGTTCCTGATGTCAAGGGTATCTCCTGGATACCTGTTCAAAGTGTCCAAGAGCCTGGCTCAGGAAGAGAATCTTTCTCCTTAGTCACACACTCTCCAGAGCTCTCAAAGCATGTGGAAAACGATGGGTCGCCTCTTCCATTTTTCGTCCAGTATGATAGTGTGAAGGTTCGTCTGTGTAACTGAATACTCATCTGATTCGTTCTGATTGTGGATAGTCCGACTTCGTAACTATACATGGGTTGTTTTCTATGGCTAAGGTCCCGGATCGCTTGAGACCGTAAGTAGAAACCTACTACAATGGGTTTCAAAGGGCCTTAATTAATTTTAGATATCTTTCAACATATCTCTCGAGTTTCTTCTCTCTCCCTGTAGTGCGTACAACAGGAGAAAAGCTGTCCCACGAAGATGTAGTGAACCGTCTTGATGATGAAACCGTCTCATACGAAGTCACATTTGGAATTTCAGATATCTTTACCGAAACATTAAGAGTTACCATCAAGGTTGAACTCTCCTCCTATGAGAAAGCCATCGCATGGCTAAGGGATTTGGTATATGGAGCAGTATTCGACAAAGAGAAGTAGGAGTTGTTACCTTTTGTCGAGCTTCTTCTCAATTTGTGTAGGTTGCAAGTCAATGTTGCCAAGATCCAACAGAGTATACCTGAATTGAAACGCGATGGGAGTAACGTACTTGGGTCACTCTGGTCGACTACTGTCTACGGAGACAACAATAGCTCTACCACAAATAGCGTCATCACGCAAATGAATTTTATACCAACCTTAATTCGAGAGCTACAAACAGACCCTCAAAAGACCATCGCAACGTTTAATGAGATCAGGAATTGCTGTGAGTGGATATTTCTGGCCCTCAGGCAGGTACTGATGTATCTACATTCAGTAACGGACCCAACCGGTGTACGATTTTCGGTCATAGGTGATGTGCTTCGAATAGAAACACCTCGAAGTCCATGGGCCAGATATTTTCACGACGTTTTACCGGTATGTTAATTAGGGATCAATCTATGTTCAAACGTTGAAAATCATATAGTGCTCACCTTTGGACCCAGTTCCTGTCACACGGGATACCCTAAGTCCTGTTGGCAAAAATCCAGTCAAGAAAGTAATGACAGTCATGCGTGTCCCCCTCTAGTTTCTCATACTTTTCCCAGGCTATCGTCATGAAATTGCCCACTATCGAGAGCTCCTTCGTCATGCACTCGACCCGAACGATCTCTGGGTTCAATCACCCAGAGCATCCGGCTATCAGGGTGACAATGGAGGTTCTTAACGCAACAGAGGGCTACCTCTGGGTCAGTTGGCCTTTAATCAGTAGCCTAGTAAACTAAGTCCTTTGCAATTCAGCGTTATATCCGAGGATCTGGACTTGCCTATGGAGCTCATGTCTCCCTGGATATCGAAGCCGGCCTTTTATCCTTCTCCTTGTATAGAGTAAGTCTTGACCAGGTCGATCTATATAGATGTGATCTTGACTTCTTGATCTCTTTTCTAGAGTTCAAATAGTATGGCTGGGTTTGAGGAAGCTTCTAAAGTTGTTAAAGGTCTTGTTGATGGGACTGTATGTTGCAATACATTTGACAATTGATTGGTTAATTCATTTGCATCCTTAGATCGAGTTGGATCAAATAGTAATCGATTCAGCGAAGAGTAGTATGGTGTATGGGATCACCAGAGGCCTTTCTACACCAGAACGTGCTGTAAGTGCTGTCTTTCCTTAATATCTGTATTTGGTCACTCAGATTTTTGAAGGCCTCAGTGTCATTTATTAATCAAGCCCTCAGAGGCGTTCCTCAAGATTACACTGTGGAGCTCCTCAGCAGATTTCAGGATGTCACGAAGGAAGATGTCCTTCAAGCTCTAAAGGAATTTTTCCTGCCCTTGTTTGACCCATCCTCTTCCATCGCCATCGTAGTGACTGCGCCATCAAAATCTGAAGAAATTGGAGTTGGACTTCAAACTCTTGGTTTCGAAGTTTCACAGCGCGAACTGGCTGTTGAACCGGAAGAATTAGAAGGCTCGGTGTCTGAATTCGAGACCGACTCAGAGAGTGATAGTGACGCGTCTACATAAGTACATTCATGGTTTGGTGGTTGTAATTAGAGCGGACATGTGCGATCAACTCAAGAACACTCCAAGTTCACGACCTCAATGAGAGTATGATCTGCTTGTCCAGGTTTGAGCTCGACATCTTGGAGGAAATCATTGTCAACTAAAAATCTTATTGCCTGGGATAAATTGGACACCGTCATGCGAATCTCGGGTAGCAGAAGCTGTGTTTCTGTGAGTTAAAAGGCATGTCTCTCTTACAGGAAAATCTTACGTTTCGGAGAAGAGTTGGGCGTGCAGCGAAAGGATTCCGAGATGGAAGTTTGGGCTCCCTCTTTCTGGGTCGGATAAACTTCTTTTTGGTATTCAAAAGCTCGCTTGGCGCTGAAGCTTCTGTTGCATCTTTTGAAACATTCGATGATTCTTGCTCCACGGAAAGAAGCTGACCGATAGGAGACTTTGATGATATCACCTCAGGTGCTTCATTATCATCATTGCTATCATTGTCATCATCGGGGCATTGTACATCGAAGCTGATCTTGGACCCAGAAGCGACTTTCGGCACCTCAATCGAAGAATGGGTGTCGATTGTTTGGTTGTCTTGGGTATCTTGAGTCTTCTGTCTCTTCGTCTGGGCAGATAGTTTATGTCGATGTGTGTTATTCCATTGTGGCTTTCTCCCCTCCCTAGGCCTTTTCGTTCCTCTGAAGGAATTGCTCACGAGGGGAAGCTGCCCGCGAACAACAGCTTCTTCCATCTTCTTTTTCTTCTCTTCGATACGTTGAGCTGTTGGCCAACGCTTCTTGCGCTCAGCTAACCAAGCGTCAAGAGCTTCAGGTGTATTGAGGACAACTGATGTTCCTTGGATGGGTACCATCTTCCTGGAAAAAATGCTATTAGTCAAATAAGTTCAAGAGAACATGTATGTATAAATGCACCCTTTCAAACTTGGGTCAGCATCCCAATCTGATCCCTTTTTTTTCTGAACCCAGCCCGGAGGATAAATCAAATGCCGGTCCATCATATGTATCTCGACAGCTTTTGATGAGCCAGAGAATGAGCATGAATGGTATGTACACCGTGAATTCCCCGGCTGATACCATGAGCCTCTTTGCTGGATTGGCTGACGGGGAATATTTGAGGCCTGTGTCCTGTGACCTTGACCTCTGCCTCGAATCGACGAGGGCACCTGATGACCACCATTGCCCCTATACATAGTTGCACGTGGGTCATACGTCGAGGAGAGTGTATAGCCTTCAGATGTTGTATGAGCAAGCTGTTGGGCCTGCAAATATGCATTCACATAATGGGTTGAATAGGAATTATGAAATTGGTTCATAGCAGGCTGAGCATAAGGATTTCTCAGAGCTTCCGACATGCCCAGAGCAATATAGTACGGTGTCTGAGGAGGAGCATTTGGAGGTAAAGGACGAGATGAAGGCATGGCATAAAACTAAACATAGATTTTTTGTGGATTTCTACAACACGTGATCGCCCAGATTTAAGTACATGTCAAAAAGGGAAGCCCAACTAGGTCCGTGTCGATAAAATTGCCCACGACAAACCAACAAACACTTGCCCCGAGGAAAGCAGAATCATAAATTAAGCTATTTGGATACTTTTGATAAGTCGTGATGCACTGCGGTGTCGGGGAGGGAACATAGAGCAAAAAGAACCCAAAGAGAGATCAAGAAGGTCGATGGAGGAGCAATTTTTTGTGTTTCTAAATGGATGACAAGAACGTCAGAGAACAGGAGGTAGGAGAGTTGATTGAGATTTCAGGGTTGAAGATAGAGGTGGACAATTGGGAAGGCTGCAAGAAAACAAAACAAGTGAAGATGTCGCCTGCCATTTCGGACTTGTGGCGACGGTGACACCCTGGAACCTCTGAGCAATGTACAGCTCTGTCGCAAGGAACATGCAGCTGGAGCCATGTATCTGTCCCTCTTTATTCCTGCTGCATATCCGACTGCTGCTGAGCTTCCCTTCCAACCCTCCTCTCCTTCTCGCTTTCTAGTTGATTATAAAGGAGGAAAAGTGCTTTCTCATTAGCTTCAGGAGTGCCAACGATGGTGAACATACGTTCCCCGGTTTCATCATGTGGTGCCTTAGCAATTGAGATTTTGGAACCAGAAAGTCGTCGGATTTCTGTGATTTTTGTTCCGTTGCGACCGATGATGCACCCGACCATGTCCGAAGGGATGGAGATGTTCTGTGTGCGCAGATTGGCCGGTGGCTGCGAGGATATAGGGGAGTGGACAGGAGAGCCTGAAGGTGAAACACGGCCGCGATTGCCGCTATCACCATTGGAGCGGCGGGTCGCAGCGTACTGAGGGGAAGAAAAGCCTCCTGAACGCCGGTTACCGGTCCCACGGTCGTCAACGGAGCCAGGGTGGAAGTAGACAGTGCCGATACTCCGATCCGAGTCTTCCAGTAGACATTTGCCAATGTCCTCAACAGCGCGACCAATAGCGTCGGGAGAGCCCTGGACCTCGACGATACGCTCGGTGGACTGCGGAAGCATTTCCTTGGATGCAACCATGCGGGCGCCAGAATTATCTTGAATTGTTTTGATAGTATTCCCACCTCGACCTATGATGCTGCCCATAAGGCTGTGAGGAACGAGAAGACGAAGGGATGAAGAGGGCGACGAAACAATGGAGGTGGAAGGAGGATTGGCAGCGACGAGCTGCCTGAGAGCCAGAACGATAGCCTAGATGCAGTTGAATACTTGATCTTGGAATAAGGAAATGTAAACGCACGAAGGCCACCGACTTGACAACACCAGTGATGGTAAGCACACGTTCATGTACACCAGGGATGACTTTGCTGACGCCAGCCTTGACGCCAGTCTGGTCGCGAAGCTCGGCGACATTTTTCCCACCTTTGCCAATGATGACGCCTGCGTCTTTGGTGCTGACGAGCGCACGAAGAGTGAGGAAATCCTGGGGCAAAGAAGACTGGGAGGGTGAGCGGGAGGGAGGGGGAGAGGAAGCTGGGGGATAAAAGATCAGGAGAGGAGGAGGCAGCAGAAAAGGAAAATAGAAACCTTGTTGACGGGGACTGGAAGAGGTAGAGGGCATCGCGCAAAAATCAATGATAAATGGTAGTAGGACGAGAAAGCTGAAGAAAGCTCGGTTTCCAGCCCTTCACACCGAAAATCATCGGCCATCATGCCGCCATCATGCCGAGCCGATCCCTCAATTACTATTCACAAGTAACAAATTCCATATCATATTTGGTTTGTGCAAAAGCAGTAATGTAGCATAAGAACAGGCCACCAGAACCACCAACGCACCCTCCAGCTGTTCATGCCTAATACCCAAGCTGAGCCAGTTGCGGGAACGATGATGTTGCGTTCGAAATTGCCTTCTGGCGGAGCTTCAGGGCAGCGACCTAATCCCACTGTCAATATCAGCTCATATCCGGTCAGATAGGCCTTACCTTGCGCTCGTGGAAGGCCTGAGCCTTGAGCTTCCTCTTGTCCTCGAGGCGATCAACAACATCCTTGTAGCCCCAGCCGACCTCATGAGACAGACGCTATGAAGGTGTCAGTCCTCAAGAATCACGGAAGTTGCCATGAACATGCCTTAACAGTACAGAACTTACGACCAGGCTTCAGCCGTAGAACCCTCAATGCCTCGGGAACAACCATTCGCTTCTTCTTGTCGTATGGTGGAGGGACACCCTCAAATAGCTTGAGACGTTCCAATGCAGCTGCACCTCGGGCCGTCTTATGGGGAACCATGCCACGAATTGCCCGATAGAGTATTTTGGATGGTGCACGGTGGTGGAAAGGACCAGACTTTTTGGGGTTCACGATGTGGCGCTTATGGAGGAAGTTGTGATATCGGAGCTAAAAGCGCATTAAATGAATTGTCTGTATTTTCCCGTCATCCGACACGCACTTTGTTGCGGAAAAAGCTACCGGATATATTGATTTCCTCGCAACGAACGACGACTATTTTCTGGCCAGACAAAATTTGCTTTGAGATAATGGAAGCCAATCGACCGAGGAGATGACCTTTGCCATCAATGACAATAGGCGTCGACGAAAGGGTGGACATGGCGAAGGTCTAGGGAGTAGGATATCGATCAGTCAACAGACTAATGTAGAAGTGCTGACTCCGACCTTGAGGCTAAACGACGATAGCGGATAGTGCCTCCGAGCGGATAGCAAGTGGCTGACGGCTTGAAAACCTTATCTCAAGACTATACAGTTATATCACGGCCATCACCGAATTTCCCACGTCCTTGCTCAGGCATCAGTCTAGTTCTGCGCGACCCTTCTTACAATCTGCCACAGTACCTAAACATTTACCATTGTGGCCACTCGAAAGTGGAAGCACAACAAGTGGGGAGTCCGAGTAAAATAAGATTGCAATGGTTGGGAATTGAAAGCTCGTCCGAATATCAATTTGCGCTATGTGGCACGAGAACAGGATGTGCATAAACCGGCTGACTGATTCTAGGATGAGAGAACAGAGACCGTACAGATTTTGGAGCGAATTAAATTTAAAGATCATGAACGGCCCTGAACCCGTGGGAAGCCTTAATTGTGAGAAACTGTTGGATCAAAATTACGGATTTCATGACACCTGACATAGAACTGGCATAGAACCTTTAGAGAATGGCCTGGACCACAAGAGTCCCCGAATATTTAACCGGTGAACCGATGTCTAATACACCCTTGGAGCCTCCTTGCACTCAAATCAACACAAAAAACGTGGCCGGAGTCAGGGTACTTTTCCTGCAAACTTGAATCACCTCCATTCGCTCCACAGTGTGCCGTAGTCACAAATAATTGATTATTATTTGGACCTGCATAATCATGTAGTCAAACGGGTGAACGTAGCACATTAAGTCATTCTTACCACCAAAGCAACACGCAGTGATACTATAGGCTGTGGGGAATCTGATCACAAGGTCGATGGCCCCCTCCTTAGAAAACCGGACAGCTTGTGACCCGCCCCACCTGCAGGAAGTCAGCCGATGATAGCCAACGGAACAGAATTTTACCGGCAACTCCACAGATATCCTTCTATATCAATACAAAGTCCATCACAGAAGGTGTCATCTGGTAAGCCGAGGGCTATGGCATCAACAAAGACTCGGCGATTGGCAAGTTTCCCATCATCATAATCATAGGCATAGATGACATTTCTGTACGAGTCTGTCAAGTAACTGTGATTGCGGAAAACTCAACACCACTACCTGGAAGAGTTACAGGATAACTCACAAGGTCTTTTCATCCGGACTCCACCCAAGGCCATTAGAATCCTAAAAAGAGATGCCTCAGCATACTACAGAGCAGGAGACTTACAATTATGTACCGTAAAGGGTCCAGGGTCAACAACTACACATGTCTTGTCTGTTGGGTCATATCTGTACAATCGACCTGGAATATTGTGAACTGGCGAGTAAAGTGTGCCGGCGAAGAAACGGCTTTTGCTATCACAAGCACCATCATTGAATCGCGTGTGAGGAGCTTCTTGAGCGGAGAGTGGTTTGCTAATATATTCTAATTTCGAATCACCAGGCAAAGACACATATCCCTGGGCAGCAACACCTGCAAGCTTTTGTAACTTCAGTCAAATACTGTCTTGGGGTGATAGATGACCTCCTACTCGAGATGATTGTTCACAAAGGGACAGACAAGTCACCGGTTCCTCAAATTGCTCAAATTTGACCTCTAAAGAACCAATGTCTACGTGGTAAACCTGGCATCATCTTCAGACAAAAAACAAAAGGCGACGACAATCAGTAACAATACCCTTTTTGCACCGATGTCAACGAAATGAAGGATAGATGTAGTCGGATCATAAATAGGGCCTAGATGAATTGGAATTTGTTATCAACAACAATACCAAGAGTACGAACCTTCTCCAAGATTGCAGCCGACTCTGAGCCAAGGTTTCTCTACAACGATTTCTTCTGGCATGGTCATGATAGAGATAGGTTAACAGTAGGTGATAGGAAGTCGTCTTGCTGGGTGCGGGCGCCTCGAATAACCACACAGGTGCATGATCCTTTATAAATACGTGTCAAGGGGTACACGAAGTCCATGAGACATGCAGGGACGCGAAAATGGAGATGGATAATTTTGAACAGAGGGAGAAGTAGATAGGATTGGACAAGTAATCTATTACAGCGGGTCGTTCCGAAACTACTCCACTCAATTCCTCACTGGGCTGTGAGTCCAAGATTAGCAAGACAAATAATACTCGAAGCACAGACCAACCTTCCGGAGTCTTCACAACGTAGTCAATTGCTAAGAGGGCTAAACATCGGTGTGAGTGGCCAAATAGAAGACTCACCCTGCTGCACTGTCTGAATTTCGTCTGCTTCCACATCAGGAATTTCAATTGAAAATTCCTGCCCGACAACTCCCTAAATTGCGCTCGGTATTTAGGCTGATGGATCATACCTCCTCAATTGCCATTACAACCTCAACGGAATCCAGACTATCAAGACCAAGGTCGTTCGCAAAAGATGCAGAAGTATTAAGCTATGGAGGTGAGGGACAGGACACTCTGGAACATAGGATGTGACGCACTTTGGACTTGTCCACCTTTTCAAAACCTTTCAATACCTCCAAAACGCGCGTCTGAATCTCGGACGGCTGGAGAGCAGGGGCGGCAGAATATCGAGCTTGTGGAACATAGCGCAGACGAAGTCTAGCGGTAGCAAAGGGAGAACGAGAAAGGGACCGTGTTGCGAGGCGGAAAAAGGACATATTAGTTGGGATGAACACGCAACAGAATCGCGTAAAACAGTATCCGAATTGTGAAAATAATTACTTCTATTAATTTATCGTTTTATTTTCACTTATCATTGAATCTCCTCTCAAAGTTTTGATAATCC